>Ga0157371_10003734_pt1 | contig 13643 bp, 19 predicted proteins | sample C45metaG_FD_113462 | JGI IMG/M metagenome (GOLD analysis project Ga0157371, IMG submission 113462) | Corn rhizosphere microbial communities from Kellogg Biological Station, Michigan, USA - C4-5 metaG | ecosystem: Host-associated > Plants > Roots > Rhizosphere > Soil | place: USA: Michigan...
CCATCGGCCTTTGATCGCCGGCATCGATCGCTAACCCCCTTCATCACCAGGAGCTTTACCCATGAAGACTGAAACCACCGAACAACCCGACGTGAAACCACTGGCCGACGACAACACCGTCATTCTCGACACGCCGATCCGCCGTGGCACCGCCAGCATCGACAGCATCACCCTGCGCAAGCCCAATTCGGGCGAACTGCGCGGCGTGAGCCTGGCAGAGCTGCTGCAAATGGACGTCAACAGTTTGATCAAAGTGGTGCCGCGCATTAGCGCCCCTTCCCTCACGGTCGTCGAAGTCACGTCGATGGACCCGGCCGACCTAGTCGCGGTGAGCCTGAAGATCACCGGTTTTTTGCTACAGAAATCGGCGAAGACGGATGCATCCCTCGTTGCGTAGAAGAAGCCATGGCCGACCTGGCCGTGGTTTTTCACTGGGCGCCGGCTGACATGGATCAGTTGGCCCTGCAGGAGCTGATGGACTGGCGCGAGCGTGCCAGGGTGCGGAGTTCCACCGATGGGAAATGACCTACGGCTACAGGTGGTGCTGGACGCCATCGACAAAGCCACTCGCCCGTTGAAAAAAATCAACAATGGCAGCCTGGAGACCGCCCGTGCGCTCAAGGCTGCCCGCGACCGCCTAAAGGAACTCAACACCCAGCAGAAAGACGTCAGCGCCTGGCGAACTCAACGTGCCGCCTCGGAACTGACCAGTGCCGCCCTCACCGCCGCCCGCGAAAAGGTCAAAGCCCTCAGCCAGCAATTCGCCACAACCAGCGCGCCGACCAGGGCCATGACGCGGGAGTTTCAGGCGGCGGTGCGCGAAGCCACAAAGCTCAAGCAGCAGCACCATCAACAAAGCGTGCAGTTGCAGGGACTGCGTTCAAAACTCTACGACGCCGGCATCAGCACTAAGAACCTGGGCACCCACGAACGCCAACTGCGCGAGCAGATGAGCGCTGCCAACGCCAGCATCAGCGAACAAACCAAACGCCTCGCTGCCCTGAGTGCCCGCCAGAAGCGCGTGGCGGAAAACCGAGGCGCCTACGACAAGGGCACTCAGTTTGCGGGCAACGCGGCGGTCGCCGGCGGCTCGAGTCTGGGCGTGGCGTACACGGCCAGCCGCCCGGTCATCGGTGTGGTCAAGGATTACGTCGACTTCGAAAGCGCCATGATGGGTGTCGCCAAGCAGGTCGACGGCGCACGGGACAACAACGGCAAGCTCACGGCGACCTACTACGAGTTTGCTGACGCGATCAAAGCGGCCAGCAACGTAATGCCCATCGCCACCACCGAATTCGCCGCCCTGGTAGAAGCCCAGGCCCGGGCCGGTATCCAGGGCAAGGAAAACCTGCTGACCATGGCCAAGGTATCGGCTACCGCTGCCGTGGCCTTCGACCTGCCGGCGGAACAGGTGGGCGAGGACATGGGCCGAATCGCCGGCCTGTATAAGGTGCCGATCAAGAACATCTCCGCACTGGGTGATGCGCTCAACTACCTGGACGACAACACCCGCTCCAAGGGCGGCGACATCATTGAAACCCTGACCCGCATGAGCGACGTGGCCGACAAGCTCGACTACCGCAAGGCGGCGGCAATGGGTAGTACCTTTCTGTCCCTCGGCTCTGCACCAGAAGTGGCCGCGAGCGCTTCCCGGGCCATGGTTCGCGAACTGTCCATCGCCACCATGCAGAGCAAGAAGTTTCAGGAAGGCATGGCCATGGTTGGCCTTGACTCAAAAGCTGTCCAAAGCGGGATGAGCAAGGACGCCATGGGCACGTTAATGGGTGTCCTTAACCGCATCAAAAAACTGTCGTCTGAGCAGCAGACAGAAGTGTCGACGCGGATTTTCGGTAAAGAGTTTGGCAAGGACGCGGGCAAGCTGGTCAACAACCTGGATGAGCTGAAACGTCAGCTGGACCTGGTCAACGACGCAGCCGCCAATGGCTCTATGCAACGCGAAATGGATATCCGCGCCGACGCGATCGAAGGTCGCTGGCAGGTGCTGCAAAACAAACTGTTCAACACCAAGAGCGGCGCAGGTGAGTCGGTGCGGGCCACGATGGTTGATGTAATGGATGCCATTGGCAGCGTGTTGGAAAAGGTCAATGGATGGGTCAAAGCCAACCCAGCGTTAACCGCGACTCTGTTAAAGATGGTCGCCAGTGTGGTGGCGTTATCAGCCGTTTTCGGCGGGCTCGCCCTCACACTCGCCGGCATTCTAGGACCGTTCCTGTTCCTACGATTCGGTCTGGCTATGTTCGGTCTACGTCTGCCAGGCGTCATCGGTGTTTTCAAGGTATTCGGCAGGGTGCTGCGAACGCTGGGCGGCATTCTGATCGGCCCGTTCGCAACCGCGCTTCGCACCGTAGGCATCGCATTGTGGGGCTTATCGGCCAACCCGACTGTGCTGGTCATTGCCGCCGTTGTCGCGGCATTGGCGGGTGGTGCCTACCTGATCTACAAGAACTGGGACGCGGTGAAGGACTACTTCGCCAATGCCTGGACGGAGATCAAGGCTGGGTTCGACGGCGGGATCATCAGCATCATCAACACACTGGCAAATTTCAGCCCCATCGGCCTGATTTACCAGGCCTTCGCCGGGGTGCTGAGTTACCTGGGCGTGGATCTGCCCAACCGCTTTACCGGGTTCGGCAACATGATCGTCAACGGCCTGGTCAACGGGCTGATGGCAGGACTGGGCAGTGTCAAAACGACGATCAGCTTAATCGGCGACGCGAGCATTGGTTGGTTCAAGGAAAAGCTCGGCATCCACAGCCCATCACGTGTATTCGCCGAACTGGGCGGGTTCACCATGGCGGGCCTGACCCATGGGCTGGAAGTTGGCCAAAAAGGCCCGCTGGACGCCCTGACCCGCATGACCAAGCAAATGACCGCCGCCGGCACGCTCGCCCTGGGCGCCACTGCCATGCCTGCATTTGCCGTCGACACCAAGCCGCCGATCAGTAGCGCGGCGCCGACAGTCGTTTACGACAGCCACGACGTGTACCAAATCGATTTTGCTACTGGGCCTGGCACAGACATGCAAAGCCTGGAAAAAAGCCTGCGCGCCATCCTCGCCCGCATCGAAAACGAAAAGAAAGCGCGTCAGCGTAGCAAACTCTCTGACCTGGAATAACCACCATGATGATGGCCCTCGGCATGTTCGTGTTCAGTCTCAGAACCGCCGCTTACCAGGAACTACAGCGCCAGACGGATTGGCGCCACGCCAGCAACAACCGCATCGGCGCCGCTCCGGCGAGGCAGTTCGTAGGACGTGGCGATGACGCCATCACCCTCCCCGGCATCATCCTCCCCGAGCTGGCCGGCAGCGTGCTAAGCCTTGACGCCATCCGCCTGATGGCAAACACCGGCAAGGCCTGGCCCATGGTTGAGGGCACCGGGCGCATATACGGCCTGTGGGTTATCGAAAGCCTGAGCGAGACCAAGACCTTTTTTTTCAGCGACGGCACTCCACGGCGCGTTGAATTCACCCTGAGCCTGAAGCGCACCGACGATGATCGCATCGACCTGCTCGGCGCCGGTACCAGCATCGGCGTCAACGTCCTTGGAGGCCTGTTGTGATCGAGCCCATCATCTCCAAGGTCACCGGCTACCTGCGCAACACCGCCGAACGCAACGTCCGCGACGCAGCCTACCCGGTGCCGGCGTTCCGGCTCACTGTCGACGCCCTGGACATCGCCCAACTGATCAGCCCGCGGCTGATGAGCCTGGAGCTGACCGACAACCGCGGCGTCGAAGCCGACCAACTCAGTATTATCCTCAGCGACCACGACGGCCTACTGTCGATCCCGCCCAAGGGTGCGGTGCTGCGATTATGGCTGGGCTGGAGCGACGCCGGCCTTGTGGACAAAGGCACCTATACGGTCGACGAGATCGAACACAGCGGCGCGCCGGACGTGCTCAGCATCCGCGCTCGATCGGCAGACCTGCGAAAAGGCCTCAAAACCAAGCGCGAACGCAGCTGGAGTAACACAACCCTCGGCGACGTACTGGGCGATATCGCTGTAGGCAACGGCCTCACCGTCACCATCGCCGGCGCACTCGACGGTTTGCCCATCCTGCAACTCGACCAGGCCAACGAGTCAGACGCCAATCTGATCAGCCGATTGGGCGAAGAATTCGACGCGGTGGCCAGCGTCAAAGCTGGCTGCCTGATATGCCTGCCGGCGGGCGGTGGCAAGACCGCCAGTGGCATGGACCTTCCCCACATCGTTCTCACTCGTGAAGACGGCGACCAGCACCGCTACCTGCAAGCCGACCGCGACAGCTACGACGGCGTGCGCGCCTATTACTACGAAGTGAACAGCGCCAAAAAACAGGAAGCCATTGCCGGCGGCGGCGACAATCTCAAGGATCTGCGACACACCTACAGCGATCAGCTGTCAGCCCTGCGCGCTGCCCGTGCGGAGTTTCGGCGGTTGCAACGCAGCAGTGACACGCTCAGCTACACCCTGGCCACGGGGCGGCCGGATCTGATCCCCGAGCTGACGTACACGCTCCAAGGTGTGAAGGCAGAAATTGACGAGATCATCTGGTACGGCGGGAATGTTCTGCACAGCCTGAGTGCAGATGGTGGCTACACCGTCAGCCTGGAACTGGAGAGCAAACTGCCCGAGGACAATGTTGAGGACTTGGCGGAAGAGGACAAAGGCCATTATACGGGGATCATCGCGTACTACCGCGACCAGAAAACCGGGAAAGAAAAGACGATTACAGCGGGGGATCAGGCGAAGCCGAAGCGGTTGCGGTGGTTGTATGCGAATGAAAAAACTGCTAAACGCGCAACTGAAAGAGAATATGACCGACTAGCTCAATAGCAAGGCTGCTAGCCACCTACCTCGTCTTGCTACTCCTAGCACTCTTATCCGTCGGCTTATAGTAAAGAGAGACTGCAATATGCCTTATCTTGTAATCTATTCCGGTGGCATTATGCGTATGCTTGGTACGAGACGACAAAGTTTCCTGGCACCTCTCCACGCACTCCACCGGCACTTCATAATTCCCAGAAACATGGGCTAGCCAAGTATCCATTAGAACAGTCTTGTTTTGTTTCTGCGTGTAAATCAACAAACCACCGCGGCTACTTGTAGGATTCCCATCAGTATAGCGATCTGATAACTGCCGAAAACCTTCCATAAGATACGCAGGACCGTTATCTAATTTTGCCTCTCCCATCCACTCGTACCGACCACTCTTTACAAGCAGATCCACATGGCCATTTCTGTAGGTATCATGATCAGCATCTAAACCTGAAGTCTTCAAACAAATTACAAAAATTCCGGTAAGCTGATCTTCTCCCATCTCATGATACAAAGGCTTATTTCGTTCCAATTCAAGCGCTATATCTAGAACTTTATTTTCCACAAGATCACAAAACGAATCATAGCTAGAAACTACATCTTGAAGAAGAGAAGTTTTAACAACACTACTGTCTGGCAACTGCAGAATTTCGCTAACGTTCATAATTGGATCACCGTTTTATCGGCGATATACAAAACATAAACACGCTCTCGAAAACCACGATCTTGAAACCCGTTTTCTGGGTGACACAAAGCATCATCTACGATAGCCGCTTGCAAATCTTCCCGGCTTATGTCGTAGGGAACACCCTCGGTATCCAGATACTGATACTGCTGAACAAACAAATTGATAGGAGAAGATTTCAGATAATTTATAGCACGCTGCAGATTTTCAATATCACAGTCACCGACTGCGTCAGTGAGTGCCGCATAGGTGTATGAAGGATTATTAACGGGGGAATTCAATACCAAATCAACCAACTTATAGCAAAATCTATCCAAACCGAGAGGTGAAGTCTCGACCTGAATTTTTTGATATAAGTGATTGATATTGATCATTTTTCAAAGGACGCCATTTTCTTCAACACAAAATTCGTATCACAATTTGAACGTATGCCTTTGAGTATAGCAAAATCACAGCGAGGCTCCAGTGAAACAGAGTTCATATGTGTGCCAGGAACATACAGCTCTGGTTTTGAATTAACGTTATCTATGTCAATACGGTGCCATATTATCGCCACCTCATACAAAGTCATTTCGTGGTTGATAGCTTTGGCACCATTTAAGTGGAAAGGTTCCTGCCGCAAATCGACGCCGCCTTTCATCGTTTCAGTTTTAATGGATCCAGTGAGTGTAGAGAAACCAAGCTTTTTAATTGCACCCGAAGGATCTGTGTAAATTTTCTTTATCAATGGAAATAGATTTTTTGGTGCACCTAACACCTTGGCTTTCAAAATCCCAAGCAAAAACAACTGGATCGTATTTCTCAGATCGCTGCATGACTTTTCCTGCTGCTTTACTGTTTGCAAAAGGCTGTCACTCCTCGTGATATCAGCCCTCAACTCAAGAACGCTATGTTCATAGTTGAGATAAACAACATCAAAAGTCTGGTGGTAGTAATTTTTGATCGCGATAATTTTGTCATGATTCGGAAACTGCTCCAGCATTGAATCTGTAAATTTTTCATGACTATATTCTTCAGAAATACTGAAGACTCTCTTTCGCGAAAAAATCACGCCGGCGCCGAACTCGTCGGAGAAGGTATGTATTGCTTTCAGTACGCCATCATCATTCTGTAACTCTTGGACTGGCACAGATAGAGGGAACGCCTTGGAAAAGTTTGTTTGCTCAATATTCAAACTAGTCAACGCATCCTTAACAGCTAACTTCTTTTCAGGCTCAATTGAAAAGTAGCAAGTTGCCTTCATATCACAAACTAATTGAATGCGCAGGGCAGCAATGAGAGCATCGTACACCGCAGGATCTTTGTTTACAGCCTGAACAATAATCGCTTCCAGCTCCGTCCAACTTCTAGCAGTTGGCAACTTGGCAGTCCGCAACACTGCTTGAGCGACATTTATCCCAGCTCTAGACTTTAAATTTTTTATCAGAGACTCCGCGTTGGCCACAATGTTCTCCCCGAACAAAACCATAAATATAACTATAAGTATAAGTATAAGTATAACTACAACTATAACTATAACTATAAAAAACTTATTTTAGGACTAGCGAATCTAGTAGGGTATAAGTGCGTAATTGGCAACGGCAGGTATTGAGTTTCCTAGCGAATTTCAAAGTGCTGACTGACAACCCAGAAAACATAGTATCAATTGTATAATTACTCTCACCAAGCATTGGGCACTTTCCTTGTGATGGGTAGGCAGCGCTGAAGGCCTACCCTCGCAATGTCAATTCCGAAGTTACCGCGAGACCGAAGCCTACGCTTACCAGTCCGCCTGACCTGTCCGCAATGCGTACAGATTATGCTGGCCGTTTGGTATCGGCAAGTGCCTCGGTCAAATCTTGTAAACGACGCTCGATGTCCATCAACCGCTTCTTCTCTTCAGCAGCACTCTGAATCGACTGCCTTCCGGCATCCCCAAGCGAACGGAACAGCTCAAGAATGGCCTCCTCCTGCTGATTCACGGTTTGTGTTTCCGCCGCCCCAGCCGAAACACCCCGAAACATAGAGCCGTCGCCGGTCAGCAACCAGTCCAGACTTATACCCAAATGAGTGCGTATTGCAGCCATAGCCTTAGCGTTTGGCTCTCGCTCGCCGAGCAGATAGTTCTGAAGGGTTCTGTAGGGAATCCCTACAACCTCAGAGGCCTCTTTGATAGACAAACCTCTGTCATCGATTACGCTGCGCAGTCGAGCAGATATACTCATTTTTTCATAGATCCTAATTGACGTACTCGTTTTGGTGCGTATACTGCGAACAAACAGGTACATCTTAACCAACTAGGAACACCCGAACCATGAGCCAACCCATGGAAAAGCGCCAAATTCAGGCGCGGCTGATCGAGCGCGGCAGCAACTTCCGGCAGTTCGCCATCAGTCACGGCTACGAGGTGCGCACAGTGACGCAGGTGGTTCAGCGCTGGGCTGGCCACAACACGCTGCCCCGTGGCCGGCTGACGTTCCAAATTATGAGAGACCTATCTCGCGTAATTGGTGAAGAAGTGCTGCCAGGAATCCTAACGGAGAGCGCAGAGCAACTCTCAGTACAGGCAGTATGAAATGAATGTAGGGGCGACCACTCCAGGGAGAAACCAGAAGATGAAACGCCCAGTTCTAGACAGCAGAAAGAGCGTTGTAATGGCCGTCATCGGCGCCTACCCAGGTGGCCGAATGTACGCCTCGGCCGACCTCGGTATGCCATTGAAGAAGTTCGACAATCAGGCCTACGAAAACGCAGGTAGCCGTCCGTTGACGGACGAACACATTCACCGTCTTGAGAAGGTCGCTGGCACTACATTTCTAGCCGACTACATCGCCTCAATGTACGGCGGCATGTTCGTACCGTTGAGCGCTCCAGAGCAGTTGGACAATGTGGAGTTGTACAGCCGCTCCCTCAAGACCTCTGCACAAAGGGGCATAGTCGACCAAATCATGTCTGCCGCTCTAGATGATGGAGTGATCGAAAAACGTGAAGCTGACGCGATCATCACAGCGCTGATGACCTACATGTCAGCGCGTTACGCCGAAGTGTTTGCGACCATTCAGCTTTACAGAAAGGGAGCTGTCTAGTGAGTACCTACAAGCTAGTCTGCCCCCATTGCCATGGCCGCATGCGCATCCGTACCAGCGAAGGCCAACACATCTTTCTGCGTATCACCTACATGCAATGCACCAACGAGGCCTGCGGCTGGGCGGTACGTGCTGAATTTCAAATGACCCACGAACTGAGCCCCAGCGGCATGCCCAACCCAGCTGTAAAGCTGCCAGTTGCAGACGTGGTCATTCGTCGCCAGGCAATGAAAACCGCCAGCGATCAACCCGATCTGCTGGACCAATTGGATATGGAGGCCGCAACTGTATGAACACCATTGCCGTGACTACCAACCCCGCCAGTGACTACCGCGCCGCGATGCAACAAGCGGCGGTGGCCTACCTCTACCGCCGTCGTTGCCAGCATTTGGCCGGAGATACGCAGTTGCTGGAGAACTGCACCCGCTACCTGATGCTGTCGCTTGAAGTCCCTCAGCACCTGGTGCAACGCATCGCTGAACTGGCCGTCGCCGAGTTCGAAAGCATGACCTGCAAGCGCGTTGCCTGGCTTGGCGTTCACCCGAATAGCGGCCCGTTTCAACCGGTCATCTGGCTGCTCGACAACTGCACTCAACAGCGACACCCCGTATCAGCGCGCTTGCTTCCCACACGCCTGCTGCTGACTCGCAACCTCCCGCACTAACTCGAAACCAACCCCTGATGGATGCCCGCACCGCGTGGGTAGGGGAAATTTGCAACTTACTGGTGGCCGAAATGAGCAAAATCACCATAAAACTGGAGCTGGACGAACAGCAGGCGCAGCACTACCTGCTGTGGTTGACCACTCAGTACGAAGTCACCATGGCTGATATTTGGTACTCCGACCGCTACCGGAACGTGCCGAGCGGCCAACGGGCGCCAAGGGTGCTTGAGGACTTGCCCTACCTGGCTGGCATCTGCAAGACGCGCAGGGAGCTGAAAAAACAGCTTGTTGTACCTACTGCGGAGCGTCCGCAGTGATACGTAAGCCAATGGAAGATCAGATCCGGGCTGATGTACTTCAGCGTCTGGAGTCCGATTACGGCCTGCAGCACATGACCGGCACGCATTACATGCGCAAGGGCACCTGCCCCCAGTGCAATCAGAAACGCCTGTTCTCGCGTCACGATGAACCATGGTTCATACGCTGCGGCCGCGAGGAAAAATGCCGATATATGGCTCCGACCAAAGAGCTGTACCCGGACCTATTCGACGACTGGAGCAAGCGCGCTCCGGCTACCCGCGATGAGCCGGCCGCAAGCGCAAGAGCGTATCTGTCGTTTGCGCGGGGCTTTCGTGTCGAGTTGCTTGAGGGCTGGTACACCCAAGAAAGCTACTTCGATCGCGACCTGAATATCGGCTCCGCAACGGTCCGCTTTCCCCTGGAGCATGGTGGGTACTGGGAGCGTTTGATTGATCAGCCATCCCGCTTCGGCAAGAAGAAAGCCCGCTTCCAGCCCCTCAAGAGTTACAGGGGGCATTGGTGGCGCCCACCGTCCCTGGACCTGTTGGAGGTGAACGAACTATGGATCGTTGAAGGCGTTTTCGACGCCATTGCGCTCATTCAAAACGGTATCTCCGCCGTCGCAGCCCTATCATCAAACGCCTTTCCAGAAGAGTCGCTGAAGGCCCTCATCACCTCTCGCGGCGGCAAAGCGCCCAAGTTGGTTTGGGCCTTGGACAACGAGCCAGGCGCTCACAAATACACCCGCACCTGGGTGAAACGTGCCCGCGAACTTGGCTTTACCTGCGAAGCCGCCCAGGTACCGCAGCCGGATGCACGCAAAGTTGACTGGAACGATCTGCACCAGCGCTGGGCATTTATCGACGACAAGAAAGCCCGCGCAGACCGTATTGAAAAAGACCTTAAGGAAGCCCGCCATCAGGGCGCATTGCTGATCGCCGAGAGTGCCAGCGACAAGGCTTTGCTCATGTACCAGTGGCGTGAGCGGGAGGAGTTTCACTTCTGTTTCGACTCTCGCCTGTACTGGTGGAAATTGGATCTCGCGAAATACAACAGCGCCAAGCAAGCGCTGGAGAAAAGCGATGACCAGGAAGCACAGGTGCTGAACGAAAAGCAGCTCCGAGAGAAGGCGCTAAACGTGGCCGGCTGCGTCGTCGAAATCGCCAACTGCTATCCCAAAGCCCTCTACTTCCAGCGCAACGAGATTACCGACGAGTCTTGGTACTTCTTCCGCGTCGACTTCCCGCACGACGGTGGCTCTGTGAAAAACACCTTCACCGGTGGCCAGGTCGCCGCCGCCAGCGAGTTCAAAAAAAGACTTCTCGGCATGGGCGCCGGGGCCGTGTTCACGGGCAGTGGACAACAGTTGGACAAACTCATGAAGGACCAGCTTTTCGGTATCAAGACCGTTCAGACCATCGACTACGTGGGCTACAGCAAGGAATACCGCTGCTACGTGTTCAACGACGTCGCCGTCCGCGAGGGCCAGGTCATCCACATCAACGAAGAGGAGTTTTTTGAGATGGGCAAACTCAAGCTCAAGACTTTGCAAAAGGGTGTGAAGATCGATCTGGAGAAAGACGGTAAAACCTACGATGCGCAGTGGCTTAGCCTCCTATGGCTGTGCTTCGGCGCCCAGGGCATCGTTGCACTGACTTTCTGGTTTGGCTCACTGTTCGCCGAACAGATCCGCGCCCGGTACCAGTCATTTCCCTTCCTTGAAGCCACGGGTGAAGCCGGCGCCGGTAAGACCACCTTGCTCACCCTCCTGTGGAAATTGGCAGGCAGGGACGGTTACGAAGGTTTCGATCCGTCCAAATCCACCAAGGCAGGCCGCAGCCGCTTGATGGGCCAGGTCTCAGGCATGCCCATTGTGCTGCTGGAATCGGACCGCAGTGGCGACGACAAGGCCCACGCCAAGACCTTTGAGTGGGACGAACTCAAGGACTACTACGGCGGCGGCACGCTCGCGACCAAGGGCGTTAAAACCGCCGGCAACGAGACCTATGAACCTCCTTTTCGCGGAACGATCGCCATCAGCCAGAACGCCCCTGTCGTGGCATCTGAAGCAATCATGACCCGGATCGTGAAACTGCATTTTGTGCGCCCGAACGTCACGCCTGAGAGCCGTGCGGCAGCAGACCGGCTGAACGCCTTGGAAGGCTCGACCCTCAGTAATTTTGTTCTGCAGGCCGTTCGCAAAGAGCTGGAAGTCATGGAACGGTTCGCCCAGCGCATTCCGGGGTACGAGGCGAAGTTGCGCAACCTGCATTCCCATTGCTTTGCCTGTGAGACCCCGTTTCACGACGAGCAAAGCGATTGTCAGCACTGCGGCAACAAGCTGCGCGGTTACATTCGTGTGGAGCGGATCAACAAGAATCACGCCCAGTTACTCGCCCTGCTCGACTGCCTGCGCTCGGTAGTGCCGCTCACTGAACAACAGATAAGCCACACCCGCACGCAGATTATTCGCATGGCGATCGAACGCCAGTCGTCAATCAGCTCCGACCACCCTGTGGTGGCTGAATTCTGGGAAGTATACGAGTACCTCGAAGGCCTCGACGCCGACGGCCCGGTGGTCAATCACAGCAAGAAAGACAACATCATCGCCATCAACCTCAACGACTTTGTGAAGTGCGCGGCCGAGCATCGCCAGAAGATCGCCGACGTCAGCGAGCTGCGCGAGCGCTTGAAGGACTCACGCTCCCGAAAGCTGCTCGACATCAACAAATCCACTGACAGCGCGGTACGCGCTTACCAGGCCAAGACCAGCAACGCGGTCATCACCAAACAACCCATCGTGAAGTGCTGGCACTTCAAGGCCTGACCAATCAACAGCAACACCCGCCAGGCGCTGCAACGCCGGCCACCACCCAAAGGAGAGGCACCATGCACGTACAAGTCATCACCGGTGACGGTCGAGAGGGGGAAACCAGCCGCCTCCGGCATCTGAAAGAGCTGAAAGCCTGGTTCAACGAGTCCGGGAAAATTATTTACGCCGAAGCCTACGACCCTGCTGGGTTGGTGGCGATCCTGGAGGTTCTTGCGGTAAGCGACAAAGAGATCCTTGTGCTGGAGTGCAGCCGGGAACAGATCCAGGCAGTCCTGGAATGGCTGTCAGCAACTGATGAGGTTGTCGAGTTTGAAAACCTGCTACTGCACCTGGTGCGGAAGCAAAACCCAACCAGCGAAAGCCAGTGAGAAGGTGGTGCCGAGGGGCTGCAACCCCTCGACACCGACCACCCAAAGGAGAAGCACCATGCAAGTGAATCAACCCAAAGGCGGCATCGTAGAGGCTACCACAAGCCCGATGGCTGTCGGCGACAAGGTCAGCTACGTCGAAATGAGCGGTGGTGGCCAGCAATACCGGCTGAGTGCTCGTACCGGCGTCATAGAAGCGATCGTTGGCAACGTTGCCACCTTGCGAGCCCCGAACGGTCGCCGCCTCACAAAACCGCTCGACAAGCTGACCCCGGACGGCCAGCCCAATGCACTGACACGCATGCTCATGGGATTTAGCGTATGACGGTATTCCTTCTGCTTTACCTATGTGCAGATGCAACCCGAACGGATTGCCAAGTGGTGAAGGCTAATAGCAGGAATGGCCCTCTCTCCTATGAGCAATTCAAAGGCTTGGCGCCTGGCCTCATCGAGGCCCTGACTGCGCCCAACCGGAAGCGGCATCGGTTCGTTTGCGAGACCCAGGGTAATGATGCGAAACCCGCAAAACACAAAGCGCCGCCGGCGTTCATCCATCAGTCGTTTCGCATGTAAGGGGCCATCATGAATACAGCTTTCATTCTGATGGCCCAATACGACGGCCAGGCGATTATCCCGCTGGAGCTGGTGTGCCGTGACTACTTCACGCACCTGACGCCAGCGATGTTCCAACGCAAGGTGATGAGCGGTCAGATCAAGCTGCCTATTACCCGCCTAGAACCGAGCCAGAAGTCGGCCAAAGGCATCCACCTCACCGACCTCGCTGCCTACCTCGACTTGCAGCGCGCCGCCGCTGTGAAGGAACACAACCAGCTCAACGGGATAAAACACGCCGTTTGAGCCACTTCTCTGATGCGGCGCCCAGTTGGACGGGCGCCCTCAGTATCTTC
>Ga0157371_10003736_pt1 | contig 13640 bp, 8 predicted proteins | sample C45metaG_FD_113462 | JGI IMG/M metagenome (GOLD analysis project Ga0157371, IMG submission 113462) | Corn rhizosphere microbial communities from Kellogg Biological Station, Michigan, USA - C4-5 metaG | ecosystem: Host-associated > Plants > Roots > Rhizosphere > Soil | place: USA: Michigan...
CACCAACGCCGCCGCGCGCAAGTCGCTGCAGATCGCGATCAAGGCGGCGAAGCTCGTCGGCGCCGCGCCCGATCCGCAATGGGCCACGATTGCCGCGAAGATGTACATCCCGTTTAACGAGAAAAACCAGCACCATCTCGACTTCGACGTTTCGGTGCCGCACGACAAGATCACCTGGATGGGCTCGTCGCTGGCCTGGCTGATGTACCCGAATCTCGACCTGCCGATGTCGCCGCAGGTGCGCCGCAACGACTTCGCGTTCCAGCTGCACGAGCTCAAGGTGCACGGCGATGATCCGAACGAGATGATGATGGTGATGCTCGCCGTCGGCGCCGCCGAGCTGGGCGACGACAAGGCCGCCGGCGAATGGATCCAGCGCAACCTGGTCGGCTTCCTGAAGCCGCCGTTCAACGTGCGCACGGAAACCGTCGCCAACAACGCGGGCTACATCCTCGCGACCTCGGCCGGTTTCGTGCAGAGCTTCGTCTACGGCCTCAGCGGCCTGCGCATCGAGGACGACGGCCTGGCCGAGGCCTATGCGCCGGTACTGCCGCCGGGATGGAAATCGCTGACGCTGCAGAACATCAGCTTCCGCGGCCGACATTACGACATCCGCATCGATCGCGGAGCCGATGGAAAGGCGAAGCTGACGCGCACCGCGCGTTGAACGAAGGGTCGCCGAGCCGATGTCCACGTTTCCGCTCACCCTGCTCGATGCCATGCGCGACGTCCACGCGCTGCTGCAGGCCGGCGACCTGCGCCTTGCGCACGAACAGCTCGCCACGATCGTCGAGGAGAACCCCGAGTGTGTCGAGGCGCTGCGCCTGCTCGCCGGTACCCGGCAGGCCCGTGGCGACATCGAGGGTGCGGAGACTCTCCTGCGCAAGGCGCTGGCGCTCGACCCGAACTGGACGCCCACCCTCGCCACGCTCGGCGAACTGCTGCTCGGCAGCGGCCGCAGCGACGAAGCCGAACCGATGCTGCGGCGCGCGGCACAGCGCCTGCCGCGTGCCGCCCTGGTGCTTGCACGCCACTGCAACGACCAGCAGCGGCCGGCCGAAGCGCTCGCGCTGGTTGTACCACTGTGCGCCAGCGGACAAGCCGATGCCGAATGGGTGACCCAGCATGTCGCTGCCCTCGCTGCGCTGGGCCGCCAGGACGAAGCCGTAGCGTTTTATCGCCGCCTCGCGGAAGCGTCGCCTGACAATCTGGCCGCAACGCATGCGATGGCGATCGCCCTCGACGCGGCAGGTCGCCCCGCCGAGGCCAGGCGCGCCGCCAGCCACGTGCTGGCGCGCGGGCACCGAACCGCAGCCATCCACTTCACCCATGCACGCAGCCTGATCGCGCTCGGCGAGTTCGATCGCGCCGAAGCCGCCTTGCGCGATTGCCTGCGGCTGGAGCCACGCCTGGCCGACGCGCACAGCCATCTCGCCCGGCTGGTATGGATGCGCAGCGGCGACAGCGCGCAAACCACGGCCACGCTCGATCAGGCCTTGCAGGCCTTTCCCCGGGACGACGCGTTGTGGGCCGCCAAGGCCGCGATCCTGCAAGGTGCCGGCGACGCAAAAAGCGCCTATGCATGCCTGGCGACGCAGGCCGCGCAGGCGCAGGCCCCGCCGGCATTGCTGGTGCGCGCGGGCCTGGCCGCACTGGACTTCGATCCAGCGACCGCACGAGCACTGGCCGAACGCGCACTGCGCGCGTCACCGTCCAGCGCCGCACGCAGTCTGCTGGCTGCCGCCCTGCTCGGCATCGGCGATGCACGCGGCGCGTTGGACGAGTGCGAAACCCTGCTGGCCGGCGCGCCCGACGATCAATACCTGATCGCCCTGCAGACCACCGCCTGGCGGCTGCTGGGCGATGACCGCCATCTGGCGTTTTGCGACTACGCCCAGCTGGTGCTGCCACAGCAGTTGCAGGTACCCGCGCCATGGTCCGACCTGGCCAGCTTCCTGGCCGACCTGAAACGCAGCCTCGAGCGCCTGCACGACCCGCACGGCCACCCGCTGCTGTTCCAGTCGCTGCGCCATGGCACCGAGACGACCGAAGACCTGACCCGCAACGCCGACCCGGTGATCCAGGCGCTGTTCCTGGCCTTCGACACGCCGATCCGCAGCTACCTCGCGCACATCGGTCACGGCAGCGATCCTCTGCGCCGCCGCAACGAGGGCAGCTATCGCTTCAACGGCAGTTGGTCGGTCCGGCTGCGCACGAGGGGCTATCACGACAACCACGTGCATCCGCGCGGCTGGATTTCCTCGGCCTTCTATGTCGACCTGCCCGACAACCTGGCCGCGTCGAACCACGACGGCTGCCTGGCGTTCGGCGAGCCCGGCATCGCGACGCTGCCTGCTTTGCCTGCCCGGCATGTGGTCCACCCCGAGCCGGGCATGCTGGTGCTGTTTCCGTCGTATTTCTGGCACGGCACCGTGCCGTTCACCAGTGAGCAGGCGCGCCTCACGGTCGCGTTCGACGTGCTGCCCGACACGCGCAGGGAACACGCATGAAATCGTCCGCGCTCATGCTGGCGTGGCTGGCACTGGCCACCGCCCCGGCCTTCGCCGTCACCGACCCCGGCTTCCTGCTGACCGCCACCGCGAAGGATTTCGCCAGCTATTTCCCGGGCCAGCTCGCCAACGGCTACCTGTCCACCTTCACCGCACCGCGCGGCACCGAAGGCAACCTCGCCTACATGGTCGCCTTCATGGATTACGCGAAGGACGACATCGCGCGACCCGCGGCCATCCCCGGCTGGACCGAGATCGACTACAGCACCGGCCAGTCCGCCGCCGGCCATTTCTGGATGAACCAGGTCGAGCTTTCGCCCGCCGTATTCCAGGATTACCGGCAGACGCTGAATCTCCACGACGCCACCCTGACCACACGCTACCGCTACCTCGATCACGGCAAGTCCACGGCAGTCGAAGTGACGACCTTCGTCAGCCAGGCCTCGCCGCACCTGGCCGCCACGCGACTCTCGCTCACGCCGGATTTCGACGGCGAGGTCGAGCTTTCGTTCGCACTCAATACCTGGGCGCCGCACCAGCCGCGCTTTGCACTGGGCAAGTTGAGCGGCGAGCAGATGCAGGAGCAGGTCGCCTCGCGCAACCTGAAGCTGCAGGCGATTGCGCCCGCCACACCGGACCGCGCGGCGCTGTGGTATCACGGCGATACGCATGTGCTCGACAGCAGCGGCGATGCGCACGACCTCACGCTTCGTTTGGACGGCCGTGCCGAACAGGGCCTGGCCATGGCCGAGGCCGCGGCGATCCGGTTGCCGGACGGGGTGAAGCCCAGCGAAGCGCGTTTCTACCGCAGCGACTACCGCCTGGCCCTGAACCTGCGCGTGCCGGTGCGCAAAGGCACCACCTACACCTTCACCAAGTACGTCGCCGCGTCGCGCGCAGGCTGGGGCGGCGTTGCCGATGCCGATCTCGCGCTGGCGAAGGCGGCACGCCGCGAAGGCTTCGTCGCGTTGCTGGCTGCGCACCAGGCGGCATGGCACCAGCTGTGGCAGACCGACATCCGCATCGACGGCGATCCGCAGGCGCAGCGGATCGTGCATTCGGACCTGTACTACCTCCTCTCCAACTCGACCCACGACACGGCATGGCCGATCGGTGCCTGCGGCCTGACCACCGGCTACGCCGGGCACGCGTTCTGGGACAGCGACTCGTGGGTATTCCCGGCGCTGTTGCTGCTGCATCCGCAACGCGCGAAGTCGCTGGTGATGTTCCGCAGCCGCACCCTGCCGGCTGCCGAACAACGCGCGCGCGAACGCGGCCTGCGCGGCGCGATGTATCCGTGGGAGGCCGATCCGCAGAACGGCAGCGAACAGACCCCGCACTTCGCCTACGTGCTGGGCGAACGCGAGATCCACGTCAACGCCGACATCGCGATCGCGCAATGGCAGTACTACCTGGCCAGCGGCGACAAGGCATGGCTGGAGCAGCATGGCTGGCCAGTGATCCGCGCGGTCGCGCAGTTCTGGGCCAGCCGGGTGACGTACAACGCACAGCAACAGCGCTACGAAATCCTGCACGTCACCTCGGTCGACGAGGATTACAACGACGTGCCGAACGACACCTTCACCAACGTTTCCGCGGCCAAGGCGCTGCGCATCGCCACGGCAGCGGCGAAGGTAGTGGGCGCTATACCCGATTCACGCTGGGCGGACATCGCCGCGCGCATGCTCGTGCCGTTTTCCGCGCAGCAAGGCCATCACTTGGACTTCGACGCCAGCGTGCCGCACGACATCGACTCCTGGGGCGGCAGTGCCCTGCCGATGCTGGCGTATCCCTCGCTCGACCTGCCGATGGATGCCGCCGTGCGCCGGCGCGATTTCGATTACGCGCTGGCGCCGATCACGCAGTCGCACCGCGACCCGAACAGCATGGGGCTGGCGCCAACCTCGATCGCCGCCGCCACGCTCGGCGACACCACCGCGGCCAGCGAATGGTTCCAGCGCAACATCACGGCGAACGTGCTGAAGCCGCCGTTCAACGTACGCACCGAGACCGCGGGCAACAACACCGGCTACTTCCTCACCGCCGCGGCCGGGCTGTTGCAGAACATCGTCTACGGTTTTTCCGGATTGCGCATCGAACAGGACGGACTGGTCGAGGCGTATCCGCCGATGCTGCCGCCGCAATGGAAATCGCTGACGCTCAGACACATCGCGTTCCGCGGCAAGTTCTACGACGTCGCGATCACCCGCGATGCCAACGGCAAGGTTGGCTTGACCCGCACCTTGCGCACCACCCCATGAACCGGGAGTAGCAGACATGATCGACACATCCAGCCCCGCTCGCAAAAAAGCCCCCGCCACCGCCCCGCGGCATCCGCGCTTGATGAAGACGCTGGCCGGCTTTCTGCTGTTTTCCGCAACCGCAGCGACGACCATGGCGGCCACGCCGAATCCGGCGAAGACGCGCGCGTATATCGACAAGGCGTGGAACACCCTGACGCGCTCGATGGACGACTGCGCCGCGCTGGCCGACACCAAGGTGGCCGGCCATCCGGTGCTCTATTTCCCGGCGAACCTGCCGGTGCCGACGCGGCTGGCCGACATCGGCAAGCGCTGCGGCGTCGACGTGGAGAAACTGCCACGCGCGATCGAGCGGCTTGGCGACATCGACGCCAGGAAGCTGCCGGCGCAGGGCCTGCTTTACCTGCCGCGTCCGTACGTCGTGCCCGGTGGCTTCTTCAACGAGATGTACGGCTGGGACAGCTACTTCATCGTGCTCGGCCTGGTTGCCGACCAGCGCACCGAGCTGGCGAAGGACATGGTCGACAACGCGCTGTTCGAGGTGGAGCACTACGGCGGCGTGCTCAACGCCAACCGCACCTATTACCTCAGCCGCTCGCAGCCACCATTTCTCAGCGCCATGATGGTCTCTGTGCTCGACGATCCGGCGAGCTTTGCCGACGCCGAGGCGAGGCGCGCCTGGCTGGCTCGCGCGTATCCACTGGCCGTGCGCAACCACGACATCTGGACCATGCCCGAGCACCGCGCCGGCGACACCGGACTGGCGCGCTACGACGACCTGGGCAGCGGCCCCGTGCTGGAGGCGCATGACAGCGATTACTACCGCGGCGTCATCAAGTGGCTGCGCGCGCATCCTGCCGACGATCCCGGTTATCTCCTCAAGGCAACGCAACACCCGGACGATGCCGAAGCCGCACGCCTGAAGCAGGAAAGCTGCGACGTGCGCGCATCGAAGGTCTGCGCCGGTGCGTGGTACGACGGCTACCGCCTCACCGCCGACTACTACCACGGCGACCGCGCCATGCGTGAATCGGGCTTCGACACCAACGCGCATTTCGGGCCTTTCGGCGGTTCGACCCACCACTACGCCGGCGTAGGCCTGAACAGCCTGCTCTACCGCTACGAACGCGACCTGCACGACTTCGCCCTGCAACTGGGCAAGGCCGGCGAAGCCGAACGCTGGGCCAAGGCGGCCGATGCCCGCAAGGCGGCGATGGACAAATACCTGTGGCGTGCGCAGGACGGCATGTACCGCGACTACGACTTCGTCGCCGGCAAGTCCTCGCCCTGGCCGTACATCACCACGTTCTATCCGCTGTGGGCCGGCGCCGCCTCCGCGCAGCAGGCCGCCGCGGTGCGCGGCAAGCTGGCCGTCTTCGAGCGCAAGGGCGGCCTGAGCATGGACAACCGTCCCGCCGGCGTGCAATGGGGCGACCCGTTCGGCTGGGCACCGACCAACTGGCTGGCCGTGTCCGGACTGGATGCCTACGGCTTCCACGACGACGCGCGGCGCATCGCCGGCAAGTTCACCGCCACGGTCGACCGCGGCTTCGCCGACGACGGTACCATCCGCGAGAAATACAACATGGCGCTCGGCAATGCAGACGTGAAGGTCAGCGCCGGCTACAGCCAGAACGTGATCGGCTTCGGCTGGACCAATGGCGTGTACCTGAAGCTGCAGGAAATCCTGCACCACGCGAAAACCAAGGTCGCGCCTGCCGCCGCGGAGGCAAGGTGAAACCTGGTTGATTTCGCACTCACGCGTCACGCGTCGCGATGGCCCCGCGCCCTGTAGGAGCGACTTCAGTCGCGATGCTTTTGCGCAAGCCACCAGAGCGCCTGCAGAACTCGAAAGCATCGCGACTGAAGTCGCTCCTACAGGGCCACTCCCGCGGCGCCTTGATCGAGCCGCCCGCTGAGGAGAAAACCATGCACGCAGCACGGCACGCCCTGCCCGCCGGAATGCTCCGCTTCCCCATCGTGCTGCTCGGCATGGCCGTGCTTTCCACCAGCGCATTTGCGCAGCACGCACCACCCAACGTGAAGGCGGACGGCAGCGTGACCACCTCCGTGGCGACCATCCCGTTCTCGTCGTATGCCTCGCCGCAGGCGCGCGCCTTCTTCCCGCGGATGATCGCCGCGGGGAGCAAGGCACCGCCGCTGAGCGCGCCGGTCGCGCAAAGCCGCGACTTCTACGACCGCCTCAACAGCGCACGCGCCGCGCGCATGGAAAAGCTCTACCCGGTGACCATCCATCGCGAAACGATCGCCGGCGTCGGCACCGACGTGGTGTTGCCGGCGCAGGGCATCGCCGCAAAAAACCGCCACCGCGTGCTGATCAACCTGCACGGCGGCGCCTTCCTGTGGGGCGCGCACAGCGGCGCCCTGGTCGAATCGATACCGATCGCCAGCCTCGGCCGCATCAAGGTCGTCAGCGTGGACTACCGGCAGGGACCGGAACACGTGTTTCCGGCCGCCAGCGAGGACGTCGAGGCGGTCTACCGTGCCCTGCTCAAGCAGTACCCGGCGAAGAACATCGGCATCTACGGCTGTTCCGCCGGCGGCGTGCTTACCGGCGAGGCGGTGGCGCGGATCATCTCGAAAAAACTGCCGGTGCCTGGCGCGATCGGCACCTTCTGCGGCTCGATCAGCGAACTGGGAGGCGACTCCACCTACACCGCGCCGCCCCTCAACGGCGACTCGTCACCCGCCAGGCCGCTCAAGCTGGCCGACCTGCCGTACTTCAAGGGCGCCAGCGCCCGCGATCCGCTGGTGTTCCCGGCCAACTCACCGGCGCTGCTGGCGAAATTCCCGCCGACCCTGCTGATCACCGGCACGCGCGACTTCACCATGAGTTCGGTGCTGCACAGCCAGTCCCTGCTGACCACTGCCGGGGTGGACGCCGAGCTTCACGTCTGGGACGGCATGTGGCATTCGTTCTTCTCCGACCCGGACATGCCCGAATCCCGCGAGGCCTATGCGGTGATGGTGGGCTTCTTCGACCGCCACCTGGCGCGCTAGCAAGTGCTGGCGGTCTTTGCCCCGCAACGCGGGGCCGGGTATTCTCTGTCGTATCGATAGCCACGCGCCGAACCATGAACCCACAGACCGTCCTGGTCATTGACGACGAACGCGACATCCGCGAACTGCTGACCATCACCCTGGGGCGGATGGACCTCCAAGTCGATGCCGTGGGTACCGTGGCCGAAGCGCGCCGGGCGTTGGGCGAACGCAGTTACGACCTGTGCTTCACCGACATGCGCCTGCCCGACGGCAACGGCCAGGAAATCATCGAGCTGATCGCCGAGAACTCGCCGGATACGCCGGTCGCGATGATCACCGCCTACGGCAACGTCGACGCCGCGGTGAACGCGCTGAAGGCCGGCGCGTTCGACTTCGTCTCCAAACCGGTCGACATCCAGATGCTGCGCGGACTGGTACGTACCGCCCTGCGCCTGGCCGAAGAGCGACGCAATGGCGGCGCCGCGGCGAAAAGCGGCGACTCCAGCGAACGCCTGATCGGCGACTCGGCAGCGATGCAGCAAGTGCGCGCCACCATCGGCAAGCTGGCGCGCAACCAGGCGCCGGTGTACATCGCCGGCGAATCGGGCGTGGGCAAGGAGCTGGTCGCGCGATTGATCCACGAGCAGGGCCCGCGCGCCAGCGGACCGTTCGTGCCGGTCAACTGCGGCGCGATTCCGTCCGAGCTGATGGAAAGCGAGTTCTTCGGTCACCGCAAAGGCAGCTTCACCGGCGCCGGCGCCGACAAGGAAGGCCTGTTCCAGGTCGCCCAGGGCGGCACCCTGTTTCTCGACGAAGTGGCCGAGTTGCCGCTGCACATGCAGGTGAAGCTGCTGCGCGCGATCCAGGAAAAGGCCGTGCGACCGATCGGCGGTCGCGACGAGATCCCGGTCGACGTGCGCATCCTGTCCGCCACCCACAAGAACCTCGGCCAACTGGTCGAGCAGGGGCAGTTCCGCCAGGACCTGTTCTACCGCATCAACGTGATCGAACTGCGCGTGCCGCCGCTGCGCGAACGCCGCGGCGACGTGGCGCAACTGGCCGCGTTCATCCTGCAGGCCCTGGCCGGCAAGAGCGGCGACGGCGTGGGACATCTTTCGGCAACAGCCCTGCAGGCGCTGGAAGCCTACGACTTCCCCGGCAACGTGCGTGAACTGGAAAACATCCTCGAGCGTGCGATGGCCATGTGTGACGGCACCAGCATCGACGCGACCGATCTGATGCTGCCCCAGCGCGGCAACCGCCCCAGCCAGGACATGCCGCCACTGCCGGGCCATGAGCCGGCCATGCCGGCGGCAACCGGCGTCGATGGCGGCCTCGACGACTACATCAGCAACCTCGAGCGCACCGCCATCGTCAAGGCGCTGGAGGAATCGCGCTACAACAAGACCGCCGCGGCCCGCAAACTCGGCATCACCTTCCGCGCGCTGCGCTACAAGCTGAAGAAGCTCGGCATCGACTGATCGTGACGTGCGCCAGCAGGCCGCTCATCGTCGTCGGCCGAGCAAGGCCATGACGCAATGGCGACATCGCGATGCAATTGCCGCTGACCGCGATGCGGGGCGGACGGCCTAGCCACTCCCGCCAACAGCCCCGAGCGCCTTGCGCAGCGTGCGCAGCAGCACATGGGTGGTGACCGGCTTGTCGACCACGTACAGATGTTCCAGCGGCGGTAATTCGTGCAGATCGGGTGTGGCGCCGGGGCGAGCCAGCAGGATCACGCCGGAGCTATAGCCCTGATCGATCAGCGCTGCCAGCGTGCGTACGCCGGTGAACAGGTTCATGTCCGCATCGAGCACCACCAGGTCGGGCAGGCCGCCAGCCTCGATCCATTGCAGTGCGGCGGTACCGCTCTGGCTGGCGTGGGCCTGGTAGCCGTAGGCATCCAGCGTGTCGGCGAGCAGGGACAGTTGCCCCGCCTCCTCCACCACCACCAGTACACGCTCGGCGGCGCCTTCCAGATTGCCCTGATCGTCCGCCTGGTCATGTTCGAGAGCCAGTTCCTCCAGCGGGATATACAGGTCGAAGCGGGTGCCGCGACCAGGCTCGCTGTCCACCCGCATCACGCCGCCATGGCTGCCGACGATCCGCTTGCATGACAGCAGGCCAAGCCCGGTACCGGCTTCCTTGGTGGTGAAAAACGGCTCGAACAGGTGTTCGAGCACCTCTGGCGGCATCCCCGGGCCGCTGTCGATCACGCTGATGCACAGATAGCGGCCAAGCCGCGGCTGCTCCTCGGGCAGGAAGAAGTCTTCGCAGAGCTTGGTTTGGGAGGTCTCGATGCGCAGGTTGCCGCCATCGGGCATCGCCTGGATGGCATTGAGGCAAAGGTTGAGCAGGCACTGCTGCAGTTCGGTGTGGTTGCCTTCGAACGACAAGTTCGGATCGTCGATCACCAGCTCCATCGCCACCGTGCGCGGCACGCTGCCCTGCATCAGCAGGTCGAACGCGCTGAACAACCCGCCCAGTTGCACCTGTTCCGCGCGACGTGCCCCACTGGCGAAGGACAGCATCGAATGCACCATGTCCAACCCGCGCTTGCCGCAATCGCGCACCAGCTTGCCCAGTCGCGCCAGACGCGGATCGTCCTGGTAGTCCTGCAGGCTGTCGCCGGCCAGCAGCAGCGGCTGCAGCAGGTTGCGCAAGTCATGGCTGAGGCCACCGGCGAGCATCGCCAGGCTTTCGAAACGCTGCGCGCGGATCAGTTCCGCCTCGGCGCGCCGGCTGGCCCGGCGTGCCTCGGCATCACCCAGCGCGCGGCGCACTGCGCTGGCCAGCCTGGCCGGGTTCTGCTTGAGAATGTAATCGGTGGCGCCGTTGCGCAGGGCCTCGATCGCCGCCTCTTCGCCGAGCGTGGCGGAGACGAAGATGAAGGGAATATGCTCGTCGCGCTGGCGCAGCAGCTCCAGCGCATGCTGGCCGGAAAATCCGGGCATGCTCAGATCCGACAGCACGATCTGCGGCTTGAACTCGGTCAGCGCCTCGATGAAGCGGGCTTCGTCGTCGACCAGTCGAACCTCGTACTCGATGCCGTCGGCATCGAGTTCCGACAGCACCAGCTCGGCATCGAGCTTGCTGTCCTCGACCTGCAGCACGCGAATGGTCGGCAATGTCCGATGCGACCGGTTTGTCATGGTGGCTCCTGCGACGATTCCCTGGCTTCTCCGCGCTTGCGCGCCTCCCGCAAACTGCAGCATGCAGCCGCGACCCTCTGCCGTTGTCCGGCTAGTCCTGTTCTGGCGCCTGATTGAGCACCGCCCAGAACTGTCCCAGTGTGCGCACCGCGTCGAAAAACTGGTCCACGTCGACCGGCTTGATCACATAGGCGTTGGCACCCAGGTCCCAACTCCGGGCCAGGTCGCTCTCCTCGCGAGAGGACGACAGGATCACCACCGGAATCCGGCGCATGTGTTCGTCTTCGCGCATCCTGGTGAGCACGTCCAGACCGCTCATGCGCGGCATCTTGATGTCCAGCAGGATCACCGCTGGATCACCCGTCTCCCGCGATGCCCAGGCACCACGTGCATACAGGTAATCCATGCACTCCACACCATCTTCCACGTGCACCACCGGGTTGGCCAGATGCGCTTCCGCCAGGGCGTCCATCGCCATCTCGGCGTCGGCCAGGCTGTCTTCCACGAGCAGGATGGTGCGCAGGTCTTTCTTGTTCATCTGTCGATCTCAGGTATGTGCTCCGGCCGTGTCGGTGGCCGGCAGCGAAAAATGAAAACGGGCTCCCTGCCCCGGTTCCGCCTCGGCCCAAACGCGGCCACCGTGACGCGCGATGATCCGTCGCACGTTGGCCAGCCCGATCCCGTTGCCGGGAAATTCCGAATTGCGGTGAAGGCGCTGGAATACGCCGAACAGCTTGTCGGCGAATTGCATGTCGAAGCCGGCGCCGTTGTCCGCCACGGTGAATTCGTAGTCGCCGCGACGATCCTGCTGCACGCTCACCTCAATCCGGGCCACATCGCAATGGCCGGTGTACTTGACCGCATTGCCAAGCAGGTTCTGCCATACCGTGCGCAACATGTTCTCATCGGCGATCACCATCGGCAATGGCTCGATCGACCATACGATGCGCCGCTCCGGCACCGCCGATTCGGACAGTGCGCGCGCCTCCTCGACCAGCGATTGCATGTCCACCGCCTGCAGCCGCAGGGCGCCGCGGCCGAGTCGCGAAAAGACCAGCAGGTCATCGATCAGCAAGGCCATCCGCTGCGCCGAACTGCTGATCACCTCGATGTAATGGGTGGTCTTGTCGTCCGTGCGATCGCCCAGGTGTTGCTCCAGCTTGCGCGCGAATCCGGAAATGTGGCGCAGCGGCGCGCGCAGGTCGTGCGACACCGAGTAGCTGAACGCCTCCAGCTCGCGATTGACATCGGAAAGCTGGGTGATCTTGCCCTCCAGCTGGCGGTTGAGTTCGTTCACTTTCTGCTCGGCCAGCGCGCGCGTGGTGATATCGCTCACCGTCAACAGCAAGGCGGGCGTCTCGGTGTCATGCGGCTGCAGGCGCCGGGCATTGATCACCACATGCCGGTCGGTACCGTCGGCGGTGCGCTGGATCGTGTCGTGGTCCCACAATTCGCGATCGAGCAGCAGCACGTCGTTCAGGCGTTGCAGCAATACGCTGTCGTTCCACGCACCGTCGCCGATCTGCTGCAGTTGCACGGAGCCATGCTGGGAATCCATCCCGTATAGCTCGGCGAAGGCATTGTTCACCAGCAGGCTGTTCAGCTTTTCGTCGAACAGCGCGATCGGCTCGCGCACTGCCTGGAAGATCAGCCGCGAACGCCGCACTGCGCGCCCTTCGCGAGTCTCCGCCAGCTGGCGTTGGCCGATCTGCCGTTCGGACATGACGACGATGATCCCCAGCAGCAGCAGCTGTGCGAGCGCCGTGACGCCGGTTACGACGCTGCTGTTGAATGCCTGCCTGCGTGCTGCGACCTGGCGGCTCTCCAGCAGGTTGTCTTCCGCTTGCACGATACCGGCGATGTCATCGTTGATGACGAACAGGTCGCCGGCATCGCGCAACGATTGCCGGGCGCCTGCCGGATCGCCTTGCTGCAATCGCGCGGAAGCCTGGTTCATCAAGGTAATCCGTCCGGTGATGGCGTTTTCCAGCGCACCGATGCGGACTTGCTGGTCCGGGTTGTCTCGCGTCATTGCCCGCAGCTGCCGGAGCAGGGCCGGCACCTCGCGTCCGGCGAGCTCCTTGCGCTGCTGGGTCAGGTCGTTGCTGTCGCCGGCCAGCAGACGATAGATGGCGCTTTCGCTGTCGCGGGTCAGGTAGGCGAGCCGGTAGGTCGTCGCCTTGACGACGTTCGAGTGGGTCAACAGTGCGGCCGCCTCCCGCATGCTTTGCGAACTGAAACGCGTGACGGCATACGGCAAGGCCACGATAACCAGCACCGCCAGCAGCAGGCCGGCGGTATGCCAGCGCAGGACTCCTCTGTTTTTCATGCGACCCGGATCATCGACAAGCTCGCCATGACAAGCATCTTTGGCATTCTGGCATGTTTCGGCGGGGCGTCGAGAGGCTTGCACATTCCGTTCACGGGCCGTAACGACTCATCGACGACGGTCGCGCGCCAACGGCATTTCCCCAATGCCGGTTCGGCTCGGCCTGCATGGTGAAATGCAGCTCGCCACCGGCAACGATCTCGCCGTGGCGCAGGTACGTGCGATCCAGCGGCTTGCCATCGAGGGTCACTGCTCCAACGTAGGGATGCGCGTCGTCCAGCGGCGAGGCGCTGATGGTGAACGTGCGGCCGTTGCCCACATGGATCGTCGCCTTCGCCACGAATGGCCGCCCGATCGCGTACTCGTCGCTGGCCGGCGTCACCGG
>Ga0157371_10003740_pt1 | contig 13624 bp, 11 predicted proteins | sample C45metaG_FD_113462 | JGI IMG/M metagenome (GOLD analysis project Ga0157371, IMG submission 113462) | Corn rhizosphere microbial communities from Kellogg Biological Station, Michigan, USA - C4-5 metaG | ecosystem: Host-associated > Plants > Roots > Rhizosphere > Soil | place: USA: Michigan...
CTCTAAAATAAGCCTGGTTTACAACAAGAGTCGTTTTTTATTTGAAAACGAAAGCTCCGTTTTTCATGGCTACAGCGGTCCCGCCATCGCTTGTAGTCCTCGTTACGCTGCGCTTCACTGTGGACTACCTACCCGCTCTGTCAGGTTTATTGAACAGCGGTAGGTGCTGAATAGTTCTAAAGCCCCTCAATAGTATTACCAGTCCTGTCAGGTAAACCCGACCGCAGTGGAAAACCCACAGCCCAAAGCAGAGGGCGAGGATTTGTAACGAAGTGCGGGACTGTTGAAACCGAAGAGCACTGCATTTGCTTTTCAAAAAAAGGAAAAATACTTGTTCTCTATATTATACGCATGCTTTTATTTGGCTGGATTTAATTTTCTCAATTTTTCCCATCTACACTGGCTGGTGGCAAATAATCCATAGGTACACTATCAGCAATTTTTTCCCAGCCCCAATAACCTGAATAAAGCATCGAACGCGGGTTGTAAATAGCGCCGTTTTCGTAAAAATATACCGGAACAACATGTAAGGCTATGGTAGAAATCTGGTAATCGGGCGTATCTAACGGTCGGGCAATAGACAGGCCGATCCGGTTAGCGTAAGCAGGATTCTCCCTTTCTTTTGTGTAGATAACATAAAGTTGATCCGTAAAATTGAAGCTTTTAATACTTTGATTTTTTACATGCACCAGTGTATCCTGCATTACCGGAGCACGGCTTAAAAAAGAAATTCCACCTGGTAGGTTTTTCTTTCTGATCCAGTAACTGAGCGAATCTTCATGATTAATGGTTATCGGTTTGCGTAATAAACCTTCCTGCACTTTTGTTAAACGTTTAATATTGACATTTATGGTACTATCTGAAGGTTTGTCAGGATTTGGCTGAGTAATTAATTTATTAATGATAAAGCCCTCTTCAGTTGCCTTGCCATTATAAATTGATCTGAAAAAATGCTGCGGCGATCCCAGATAAGCGGTAATCCGTTTTTGATCCCAAATTTTCTTCCTTCTTGCTGATCCTTTTAAGTCTTCATAATAAGGAAAACCTTCATAATAGATGATTCTTGTTTTACTGTCGTATTCAAAATTATTCAAAAGGTATTTAATGCGGTATCCAAGCGCCTTGTTTTCGACAATCAGAAATTCGGTGGTTTTTACGGTGAGTTTATGTTCCTCTTTATCGTAATCGATAATCAATACTTTAGGATTGATAAGCTTACACTGTTCTGCATTAGGCGTGGTTCCAATAAAATAGTCCTTAAACATGCCAATATAATGTTCTCTGTTCGGATCGGGTTTAATGGTTACTTCTGCCAATTGAGTTACACTTTCTTCAAGGGTAAGATCAAGTTTTACAGCTTTATCAGCAATCACTACGTTTTTATTTAACGCTTTGTAGCCAATTAATTGTACTAAAATATCGTAGTTTCCTGGTTTTAAGGAAAGGGTGTATTGGCCATTATTATCTGTTGCCGTAGCAATTTTATAGCCACTTACATATACGCCAGCTCCAGGTAAAGCCTCGCCGCGTTTATCTTTAATTATACCCGAAAGGACATAACTTTGTTGAGCAAGACAAAAGTTACCAATGGCTAAAAATGAAAGTAAAAGTATAAAAGATTTCATTCATTAAATATAAACTAATTTGTTAGTTTATGTCTAAATCATGATGTAAAATTATTAGTGCTTTTCTTTTTAGCTTTCAGATAGGAACATCTGACAGCACAACAACATTTCCCTACCATTAACAAATCCATAAGAAAAGTCGTCATCTGGACTGAAACGCAGTGGAATGGAGAGATCTGCCTAGATAGATCTCTCGACTACGTTGCACTCCGCTCGAGATGACGTAATGTCAGAATTAGGCGAGCAACTCCCGCGCATTTTCCATGGCAGACGAACCTGGGTTTTTCCCACTTAACATTTCGGCAATTACACCAATGCGTTCTTCCTGTTTAAGCTTGCGGATTCCGGTAGTGGTTTTTCCATTATCCTCGTTTTTATGAACGAAGTAATGTGAGATACCTTTGGCTGCAATCTGCGGCAGGTGCGTAATTGAAATTACCTGCATGTTCTGTCCTAAATCAGCAATTACTTCTCCAACTTTTAACGCGGTTTCACCAGAAATTCCGGTATCAATTTCGTCGAAAATAATGGTGGGTAGCGAAGTGTGTTTGGCCAATAAAGCTTTTATAGCCAACATTAATCGGGATAATTCACCACCAGAAGCTACTTTATTTACCGGTGCAGGGGCCTGGCCAGCATTTGCTGTAAAAAGCAGGTTAATTTCATCCAGTCCGTCTTTATTCAGTTCTGATATGGTTTTTTGATCCAGAACCAATTTAGCATTTAGCATTCCCACTTTTTTTAATGTGGTGCCGGTTTGCTCTTCTACCACCTTAATTGCTTTTTTTCGGTTAGCACTTAACTGGTTAGCCTGTTTATGCAATTCTTTTTTAAGCTGATTGATTTCTTTCTGAAGTTTTTCAATATGCTCATCAGAGGATAGGAGTTTGTTCAGGTTCTCTTCCAATTGCTTTTGAAAGGCTAACAGTTCTGTATTATTGGCTAACCTGTGTTTTTGTTGAAGTGAATAAAAAAGATCCAGTCTCTGATTTACAAGCTCTAAACGATCAGCGCTGTGTATGGTATTTTCTTCAATGCCAGAAACCTCATCGGTGATATCTTTTATTTCTATAATTGATGAGCGTAAACGTTCGTAAAGTACATTAATTGCCGGATCGAATTTTTCTATGCCTTGTAACTGTAACGAAGCTTCTTTTAAAATCTGGAGGGCAGAAGGTTCGCTTTCGTTAATTAAACCCGAAGTGGTAAGTAACGCCCGTTTAATGGTTTCGGCATGGGTTAATCGTTCCAACTCTTGTTCCAGTTCTTCCTGTTCGCCTTCCTGTAATTTTGCCTGTTCGAGTTCGTTAAGCAAAAACTGTTCATAATCCTGTTTATTACGGGCTTCGTCGGCTTCAGCGATTAATTTTTTTAACAGGGAAGTATCCTGTCTGAGTTTTTTAAACCCACTACGGTAGTCGAACAATAATGATTTGTGGTTTGCAAGCGAATCAACAATCAATAATTGAAAATCAGCATCATTGATCTCCTGCGTGGCATGCTGCGAGTGGATATCGATCAGTTTTTCGCCGATCTGTTTCAGTATAGATAAATTAACAGGGGTATCGTTTATGAACGATCTTGTTTTACCATCGATAGAAATTTCCCTGCGTAAAAGGCTTTCGTTTAAAAAATCCAGGTCATTTTCTTCAAAAAGTTCTTTCAGATTTTCGTCTGCCAATACAAAACTACCTTCAATAACACATTTTTTATCCTGGTTAAAAAAGTATTTGCTTTCTGCCCGCTGACCCAAAATTAGCGATAATGCGCCAAGTATGATCGATTTACCAGCACCGGTTTCACCTGTGATGATATTTAAGCCTTTATCGAATTCGATATCAAGACTATCAATTAATGCGTAATTACGGATAGAAAGTTTTTGTAGCATGCTAAGCAAAAATATTAAAATTTATTCAACAGGCCAGTACAAAACAAAAACAGCGAAACAAATTTCATTAATTCTTTACATCTTCCTGTTTTAAAAAATTAAGTACAGTTTCATTAAAAAGCAGAGGATTTTCGTTAGGTACCATGTGCGTTTGCTTCTTGAAAATAATTAGCTGTGAGCCGCTGATGTTGCTGGCAATAAGCCTGGTATGTTCAGCTTTAATTACATCCTTTTCTCCGGCCAGTACCAATGTTTTCGCACTGATTGTATGCAAGTCTTCAACATTGATGTTGGGTTCTGTGGATAACATCAAAAGCAATCTTGTCATTTGCTTTGATTCTGTATCTTGTTTTTGCTGAAGCTTTTTTAGATCTTTTTTTAATTGATTTAGCATGCTTTTTTCAACTGCATTTTCTGTTGGATTTAGATTCACACCCATTACAACCAACTTTCCAACGTAATCTGGATATTTAATGGCCATGATCAATCCTGTATTTCCTCCATCACTCCATCCTAAAACATTTACTTTTTTAAGGTTCAGGGAATCTAAAAGAGCCTTCATGTCAGAAGCAAAAATATCGTAACTTAATTTAGAAGAATCATTATCAATACTCTTTCCCTGTGCACGGGTATCAACGGCAATAACACGATAATATCTGGCTAATTCGGGTATCTGTTTGTTAAAATCTACAATCGACTGTCCATTTCCATGCAACAATAATAAAGGTTCGCCGGTACCATAAGTTTCGTAATAGATTTTTATTCCATTGATATTGCAATATTTTCCAATGCGTTTATTGGCACCGTAGTTGGTTTTAAAAATCACTGAAGCTTTTGTTGTTTTAATCAATAATGCTTTTCCGCCAATTGAATCTGTTCTGTTTCGTAAACCAATAGTGCTACCGTCTGGTATATTTGCATTGGTTCGAAAATCTTTTAATGGATTATTTTCATTATTTTCAAAATCTGCGTTTTTTATAGGAAACTTTTCCCAATCTCCACTTTCAGTTTTAATTTCGAACTTTAAATTATCCACGAAAAAGTTCCCATTACCTTCAAAATTGGCATACAGCCATATTTCTTTAGCCCTTGGATTTATTTTACTGCTGATTTTTAAAGAATGCCACACGGTATCTTTGGTCACGTCTTTCGCTAAATTAACATCAAGCCATTCGTCATCGTTAATAACCTGTTGGGCTTTAATCACGATGTTTTTCAGTGAGTCTGTATCTGTCGATTTTAATTCCAATGAATATCGAAAATCCCTGCCTGCAAATTTTTCGATTTTTAAAATAATACCAAAGCTATATGAGTTAGAAACCACTTTTGTTTGGGCAAAAGTAGTTAAACTCAGAATGGTTAAAAGGACAATGATGTTAAACTTAATGGAGCGCATAATAAAGTAATTTTAAAGGCTGGCGAAGGTACAAATTAAATTAAGTCGAAATTTATCAAACAAAAACAGCGGAGAATTTTCTCCGCTGTTCCTTAATCTGTTTGGTTGTGTGTTGTTTTATTTAATCGAAATGCTGATGGTGTTGTTATTTGCAATGGCAATTGGGTTATCAGTTTTTAGAAAACTTTTTAATGCCAACTGATCTGCAATTTTAAAATCAGCTTTTTTATAGGTTACTACCGCATTCTCGATTTTCAATATTTTAGCTGGATCTGAAAAATTTTTATTGTTGTAAAGCATTACAGCAGGACTGATCTGTGAACTTTTGTTGCCACCATCAATTTTTTCTTTTTTCTCCATTTTCTCTTTCAGTTCCTTCACCTCGCTATCGAATTTTTCTTTCAGCTTTTTATATTCTTCAGTCTGTTTTACTTTGCTGTTGGTGTTATTGTTGTCGTTGTAAAAGAATACTGTTCCATCTGGGCCGGTAAGTGTGTTTCTATTTCCTTTAAATATAGAATCAGATTGTAAGTTGGTTAGGCCTGATAAATTAACCATATCACCTGATTTCAATACCTGCATTCTAATGTTATCCAACTGGGCTCTAAACTCTGGTGTGTTGATTTTTGCAGCCATATCTTCACCAAATTTTTTCCATTTGGCTTGGGCTTCTGGCGAACCGAATTCTTTATTCATATCTTCACCAATTTTTTTCCATTTTGCCTGAGCCTCCGGAGAATTCATTTTCTTTTGCATCTCTTCGCCGAATTTTTTCCATTTAGCCTGTGCTTCTGGTGAATTGTATTGTTTGGCAATCTCTTCGCCAAATTTTTTCCATTTAGCCTGTGCTTCTGGTGAGCTGTATTGTTTGGCTACATCTTCACCAAATTTTTTCCATTTAGCTTGTGCCTCAGGTGAGCTGTATTGTTTGGCCATATCTTCGCCAAATTTTTTCCATTTGGCCTTTGCTTCTGGTGAGTTATACTCTTTATAAAGTTTTTTATTTAAAAGAGAATCGTTTAATCTAAATTTAAATGAACTGTCAAGATTGATCCTGTATATTCCATTGCCGCCAAAAAGTTCGTCCCTGTAAAAATCTTTTCTTAGGCTATCAGGCATTTCTTTAAGAGAATTGTACTCTTTTTTGTTGCCATTTGCATCAATGGTAATAATTTTGATTTTACGCTTTTTGGTAGTATCGGTACAGATCAGGTGGCTTATGGTTCCGTTCGCAGACCGTACGCTTAAAATTTCCTGTTTAGGTTGTATTTTGTTTTCTTTTTTCTTTTCTGTTGGATTGATCCAGGCAATAGAAAACAAGCAAGCTACCCCTAAAGTTAAGGCTGCCATTTGTTGTTTGGCGTTTAAATAATTTGTTTTCATGTTGGTTATTCTTTTAATGCGTTGATACAAATTCTGGGTCTTGCCTGTTGCTGCCAGTGCATAAGCCGGACTGTTTTTATCTTTTAATAATTCGAGTTTAAGCAGGGCGTGGGCATAATTCAATGGTTTTCCGGTAATTTTTAATACCAGATCATCGCAGGCATGCTCACGTTCAATATGTATAAATCTACCAGCCATCCATACAAATGGATTATAGAATAATAATGTTTCTATGGCTGTTTTAATGAGGTTCAATAGGAAATCATTTCTTCTGATATGAGATAACTCATGGATTAATATTGCTTCTACCTGATCGTTATCTAATTGGCTTACCAGGGCCAGTGGAAATAATACCACAGGTTTCAAATAACCGATCACCAAAGGCACGTTAACAATAGATGAGAGATGGAACCGGATAACTTTATTAATTTTAAGGCGGGTAGTTACTTGCTCGAAAATAGTTTTCCAACTGTCTGGAATGGTACTTAAACTTTCTTTTTTCAATTTTGAAAGCTGACCATAGCCTTTAATAATAACGAATAACTGAAGCACAATACCGATAGCATAAAATATGACTACAATAGGAAAATATTGCTCTGCCCTACTGCTAAAACTTGGTGGCAGGTTATTGAAATATTGGTAAACCTGAATGTTTTGAGGGCTGATTGCGGGGGCATGATCATTTATATTCAATGTTAACTGGTGGATGATATTGTAGCTGAAGCCAATAAACATCAACATGATCGCACCAAAAGCAAGGTTGTGCTTATATTTTGCCGCCAGTTTCGGAATGCTGAGCATGACGATAAACAGGATGCCATAAATAATGGCGCTTTGCCAGAGTGAGTTTAAAATACTCCAGCCAAAAGCTTTGATAAACTGTTGTAATAAAGTTTCCATAACGGTGGTTTTAATTTTTTATGCGGGGACAACCCGAAAATTTTACTGCTTGTTAGGGATCTGAACCCTACACCTTTCAACCTTCAACAATAGCCTTACTTCAGGCTATCTAAATATTTTTTTATTTCGTCAATTTCTTCTGCACTTGCACTGTGGTTACCCAAAGCCTGCATCACCAACCTCGCTGCCGATCCGTTAAATACGTTATCGATCATTTTGTTTACCAATTGCTTTTCAGTTTTATCCTGACTAACAAGCGCTTTATAAATATGTGTTTTTTGGTTGGTATCTCTTTCTACCATTCCTTTCTCATGCAGAATCTGCATCAGTTTTAAGGTGGTGGTATACCCGGAGTCTTTTTTATTTAATGCTTCATGAACTTCTCTTACCGTTGCATTCCCCTTTTGCCAAAGCACCTGGAGGATTTCCATTTCACCTTCTGTTGGTTTGATGTTATGATTAGTCATATGTTACAAGTCGTACGAATTATTTCGTATTCAAATGTACGAAGATATTCGTAATATCAAAATATTTTAACAAATTTTTAGCTTTATCGGTTAATTATTGAAACTGGTTATTGCTTAACTGTGATATAAGACGCTGGGTAGGGAAAAATGTTGTATAAAATCAGGCTTTAGAAAGGAAACTCCCTAATATGAAAAACTAACCGAAGTTATTAAACCTAATTGATGTGGATACCTGCCTGCGTTTAAGGCCTGCAGGCGTATGAACGAAAGCAGGACTGGCTTTAATTGAAAAGCTGAAATTGCTTTTCTAAAATTAATCATCACAAACAGAGAAACTACTTACTGTTTAATTGGTTAACTAATGGGCATGATATACAATTAACCAATTCAGATAATTAACCAGTTAACCCGTCTCAATACAATTACTTAGCACCTAATAATTCAGCCATTTTATCGCGTAGTTCTTTTCCCTTGATATCTTTTGCAATTATTCTTCCGCTAGGATCAATAAGTACATTCGATGGTATGGAAGTAATGCCATAAGTTTAGCCGCTTCGTTTTCTTTTTTAAGATCAGACACCTGCATCCAGGGTAACTGATCTTCTTTAATGGCGTTTAACCAGTTTGCTTTATTCGCCAATACGTCGATCGATACGCTGAGGACCGTAAAGTTTTTTTCTTTGTACTGATGATAAACAGCTAAAACATTTGGATTTTCTTCTCGACAAGGTTGGCACCAGGAAGCCCAAAAATCGACAAGGACATATTTGTTCTGATAAGTTGAAAGTCTGACCGGATTACCATTTATATCATTTTGGATAAAGTCTTTTGCCATCATGCCTATAGAAATTTTTTTGCCCTCCAAAATATCTTTTGCTATTTTTTTGCCTTCTGGCATTTCCTTAAGTTCGATAGATAATTTTGCAAAACTTTTCGCTACGCGTGGCAGATATTTACTGGTGCATGCTATTTGACTTAAAGTCAATAAACTTACGTAGGAATTCGGATGTTTATCTACAAAGCTAAACTGGATAGGAAATGTTTCGTAATATGCAGTCTGAGCTTTAGCTTTGATTAGGTTTACCAAAGCCGTATCCTTTAGTTCTTCTGCACTAAGTTTACCGGGATCTTTTATTTTTTTCTTTAAGGGATTTTAAAGCGGCGTGAAGTTTAGCATAATCATTATTTAATGGAGTTCCAGAAATAATGGAATTGTTTAAAGTATCTGGAGAATTCAGCGTAATCTGTCCTGCTTCAATGTAAATATCAAATGAATCAAATAGTTCGGATGCAAATCGGGGATTGTCATTTCGGCAAATGTAGCCTCTTACTTTAGTTTTAAAATTCCCTCTAAACTCGAAGGAATCTTTGTTTACCAAAGTAGAATCTTCAATAAGTTGATCACCTTGCCGATAAGTTAAAAATATCTTATCGCCATTTTTATAAGCTTTGCCAAAGCCCTTAATGGTAAATGAAGATTGTGCCAGCAAGCTTAATGGTAAAAGACAAATTGTAATTAATAAAAATCTTTTCATCATTTTTAGAAACTATATTTTAGCTACACAACGCCATATAGCAGTTAACTGTTGAAACTGGTTGACTGATGGGCTTGATATATAATTAACCGATTTAATAATCAATTGCTAAGCTATAAACCATGAGCTATCAAACTATTGACCAACAATATTAATTCTTCTTCAGTCCCTCGTACTTACCAATATTTGCCGGATCGATTTCTGCCAGCATATTATAGGCTTTCATGCGCTCTTGTCCATTGAGTTTAGAAAGTACATTGGTTACTTCTTCGGCTTTAGTGGCAAAGTAAACATTAGGGAAAATAGAGCCCAGTTTCTGCTTATCCATTTGTTGCAGTGCAGGTAGTGCGGCAACAATCTGCGTTAAGCCTTTATCATTGTCGGTTAGCTGATCCAGGCCACTTAAATGATAACTGTAAATGAAATTGCGGAGCTCGGCAAAAATGGGGTTTAAAACATTTTCGTTGAACCAAAAGCGGTTACGTAAGCCATCGGCTGCCCTCCAGCCGGTATTGCCGGAAGCCTGTGCAAGGTTAATAATATTCTGTGCTTTTTTGTAAAAAGGAGTTCCGCCCATTTTGCTAAAACTATCTTTATCCATACCGATGATGGTATAAGCATAGTAGGTGAGGAGGGCACTGATATTGGAAATGTAATTTTGATCAGAGAAGTCGATTGTGGCCCCATCGTTGAAATTAAAATCGAAATTCTTATCACTCATATTTAACAAAGTGCTATTGTAAGAGCTGTTAAAAACAGGGCGACTGCTTTGAATCTGTGCTTCGGCAGTATATCCAGAGCCACCATCCCATGAATTGATGGTGATGATAAAACTACAGTCTATACGTTCCTGAGGTTTGTAACTTTCGTTACTGAATTTATTATTGTTTAAAAAATCGCGGATTGTTTTTTGCAAAGCATCTAAAGTTGGTTTGCTAATGTTCGAAATCTGGGGAGCCAGCAAAGTTACCCTTGCATTTAACTCCTGCGCCTGCAGCTTCCCAAAACCAACCAATACCAGTATCCAAACAATCTTTTTTATCATTTCGCAATTTTTAAAATGGCAGTACAAATATCTTTGGCAACTTCTGTTTTCGATTTCATATCAAAAATAGTCCGTTCTAAAGCTCTGTTAAAAATAGTAATTTTATTGGTATCTGATTTAAAACCTGCGCCCGTATCATTCAAAGAATTTAGAACAACCAGGTCAAGATTTTTCTTCTCGAGTTTGCCTTTTGCGTAATTCTCTTCGTCATTGGTTTCTAAGGCAAAACCAACCAAAACCTGGTGTGTTTTTTTTGCCGCACCTAAAGAAGCGAGTATATCCGTTGTTTTTTCCAGTTCCAGAACCAATCCGCTATCCTGTTTTTTAATTTTTTGGGTGGCAACCTGCTTGGGGCGATAATCGGCTACTGCCGCACACATTACGGTAATATCGGTATCAGGGAATATCGATGAACAGGCATTGAACATATCCTGAGCACTTACCACATCAATCCTTTTTAAACTTTGTGCCGCTTTTTGTGCGGTTGGTCCGGCAATTAGGGTAACATCTGCACCTAGTTTGGCCAACTCATCGGCTATCACAAAACCCATCTTTCCTGAGGAATGGTTGCCTATAAAACGCACAGGATCTATAGCCTCATAAGTAGGACCAGCGGTAACCATTACCTTTTTGCCGTATAGAGGCATCGATTTTTTAATGGCATTATCCAGGAAAGAAACAATTTCTTCGGGTTCAGCCATTCGGCCCTCGCCCCAGAGCCCGCTGGCCAGTTCACCATTGGCAGGAGCAATAACGGTATTCCCAAAACCAATAACACGTTCAATATTGCTTCGGGTGGTTTCGTGTTTCCACATATCCAGATCCATAGCCGGGGCTAGATAAACCGGACATTTGGCCGAAAGGTAAACCGCAGTTAATAAATTATCACAGATTCCTGTTGCTAGTTTGGCTAAGGTATTAGCACTTATGGGAGCGATAATGATAAGATCAGCCCACAGGCCTAACTCAACGTGATTACTCCATACGCCTGTTTCTTCTTCGAAATATTGCGTATAAACCGGGTTTTTAGAAAGCGTAGCAAGGGTGAGTGGTGTAATGAAATTAGCACCATCAGGGGTAAGAATAACCTTTACGTTTGCACCAGCTTTTATAAGCAGCCGAACCAAAAATGCCGACTTATATGCTGCGATGCTGCCGCAAACGCCAAGGATTATATTTTTATTTTCTAGCATAGGGTACAGGGCATGGAGCTTAGAGCATTGATATGCTTACAAAATTGCGCCATGCTCATTGCTCTATACCAGTTACTTTTGTTCTTTAGCAGGATTTCTGTGATAAACTTTTTCGTTCAAAAATTCATCAATAGCAACCAAAACAGGCTTCGGCATACGCTCATAGTGCTTGCTGATCTCAATCTGCTCGCGGTTTTCGAAAATTTCTTCCAAATTATCGTTGCTGGAAGCAAATTCTGCCAATTTACCGTGTAACTCTTCTTTAACGTTATTCGAGATCTGATTTGCCCTTTTAGCAATTACCACTAATGATTCGTATAAGTTATCAGTAGTTTTATCTAAATCGTGTACGTTTCTGGTTACTGTAGTATTTGGTACAGCAGGTTTGTTAGTATTCATCTATTACTTGTTTTTAATATTCGTATTATCTGCATTAGTTGGTTTTGCAGAAACGGTATCTTTTAATTTACCGGTTCTGATCAGCATCTGCTTGTATTTTTCCTGATCGGCAGCATATAAGGCCAATTCTTGCTTGGTAGCCACAATTCCTGCTTCAACATCACTCTTAAGCGCCTTTGCATCTTTAGCAAATTTACTATCCGGGTGGTTTTCAGTAAACTCCGTATATAAGGCAAGTGCCTCATTATACCGGTCTTCCTGGCGGATGACATAACTATTTTTTGCGTATAAATATTGCGCTTTAATCATCAGGAAATCCATTTCCTCAGCATATTTAATATCTGGGTAGTCTCTTTGTGCATTTTTTAAGGCAATAACAGCCGCTCTGTAATTATCTACATTACTAGGGCCTGTAGTTAAATACATTTTAGCATTTTCAAATGCTTTATCCTCCAGCTTGCCCCTTAGTACAGCAATATATTTGCCTGCAGCTGCAGCACGATCGCTGGTAGGGTATAAGTTGATAAATAATTGTAGCGCATCAATAGCTTTATAGGTATTTTCCTGATCTAAAGAGAAGCTTGGAGATTCTAAGTAATAGCAATAAGCCCCCATGTATCTCGCTTCTTCTGCATTCTTGCTTGCTGGGTAGGTATCCGCAAAACTTTTAAACTGGTATCTCGCAGTGGTGTAATCACTTAATCTATATAATGTATAAGCATAATAATAGTTCAGATCCTCAGCTTCTGCACGGCCACGATATTTTTGAGAAAGATCCTCAAAAAGCACTAAGGCCTTACTGTAATCGCGTTTATTATACAAACGAAGCGCCTCCTGGTATTTTTTTGCAACGTCATTGCTCGCTCTCAATTTCTCGAAACGACTTTTACAACCCGCAATACCCAAAGCGGCAATAAATAATAAAATAATTAAGTGTTTAACTTTAAACATTCTGCAAAGATAATTAATAATACGATAACATCAATAAAAACAATTCGCCGCTAAGCTATGCAAAGCAATTCAGTAGAATATAACAGTTAACAATTTTTAACATATATATAAGGCTCGATTATATACTATATAGTATACTCATTTTTTTCAGCAAAGCAGTTGTTGTGCTACTATATCAGCATGTTCCCGCTTTCCGTTTGTAGTGCTAGCGTGAAGCCTGCAGCTACCACTGCAATCGGGTTTAGGTGGGCGGGGCAGGGGAGTAACTTACGAAGTTTCCAGGAAGCGTGTGCGCCGGGAACTTGGGAAGTCTTCAGATCAAACCTCGCAGGTTTTTAAAAACCTGCGAGGTTTATAAGTAGACGCAAACACCTTTTGCTTCAAAAAGTTTTAACTATAGTAATTTTTTTTCCTGCTGAAAACCATCAACTTACGTTAAAGCCTGTGCTATTCTGTAAAAAACCTTTGGCGTTGTAGAGAATTTTCCTACTTTTGCATCCCGCTTCGGAGGAAGGGTTTTAGTTGAAAAGGTGTTATAGAGATAGGAGAGCAGGATTTATTTTAAAATAAATATTGCGGGAGAGAAAAAGATTGTTACCTTTGCAGCCCGGTCCGGAAGAACGGAAAGCCAGTTAAGTCTGGTATATTGAAAAGCAAACAAGGAAAGAAGAAGGCTTAAAAAAAAATAAAATTTATTTTATTTGCAAGTTTAAAAAAGTTCCTTACCTTTGCACTCCCAACCGAAAGGAAGGGTAAAAAAATCGGAACGGCGGATGCCGGAAAGATAGAAAAAAGATTGAAACAAATGGAAACACGTTTAAGACGAACACGACTTGAACGAA
>Ga0157371_10003743_pt1 | contig 13616 bp, 12 predicted proteins | sample C45metaG_FD_113462 | JGI IMG/M metagenome (GOLD analysis project Ga0157371, IMG submission 113462) | Corn rhizosphere microbial communities from Kellogg Biological Station, Michigan, USA - C4-5 metaG | ecosystem: Host-associated > Plants > Roots > Rhizosphere > Soil | place: USA: Michigan...
AAAACCCGTGTATCGCAAGCATTTTCGCGGGCTTGCCGACGGTCGCCCTCTCGCGGCTCGCTCTAGACTCGCCGCCTGTGAGCATCCCCGACCGCAAACGGCTTGAGGAGACGACGCGCTACGACCCTTCGGAGGTCGAGGCGCGGATCTTCCGCGAGTGGATCGAGGGCGGGTACTTTCACCCGGCAGCTGAGGGGACGCCGGAGGAGAATTTCTCGGTCGCGATCCCGCCGCCCAACGTCACCGGGGCTCTTCATATGGGGCATGCGCTGAACGGCTCGATGCAGGACGCGCTGGTGCGGATGAACCGGATGCGGGGCAAGAACACGCTCTGGATCCTCGGCACCGACCACGCCGGCATCGCCACCCAGGCGGTAGTCGAGAAAGACCTGAAGAAAGAAGGCAAGACGCGCCAAGACCTCGGCCGCGAGGCCTTCGTCGAGCGGGTCTGGGAGTGGAAAGCGGAGTACGGCTCGCGGATCGTCGAGCAGTACAAGCGGCTCGGCGCCTCCTGCGATTACGAGCGCGAGCGGTTCACCCTCGACGAGGGCTACGTCAAGGCCGTCTACCGCGTCTTCAAGCAGCTCTTCGACAAGGGCTACATCTACCGCGACAACTACATGGTCAACTGGGACCCGGGCTCGCACTCGGCGATCTCCGACCTCGAGGTCGAGAACCGCGAGGTCGAGGACGTCCTCTACTCGATCGACTACCCGGTCGAGGACTCCGACCGGGTGCTGACCGTCGCCACTGTGCGGCCGGAGACGATGCTCGCCGACACCGCCGTCGCCGTGAACCCCGGCGACGAGCGCTACGCCGACCTCGTCGGCCAGCACGTGATCCTGCCGCTGGTCGGGCGGCGGATCCCGGTGATCGCCGACGACCACGTCGACGTCGAGTTCGGGACTGGAGCGCTGAAGATCACCCCTGGCCACGACCCCAAGGACTTCGAGATCGGCCGCAGGCAAAAGCTCGAGGAGATCGGCGTGATCGGGCCCGACGGCCGGATGACCGAGGAGGCGGGCGAGTACGCCGGGATGACCGCGGCCGAGGCGCAGGTGGCGGTGGTGGAGGCGCTGCGCGCGGAGGGCCGCCTCCGCGCCGAGGAGCCCTACACCCACTCGGTCCCGTTCTCGCACCGCTCGGGTGAGCGGATCGAGCCGCTGATCTCGCTGCAGTGGTTCTGCCGCATGGACGAGCTGGCGCGGCCGGCGATCGAAGTCGTCGAACGCGACGAGGTACGGATCACGCCGCCGCAGTGGAAGCGCGTCTACCTCGACTGGATGCGGGAGATCCGCCCCTGGTGCGTCTCCCGCCAGCTCTGGTGGGGGCACCGGATCCCCGTCTGGTACTGCGACACCTGCGGCGAGACGATCGTCGCCGAAGCCGAGCCGGAGCGCTGCGGCGCCTGCGGTGGCGAGCTGCGCCAGGAGGAGGACGTCCTCGACACCTGGTTCAGCTCGGCGATCTGGCCCTTTGCCACCCTCGGCTGGCCCGACGACACCCCGGAGCTGCGCGCCTTCTACCCGACCAGCTTCCTGACCACGGCGCGCGAGATCCTCTTCCTCTGGGTGGCGCGGATGATCATGACCGGGCTCGAGTTCCCTGGCGCGATCCCCTTCCGCGACGTCTACGTGCACTCGGTGATCCAGGCCCGCGACGGCCGCCGGATGTCGAAGAGCCTCGGCACCGGGATCGACCCGCTGGAGGAAATCAACGTCCACGGCGCCGACGCCCTGCGGTTCGGCCTGCTGGCGATGTCCTCGACCCAGGACGTGCGCTTCTCCGACGCCAAGGTCCAGCAGGGGCGCGACCTCGCCAACAAGCTCTGGAACGCTAGCCGCCTGATCCTCCTGAACGCTGCCGACGTTGCACCGGCGCCGCGACCGACCTGCGTCGAGGACCACTGGATTCTCTCGCGGCTGGAGCGCACCGTCGCCTCGGTGACCGAGAAGCTCGAGACCTACGACTTCGCCCACGCCGCCCAGGAGGCCTACTCGTTCTTCTGGCGCGACCTCTGCGACTGGTACCTGGAGATCGTCAAGCCGCGCCTCTACGACGGCGAGGCAGACGTCTCGGCGACGCTGCTCTACGCGCTGGAGCGGGTGCTGGCGCTGCTGCACCCGACGATGCCGTTCGTCACCGAGGAGATCTGGAGCTACCACCCGGCGCGGCACGGCCACTTGGTCGCGCACTCGTTCCCTGCCGCTGACGAGTCGCTCTTCGACGAGGCGGCCGAGCGGGACGTCGAGAGCGGAATCCGGCTGACCCAGCGCCTGCGCGCCTGGCGCGACCTCGCGGGCGTGCCGGTGGGGGCGGTCCTGCCGGCGTTGATCGACGGCGTCGAGCCACCCGACTTTGTGGCCCGCCTCTCCCGCTTCGAGTTCGACGGGGCGGAGGCGGAGCCGGTCGCCTCGGTCGGCCCGGTCCGGGTCCTCGACTCCGACCAGCTCGACGCCGAGGCGGTCGCCACCCGCCTGGACAAGCGGCGCGAGGAACTGCGGGCCGAGGTCGAGCGCGGCGAGCGCAAACTCGGCAACGAGAAGTTCGTCGCCAAGGCGCCGCCCGAGGTGGTCGAGGAGGAGCGGGGCAAGCTGGAGCGCTACCGCAACGAACTCGCCGAGTTGAGCTAGGCGGCGCGGACGCGCCGCCGACTGACCTTGGTGCCGGACGCCTATCTCAACTCCCTCGAGCCGGTCGGGATGCGACTCGGGCTCGAACGGATGCGCAAGCTGACCACGGCGCTGGGGATGCCGCAGCACCGCTTCGCCTCGATCCACGTTGTCGGCACCAACGGCAAGTCCTCGGTGACGCGGATGACGGCGGCGCTGCTGGAGGCGCACGGGGTTAGCGCCGGCGCCTGCGTCTCCCCGCACGCCGAACGCTGGTCGCAGCGCACGCTGGTCCACGGCGAGGAGGTGGCGCCGGAGGCTTGGGAGAAGGCGCTCGAGCAGGTGGCGCGGGCGGCAGAGGGAGTGGACCGGACCCTCGAGGAGGGGGAGGCGGTGACCCAGTTCGAGGCGGCGACCGCGGCGAGCTTCGTCGCGCTGGCGAACGCCCAGGTGCGGGCGGGGGTGATCGAGGCCGGTCTCGGCGGCCGCCTCGACGCCACCAACACGATCCCCTCCAAGGTCACCGTCCTCACCTCGATTGGCCTCGACCACACCGAGTGGCTGGGGGAGACCGAGCTCGAGATCGCGGCGGAGAAGCTCGCGGTCCTGCGCGACCAGACGACGCTGGTGCTGGGCGGCGTCTCTGACGAGGTGCGGGCGCTGGCGGAGGAGACGGCCCGGGAGCGGAATGCGGGCCTGGTCATCGCCCCGCCAGAACCGGAGTTCGAGGTGCAACTGCGGGCGCCGGGAGAGTTCCAGCGGCGCAACTTCGCGATTGCTTGCGCGGCGGCAGAGGCCTTCCTCGGTCGCTTCGATCCAGAGCGGGCGAAAGAGGTCGCCGCCAGCGTCACAGTCCCCGGCCGGCTCGAGCAGATTGCCGACCACCCGCCCGTCTTCGTCGACGCCGCCCACAACCCGGCCGGGGCGGCAGCCCTGGCCGAATCGCTGCCGCGGCTGGCGGAGAGACGGCGCGTCGTCGCCTGCCTGGCAGTCCTCGCCGACAAGGACGCCGAGGCGATGATCGCGGCGCTGGCGCCGGCGCTGGAGCGCGCCGTCTGCACCGAGCTGCCGCAGGCCGCCCTGGAAGGCCACGGCCGTCCCGGCGCCCGCTCCCGTCCCGCCGCCGAGCTGGCCGGCATCTGCGAAGCGGTGGGGCTCGCCGCCGAGGTCGAGCCCGGGTTCGAGGCCGCGCTGGAGCGCGCGATCACGGTCGCTTCGGCGGAGCCCGAGGGCCTGGTGCTGGTCGCCGGCTCCCATTACGCAATCGCCCCTGCCCGCTCTGTGCGAGGATTTCCCCATGGATCGACCCCGTAGCGCCGGTTCCGAACTGCTCTCGATGATGGGCCTCGTCGCTGCCGTGGTGGCGATCGTGATCCTCTTCTTCTTCGGCGTCGGCTACCTGTTCGGAAGGCTCTTCCTTTAAGGAACAGGGTTACCGTCGGCGACGGCGAAGTAGACTGCCGCTCCCCAGCGGCACCCCTAAATCATGGCTCTAGCGATCTTCGGCATCACCAACGGCGGCCTCAACCTGGCCGCGACCCTCTTTTTGCTGCTGCTGCTCGTCCTCTGGCTGGCGCTGATCGTCTACACCTACCTCGATGCCCGCCGCCGCATCTCCGACCCCTTCCTGGTCGCCTGCGCCACCGTCGCCTCCTTCTTCCCCTTCGTCGGCACCGCCGTCTACGCGATCGTGCGGCCGCCGGAGTACCTAGAGGACGCCCACGAGCGCGAGCTGGAGATCAAGGCCGCCGAGCTGCGGGTCCGACAGTTGCGCGAGCAGAGCTGCCCCAACTGCGAGTACCCGGTCGAGAAGAACTACCTGCGCTGCCCGAACTGCCAGCGCCGCCTCAAGGACCCCTGCCCGACCTGCGGCAAGCCGGTCGACCCGCGCTGGGGCCTCTGCCCCTTCTGCGAGACCAACCTCCGCGGGGGCGGCGAAGAGCGGCAGGAGCGGCCGCGCCGCAAACGCCGTGACCCCGAGGAGCGCCAGGCGCCGCCGCCGCGAGGCGAAGCCGCGCCGCGCCGCAAACGAGCTGCGCCGCAGGCAAGCGAAGGGGCCGATCCAACCCAAGAAGAACAAAGGAGCCCCACCCGTGAGCCGGACCCTGATCCTCGTCAAGCCTGACGCCTTCGAACGCGCCCTCACCGGTGAGGTGATCGCCCGCTTCGAGCGCAAGGGGCTGCGGATCGCCGCCCTGAAGTCGATGCGCGCCAGCGAGGAAATCGCCACCCGGCACTACGCCGAGCACACCGACAAGCCGTTCTTCGGCGAGCTCGTCTCCTTCATTACCGGCGGCATGCTGGTGGCGATGGTGCTGGAGGGTGAGGAAGCGGTGAAGGCGGCCCGGCAGCTGATCGGCGCCACCAACCCGGTCGAGGCCGCGCCCGGCTCGATCCGCGGCGACTTCGCCCTCGAGGTTACCTTCAACATGGTCCACGGCTCCGACTCCGACGAGTCGGCCGAGCGCGAGATCGGGAGCTGGTTCCCCGAGCTGTCCTGAAGCCCACGCTTGCATCGGGATCTCCCCAGCGGCGGGAGATCCTGCAGAAGCTCGGAATTGAGTTCGAGGTCGTCGTGCCTGGGGTCGAGGAGCTGACCGCGGGCGACCCCGAGCACCTCGTGGTCGAGAACGCGCGCCGCAAGGCTGAGGCGGTGGAGGGAGAGTTGGTGATCGCTTGCGATACCGACGTCGTCCTCGACGGCGAGGTTCTCGGCAAGCCCGCGGACGCGCGGGAGGCGCGGGCCTACCTGGACCGCATGAGCGGTCGCGCTCATACCGTGATGAGTGGGCTGGTGGTGCGCGAAGAGGAAGAGGAGCGCAGCGGCCTCGAAAGGACCGATGTCTTCTTCAAGCAGCTTTCCGATGCCGAAAAGGAGCGTTACGTGCGATTTGGGGAGTGGGAGGGGCGGTCGGGGGGTTATGCGATCCAGACGCTTGGATCCAGCTTGGTAGAGCGGCTGGAGGGGAGCGTTTCGAACGTGGTGGGGTTGCCGGTTGGCTTGCTGGCTGAGCTGGCGCCGCAGTTGTTCGATCGCGCCTGAGCAAACTCACAGAACGCTAAGACGCGTTTGCCATCATCGGCCCCTGCAAATGGGCCTATTGAGCAGGATCGGAATCGGCGGGCGCGACATGGCGGTCGACCTCGGCACCGCCAACACGCTGGTCTACGTGCGCGGGCGCGGAATCGTCCTCTCCGAGCCCTCGGTTGTGGCGATCGACTCGGTCTCCGGCCAGGTCCACGCGGTTGGAGTCGAAGCCAAGCGGATGCTCGGCCGCACGCCGGGCACGATCACCGCGATCCGGCCGCTGAAGGACGGGGTGATCGCCGACTTCGACGTCACCGAGCAGATGCTGCGCCACTTCATCACCTCGGTGCACTCCAGCCGCTTCGCCCACCCCCGAGTGGTCGTCTGCGTGCCCTCCGGCGTCACCGGGGTCGAGAAGCGGGCAGTCGAGGAGGCGTGCCTCTCCGCCGGCGCCCGCCAGGCCTACCTGATCGAGGAGCCGATGGCGGCCGCGATCGGCGCCGGCTTGCCGGTCGGCGAGCCGACCGGCTCGATGATCGTCGACATCGGCGGCGGCACCACCGAGGTCGCCGTGATCTCGCTCGGCGGCATCGTCGTCTCGCAGTCGATCCGGGTCGGCGGCGACGAGCTCGACGACGCGATCGTCGCCCACTGCAAACAGAACTACAAACTCGCGATCGGCACCCAGACCGCGGAGGACGTGAAGCTCGAGGCTGGCTCGGCCTCGCCGCTGCCCGAAGAGGTGCGGACGGAGATCCGCGGCCGCGACCTCGTCTCCGGGCTGCCGAAAACGGTCGAACTCACCTCCGAGGAGGTGCGCGGCGCCCTCGAAGAGCCGGTCAGCCACATCGTCGCCGCGGTCAAGGAGACGCTCGACCGCACCCCGCCGGAGCTGGCGGGTGACATCATGGACCGCGGCATCACCCTCGCCGGCGGTGGCGCGCTGCTGCAAGGACTTGAGCAGCGCCTGCGCGACGAGTGCCAGATGCCCTGTCAACTGGCAGAGTCGCCGTTGACGTGCGTGGCGGTCGGTTCCGGCATCTCCCTCGAGGAGGTCGAGACGATCCACCGCGCCGGTAGGAACAACGGAGCGCGCCCCCGGCGTTAGCCGGTGCTCCCCTTTTCATGCGAACCCAAGAGAGAACGTGTACCGAAAGCAAGTACGCCGCCGCCGCGCGGTGCTGGCCCTGCTGATCGTCGGTTCCTTCGCCCTGCTCAGCATCACCTACGGGCAGGGGTCGAACGGCGTCCAGCGCGGCGTGAGCACCATCTTCAGCCCGATCCAGTCAGTCGCCGACCGGGCGCTGAAGCCCGCCCGCGACCTCGTCAACTGGTTCGACGAGACCTTCGACGCGAAGGGCAAGAACGCCCGCTTGCACACCGAACTGGAAGAAGCGCGCAAAGAGGCGGTCGGGGCGAAAGCGGCGCTGGCCGAAAACGCGCAACTGCACAAGCTGCTGAAACTCGATGAAAGCGGGGCCATTCCCTCGGGCTACGAAAAGGTGACCGCCCGCGTCATCGCTCGCTCGCCGACCGTCTGGTTCTCCGACGTAACGATCGACGCCGGCTCCGGTGACGGGGTGGAGGTCGGCGATCCCGTGGTCACCGGCGACGGCCTCGTCGGCCACGTCGCGGCCGTCACCGGCGGCAGCGCCAAGGTGACGCTGCTCGCCGACCACTCGAGCGCCGTCGCGGCCAAGATCGTGCCGAACGGTGCGCAGGGGATCCTCAAGCCCTCAGTCGGCGACCCCGGCGACATGGTCCTCGAATACCTCGACACGGAAAAGATCGTCGGCAAAGGCCAGTCGGTCGTCACCTCGGGCTGGCGTGGGACCGGGATCGAATCGCGGTACCCGCCCAACCTGCCGATCGGCAAAGTGGCCGAAGCCGCGATCACCGAACAGGAGGCGCAGCACCAGGTCCACGTCCAGCCCTTCGCCGACCTCCGCAATCTCGACCTCGTCCAAGTCCTCACCGGGGGCTCGCGCGGGTGATCCTCACCCCGAACATCCTCGCCCGGATCGTCGGGATCGTCGTCGTCGGCGTCCTCCTCCAGCTCGGCTTCTTCTCCCAGGTGGCCTTCTTCCACGTCAGCCCCGACGTGCTGCCCTCGCTTGTCGTCGTCCTCGGGCTCCTCGGCGGGACCCTGACCGGCGCCGTCTGCGGCTTCTCGGTCGGCTTCCTGCTCGACTGCCTGCTGATCGCGCCGCTCGGCGGCGGCTCCTTGGTCCTGCTCGGCGTCGGCTACGCAGCCGGGCTCTTCCGAGAGCGCTTCGAGATCCACAGCCCGCTGGTGCCGCCGCTCCTCTGCATGGGCCTGACCCTGCTCGCCGAGCTCGGCTTCGGTGCGGTGGAGCTGACCCTGGGACTTAATGAAGCCTCGGTCAGCCCGCTGTTGATCCGCGACCTGCTGCTGAAGAGCATCTTCGCCTTCTTCCTCGGCTGGGCGATCTACGCCCTGCTGCGGCGGGTCCTGCGGCCGGCGCTGGTCGAGGAGCCGACGGCGCGCCGGCGCTCGCGACGCTGGCCGTCGCGACGGGCCCCGAGGGCGAATCGTGGCAGGCGACCGCGGGCCATGGGAGCATAAGTCGGTGTACCTGCGCAATGACGACCGTCCGCAGGGCAGCCGCCTCTCGCTGCGGATCGCCGTCCTCGGCGGCGTCGCGGTGGCGCTCTTCGGGATCCTCTTCTTCCGGCTCTGGAACCTGCAGGTGCTCTCCGGCGACAAGTACCTGGCCGAGGCGAAGAACAACCGCACCCGCTCCTTCAAAGTGATCGCCCCGCGCGGCGACATCCTCGGCCGCGAAGGCAAGGTCATCGTCGACAACCGCAGCGCCCTGGCCCTGCAGCTGAACACCTCGAAACTGCCCGAAGACCCGGCCGAACAGCGGGCGGAGCTGGGGCGGATCGGCGCGCTCGTGCACATGACCCTGCCGCAGGTGCAGCGGAAGATCACCGAAGAAGAAGAAGTTGCCGCCGGCGCCCCGGTGACGCTGCGCCAGGACGTCGGCTTCGACCTCGTCGCCTACCTCGAAGAAAACCAGCCGAAGTTCCCGGGCGTGGCGGTGCAGCGGGTCTTCGTCCGCCATTACCCCCACGGGACCCTTGCCGCCCACGTGCTCGGCAGCGTCGGCGAGGTCTCCGAAGAAGAACTGGAAGAACCCGGTAGCAATGGCTTGGAACCCGGAGAAATCGTCGGCAAGGAAGGCGTCGAGGAAACCTACGACAACTACCTTCGAGGCCAGCCGGGCCTGACCAAGATCCAGGTGAACGCGCTGGGCGAGCCGACGCCTGGCGGGCAGCTGATCGAAGTGCCGCCGACCCCGGGCGAGAACCTGAAGCTGACGATCGACCCGGCGGTGCAGGAAGCGGGCGAAAGCGCTCTCGCCAGCCAGGGCTTGCCGGGGGCGTTCATCACGATGAACATCCACAACGGCCAGATCCTCGGCCTTGGCTCCTCCCCGACCTATGACCCATCCGAACTCATCACCCCCACTCAGGCCCAGGTCAACGCGCTGTACCGCAACGAATCGGCGCCGCTGGCAGATCGCGCGACCGAAGGGCTCTATCCGACGGGTTCGACCTTCAAGCTCATTACCGCCACGGCGGCCCTGGAAAACGGCGTGATCACGCCTAACACTGTGATCAACGACCCCGGCAAGTTCTGCCTCGGCACGGAATGTTTCGAAAATGCCGAAGCCGCGGCGTACGGGTCGCTGACGCTGGTTCCGGCACTCGAAGTCTCCGACGACGTCTTCTTCTACACGCTGGGTTATGAAATGTCGAAGACGAGCGAGCTGCAGCAGTGGGCCCACCAGCTCGGGATCGGCCGCCCGACCGGGATCGACATCCCGGTCAACACCAACGGCCTGCTGCCGACCAAGCGGTGGCGCAACCAGCTCTACAAGGAAGGGAACACCGAACGACCCTGGTCAGCCGGCGACAACATCCAGCTGGCGACCGGACAGGGGGACCTGCAGACCAACCCGCTGCAGATGGCGGTTGCCTACGCCGCACTCGGCAACGGCGGCATGATCGTCACCCCGCACCTGGGTTTGGAAATCGAGGACGCTGCGGGACGCGTGATGAAGGAATTCGACCCCGGCGCCCGGCGCCACCTGAAGATCGACCCGGGCACGCGCTCGGTGATCCTGGAAGGCCTGCACGACGCCGCCCAGGGCCCCAGCGGCACCTCCCACGTCGTCTTCGACACGTTTCCGATCCCCGTCGCCGGCAAGACCGGGACGGCGGAACGGCCGGGCCACGCCGACCAATCCTGGTACGCGGTCCTCGCCCCGTACCCCAATCCGCGTATCGTGACGGTAGTCACCATCGAGGAAGGTGGGTTTGGCGCCGAATCGGCAGCCCCCGCCGCGAGGACGATCCTCGAAGCCTTCTTCCGCCACCAACTTGAAGCCGCCGCCGAATCAGAAGGCGAAGGCGAAACCGAAACCCCAACCGGATGATGTACGCCACGAGAACCAGGAATGCCCGGCCGGAGCCGTTCGCGGTCCAGGTCAGCATCGGCGAGCGCCTCGGCCTCGCGCACATGGACTGGCCGCTGGCTTTTGCCGCCGTCGCCCTTGTCGCTTTCAGCATTCTCACGCTGGGCCAGGCAACCCGGCACGACGTCCCCGGCAGCCCCAACTACTACCTCGAGCGACAGGCGATCTACGCGGTGCTCGGCGTCCTCGGCATGTTCGCGCTGACCCGGATCGACTACTCGCGCTTCCGCGAGCTCCGCGTCGGCATCTACACCTTCCTCTGCGTCAGCGTCGCGCTCGTCTTCGTCTTCGGCTTTGCCGCCCGCGGCTCGCGGCGCGCCTTCGAACTTCCCTTCTTCAGTTTCCAGCCATCGGAGCTCGGCAAGCTCTTGCTCGTGCTTGCGCTTGCCGGGTTCGTGATCGATGGCGCCAGGCGGGGCTCGCCGGTCCAGCGGACCGTGCGCTACCTGTGTCTCGGCCTGGCACCGGCTGCGCTTGTTTTCTTGCAGCCCGACCTCGGCACCTCGATGGTGCTGGTGGTCGCCACCCTCGCCGTCATGTACTTCGGAGGCGTCCCCTGGACGCACTTCGCGGTCATCGGCGGCGGCATCATTGCGCTGATCGCGCTGGTCCTGGTCCTCGCTCCGGCGGCGGGCCACCCAGTGCTCAAGGGGTATCAGGAAGAACGGCTGACGTCGTTCCTCCATCCCCACGAGCACGAAGCCGGCGCGGGTTATCAGCAGAACCAATCAGTGATCGCCACCGGTGCCGGTCAAGTCACCGGCCGTGGCGACAAAGCCACCCAAACGCGGCTCGACTTCGTTCCCGAGCGCAGCACCGACTTCATCTTCGCGGTGATCGGTGAGCGCTACGGGTTCATGGGCGCCGCGTTCGTCCTATCCCTTTACGCCCTGCTCTTCTGGCGGGCGCTGCGGATAACGACGCTCTCGAAGAACTCATATGGGACCCTGGTCGCGGGCGGCATCGCCGTCTCGCTGCTGTTCCAGAGCTTCGTCAACGTGGGGATGAACCTCGGGATCATGCCGATCACCGGGATCCCCCTGCCGTTGATGAGCTACGGAGGGTCCTCCGTGCTCGCTACTTTCCTGGCGGTCGGAGTTCTTCAGAGCATCAACGTCCAAGCGCATCTCAGTCAGAGGGGAAGGTTCGCCTGGTGATCTCTGGAAAAGGGGTCCGGCATTGCGTACCTACTTGAACTGAGCTGAATCACAAATGAAAAAAACGATTTTGGTCTCCGCCGAGCGCGGCGAGACCCGTGTTGCCGTCCTCGAGGCAAAGCAGAAAGGCGGCAAAAGCAACGTCGCCGAGCTTTACATCGAGCGGCGGGGCCGGCGTTCGATCGTCGGCAACATCTACAAGGGCAAGGTCGACAACGTCCTGCCCGGGATGGAGGCCGCCTTCGTCGACATCGGCCTCGAGCGCAACGGCTTCCTCCACGTCGACGAGATCCTCACCCCCGACGGTGAGCAGGCCCCGCGCCGCGGGCGTGGCGGCGGCCGCCGCATCAACGAGCTGATTAAGCCCGGCCAGGAGATCTTGGTCCAGGTGGTCAAGGACCCGCTGAAGACGAAGGGCGCGCGGCTCTCGATGAACGTCTCGATCGCCGGCCGCTACCTGGTCTTCGCCCCGAGCGGGAGCGGCGTCGGTGTCAGCCGCCGGCTGGCCGAAAAAGAGCGCGATCGCCTGCGGAAAATGGTCGACCGCACCTACAAGGGACCGGGCGGGCTGATCGTCCGCACCGCAGCCCACGGCGCCAAAAAAGCCGACTTCGTGCGGGAGATCAAGTACCTGCAGAAACTGAATGAGGTCCTCGAGCGGCGCTCGGAATCGACGAAGGCGCCCTCGCTCGTCTTTCAGGAGGCGGACCTCTCGATCCGCGTCCTCCGCGACGTCTTCCTCTCCGAGTTCGAGAAAGCGATCATCGACTCGCCGAAGCAGTTCGAGCGGGTGACGAACTTCTTCCAGCGCACCGCGCCGGAGCTGGTCGACGGGGTCGAGCTCTACGAGGGCAAAAAGCCGCTGCTGGAGAAATGGAAGGTCGACGCGGAGATCGAGTCGACCCTGAACCGGCGGGTGGACCTGCCCTCGGGCGGCTACCTGATCATCGACTACACCGAGGCGCTGACGGTGCTGGACGTCAACAGCGGCTCCTTCACCGGCCGTGGCAAAGGCGGCCTCGAGGAGACGATCACCAAAGTCAACACCGAGGCGGCCGAGGAGGCGGTCCGTCAGCTGCGGCTGCGCGACATCGGCGGCATCATCGTCATCGACTTCATCGACATGGCGAAGGCGAGCAACCGGGACAAGGTCCTGAAGACGATGCGCAAAGCCCTCGACGCCGATAAGTCGAAGAGCTACGTGGTCGAGGTCTCGCCGCTGGGCCTGGTCGAGATGACCCGGCAGAACGTCACCGACGGGGTGCGGGAGATCCTCACCGAGCCCTGCCCGACCTGCGAGGGCGAGGGCGTGGTGCTCTCGGCCGAGACGGTGGCATTGGAGGGCCTGCGGAAGATGCGCGACATCGCCGCCGAGAATTCCGGCGACGAGGCGTTCCTGATCCGCGTCAACCCCAAGGTCGCCCACGAGCTGACCGACGAGGACAGCGGCCTGACCGAGCTCGAGGAGGAGACCGGCAAGCGCTTCCACTTCGAGGGCGGCGAGGCGCTGCCGATCGAGACCTTCCGGGTTGTCGAGCAGGGCAGCCGCGAGGAGATCGAGGAGCGGGCGCTGCCGTTCAAGGTCGGCGAGGAGGTCCTGGTCGACATCGACGAGCCGCACATGTACAACGCCGACGACGCGGTCGCCCGGATCGACTCCTACATCGTCAGCGTCACCGGCGGCGGGCCCTTCGTCGGCGAGCGCAAGATGGTGCGGATCGACGAGGTCGAGCGCTCGGCCGCGATCGCCTCGCTGCTGGGCGGCGACTCGCCGAACGGTTCATCAGGAGGCGAGCAGAACGGCTCCCAGCTAGAATCCGATGCTCCTTCGCGCAAACGTAGTCGTGGCCGCAGGGGCGGCCGTGGGCGTTCGCGCGCCAAGCAAGGCAGCGAGAAAGACTGATGAACATCTACGCGATAGTCGAGAGCGGCGGCAAGCAGTACAAAGTCGAGGAAGGCACGTCCCTGCTCGTCGATCGGCTCGACGCCAAAGAGGGGGACAAAGTCGCCCTGCGGCCGGTGCTCTTCCGCGGCGACGACGTCCTCGCCGGCGAGAAAGCCCTCGGCAAAGTCAAAGTCGAGGCCAAAGTCGCCGAGCACCTGCGCGGCCCGAAGGTCAAAGTCTTCAAATACAAGGCGAAGAAGGGCTACCGTCGCCGCGCCGGTCACCGCTCCGAGCTGACCCGGCTCGAGGTGACGACCCTCAAAGGGGGCAAAAGCTAATGGCGCACAAGAAAGGACTCGGCTCCAGCCGCAACGGCCGTGAATCCAACCCCAACATGCTCGGGGTCAAGGTCTTCGCCGGCCAGAAAGT
>Ga0157371_10003744_pt1 | contig 13615 bp, 9 predicted proteins | sample C45metaG_FD_113462 | JGI IMG/M metagenome (GOLD analysis project Ga0157371, IMG submission 113462) | Corn rhizosphere microbial communities from Kellogg Biological Station, Michigan, USA - C4-5 metaG | ecosystem: Host-associated > Plants > Roots > Rhizosphere > Soil | place: USA: Michigan...
GGCTGCCAGTGCCGCTTTCGAGCGCATTCAGCCGTGGAATCACCTTCAACCCGGAATCGCCCAATGAAAACGTCTGACACACCTGCGCTGGAGCAGGAATTTGAACATGAGCCGGTGCCGCTGTCGCATCGCCATTCAACTCGCTCCGTCTCAGCGGTCTGGTTTGGATTTCCAATGATCCTCACCAATGCGCTGTTTGGCGGCATCATTACCTGGCATCTGGGCTTCTGGCCCGCGTTGATGGCCATTCTGCTGGGGAACCTGGTGCTCTTCGCCTATGTCGGCGCGTTGAGCTGGTACGCCGGAAACAGCGGAATGAACTTTGCTCTGCAGGCCAGACGCACCTTTGGCAACAAAGGCTACATCCTGGTCTCGGGGTTTCTCTCAACGGTGGTGATCGGCTGGTATGCCTTTCAGACCGGCCTCACGGGCACAGTCATTAATCAGACCTTTGGCTGGAATGCTCTGGCGGTCACGGCCTTTGCCATGATCCTCTACACCGGCATCACGTTCCTGGGTGTGCGGGCGCTGTCGGTATTAGGGATGATCGCGGCGCCGCTGTTTGTGGTGCTGGGAATGGTTGCACTGTGGCTGATCAGCAAACAGCATGACTTCTCCGTGGTGACGCAGTGGAAAGGCAGCGCCAGTGCCGCCGGGGCAATGAGCATGGGCACCGCGGTCACCATGGTGGTGGCCGGTTTTGCCGACTCCGGTACCATGACCGCTGATTTTACCCGCTGGTCGAAGAACGGACGCTCAGCGGTCATCGCCGCCTTCTCCGCTTTTCCGGTTGCGAACGTCATCTCTTATCTTTTCGGCGTGGTAATTGTAGCCACAGGCGCGGCGGTGGATCCGCTGACCAATGGCGGTAACTTCCTGCCGATGCTGATGGGGCACAATGCCATCCTGTCGGTGGTGGCTTGCCTGTTTGTCTTTATTAATCTGGGATCGGTCTGCACACACTGTCTCTACAACGGCGCGGTAGGTTTCAGTCATCTGTTCAGCAGCAAAATGCGTCTGTGGACGCTGATTCTCGGCGTCATTGGCGGCGCGCTGGCGCTGGCGGGTGTCTGGTCTTATTTCCTGGCGTGGCTCAGCCTGCTTGGGATGGTGGTGCCACCGTTTGGTGCTGTGATGATTGTAGATTTGATTTTTATGGCGCGCATCAGCGAGCAGCGTCCGGCGCAGCGTTTCCGGGGTACTGCATTTGCCGCCTGGGCAATCGGTAGCGTGTGTGCGGTGATCGCCCACGTGGCATTCCCACAGTTTGGTGAAGCGGTGATCGGTCTGGTGACCGCCGCCATCAGCTACACCGTGATCAGCAAAATGCGCATACCGCGCCCGGTAATGGAGAACAGCAATGCCCGACTACAGCGTTAATTCAACCCCGTATGCCTGGCCGTTTGACGGCAGCTTCACCCCGGCTGACACGGCGCTGATCGTGATTGATATGCAGACCGATTTCTGTGGCGTCGGCGGCTATGTTGACAGTATGGGCTATGACGTGAGCCTGACCCGCGCGCCCATCGCGCCGTTGCAGCAGGTGCTGGCCGCGATGCGCGCCCTGACGTTTCCGATCATCCATACCCGCGAAGGCCACCGTCCCGACCTCAGTGATTTGCCTGCTAACAAGCGCTGGCGGTCACGACGCATGAATGCCGGTATTGGCGATATCGGACCGTGCGGCCGTATTCTGGTGCGCGGCGAACCAGGCTGGGAGATTATTCCGGAGCTGGCTCCGTTGCCGGGTGAAGTCATCATCGATAAGCCCGGTAAGGGGTCGTTTTACGCCACCGATCTGGAGCTGATACTGCGCAGTCGCGGCATCCGTAATCTGATTCTCAGCGGCATTACGACTGATGTCTGTGTTCACACCACGCTGCGTGAAGCCAACGATCGTGGCTTTGAGTGCCTGGTGCTGTCCGATTGCTGTGCCGCGACCGAGCGGCGCCATCATGAGGCGGCGCTGAGCATGATCCATATGCAGGGCGGTATCTTTGGCGCGGTCGCCACCGCTGCCGCACTGCGGGATAGCCTGGGCGTTTAGCCCCGCTCAGGCTATCCCTTCAGGTGATTAATCCCGCCTGTCTTGCACGAGGGACTTCATCAGTGCCTCAAGCTGATCGGCGGGCACTGCCTGACTGAACAGATAGCCCTGCAGCTGATTACAATCCGCATCCGCCAGCGCAGACATCTGCGCTGGTGTCTCTACGCCTTCTGCCGTCACTATCAGGCCCATGGCGTGACCCAGCTTCACCACCGATTCAATAATCGCCACGGAATTTTCCGCCACACCCAGCGACTGGGTGAACGAGCGGTCGATTTTGATTTTGTCCACCGGGAAGGTGCTTAGGTAATTAAGACTGGAGTAGCCGGTGCCGAAGTCATCCAGCGCGATGCGGAAGCCTGCTTCACGCAGCGTCACAATGATCTCGCGTGCTTCACGTTCATCCTCGATTAACACCCCTTCGGTAATCTCCAGCTCCAGCCGCTTCGGATCACCGCCATGCTGGCTGACAATTGCCATCACCCGTTCAACAAAGCCGGGAGACCGGAACTGTACGGGTGAGACGTTAACCGCTACCCGTAGCGTGGGAAAACGCTGCTGAGTGACACAGGCTTCAGCCAGCACCCAGTCGCCCAGCGGAATAATCAGGCCGGTCTCTTCAGCAATCGCAATAAATTCACCCGGTGCTATCAGGCCGCGCGAAGGGTGTTGCCACCGCAACAGCGCCTCAATGCCCACCATCTGCTGACCGCCAATATCCATCAGCGGCTGATACCAGACCTCCAGCGCCTGATGGGTCTGCAGCGCCGTGCGCAAATCGTCAGCGATGGTCTGCCGGGTTCGCACTGACTCATCCATCGCCCGTTCAAACTGACGATAGCGTCCGCGCCCGCCGCTTTTCGCTTCATACAGGGCGATATCTGCTTTGCGCATCAGCTCCAGCCGATCGATACCATCTCTGGGTGCCAGCGCCAGGCCGATGCTGGCACCGCTCCAGACATCGCTGCCAAACAGCGTAAAAGGCTGAGCTAACGCGTCGATAATGCGCTGTGCCAGGCTATTCACCTGACCGAGGTTATCGACCTCCGGCATGACCACGATAAATTCATCACCGCTGATGCGGCCCACGGTATCACAGGCCCGCACGATACGGCTCAGGCGCTGCGCCACCGCGATAATCAGCTCATCGCCAGCGTGATGACCGTGAGTATCATTGACGGCTTTAAAATGGTCGAGGTCGATCAGCAGCAGCGCGACCCGCTGATCGTGGCGTGTCGCCAGGGCCAGGGCCTGGGTTAAGTGGTCCTCCACCCGCGCGCGATTCGGCAGACCGGTCAGCACATCATGAAACGCCAGATGCTGTGCCTGCGCCTCTGACGCGCCGAGCCTGAGCATCGATTGCGAGAGGTTGACCGAGGAATTCCAGAGTCGCCGCACCATATACAGGCAGAGCAGGGAGATAGCCAGCACCGCCAGCCCGGTAGACGGCCCGATGGTACGCAGCATCTGCGCACCGGGACGCGACGGGATCCAGTTCAGATACCCCACAGCGGTCCCCGCCTGCGCGATGAGCATATAATGCGCATCGGTGCCCGTCTGCGGGGTGGCGTCGGAGAAGTGCAGTCCCTGTAACTGGTTACGTTCCGCCAGTCCCGCCAGATAGTCATCATCGATAAATTTCAGACTCACCAGCCGGTAGTAAGGCTGGGCGTCGCTGCCACGCTGAATATGACCTACCGCCAGCGCAGCAGCACGGTTCGTCACATGCGCAAAATCAGCGTTATCCTGGTGCATTGGATCTTTCACCAGCGGGGTTTGAAGCACCTCACTAATCAGCGGATCGTTGTCAGCGGCGGAGACGGGCTGGCCTTCACGCCATACTCTGACAATCTGGTTTTGCGGGCCCAGCACCATAATCAGTTGATGGCCAAACATCTCATACAGCCACTGCCCAATGTTCTCATCCAGCCACCTGCCGTTATTGCCCTCCGTCAGATGCTGCTCAAGCGGTCCCCAGTGCGACAGGCTATGCAACTGGCGCAGATGCTCATTCAGACTCTGTGAAAAAGAGGCCTCAACCATCCGCTGCTGCTGATGTCGGGCCTCGGCATTGGTGAGTGAGGTACCGACAAACAGCGCAGCGCCTGCACCCACAAACGTCAGCAACAGAATAGCCACCAGTGGAACCAGTACTTCACGCAGGAAGCTGCGGCGAAAATCAGAGGAAAGTTTAAGGGTGTTAATCATATTGTTGTTTTTCTCAGCAGCGGGGGAGCAGCTTAAAAATTAGCAGAAGTTACAAATTGTTTCACGATAACCGTTACGGTTAGTCAAGCAGGCAACGTTTTTAATCGCCTGGTGGGTAAGGGTGGGTGAAAAAACAGGGCAGCGAAGACGACGTGTTACATCAGTTAGTTTAATGAGGATCGGCAATCAATCAGGTGCCCGTGAGGCCGACAATAAACACGGTCTGCAGGCGCAGTCAGGCCGGGCCGTGAAAGTGTCAATAACGGTATCACCCGGCATTGCGTGCCAGGTTGGCTGCTATGGTTCATACTCATGGGCGCTGATTGTGTGACGAACGGATAACCGTGAAGACAACGGTTACTGTGTGTGCCACTTCGCTGACAGTCTGAGGTTGTCAGCTTACGATAAGGGAAAATAATGCCATTGTTATTCGGTGAGTTATCTGGCTTCCCGTCATGGGTGCCTGTTGTATTACTCGTCTCGCTTTCGTTTATTCTGGGCTTTCTGGCCCGGCTTATCCTGCTTGCCTTCATCCGTTACTGGCAGATTCGTGACAGAAAGCTGTTCAAATCCCTTGAGAAGCACCTTAGCGGTTCCATGTTCTTTTTCGTCCCGCTATTAATGATCAATGTCGGAATTAACTACATTAACTTTCACCCTGAGTCGCTTGAGTTAATCACTAACATCATTAACGTCTTTATTATTATGTCATTCTGCTCGGTCTTAATACGGCTGACCAACGTGGCACAGGATATGCTCTATATCCGCTATGACATTAATATCTCCAATAACCTTCGTGCGCGAAAAATCCGTACGCAGATTATCTATGTCAAAAAAGTGGTCATTGTCATCCTGGTTTTATTCTGCGTTTCGCTGATTCTGCTGAGCTTCCCCGGCGTCCGTAAATTTGGCACCACTATTCTGGCCGGTGCAGGTGTTGCCGGTATCATTATTGGTTTTGCCCTGCAGAAGTCGCTGGTCAACCTGTTCGCCGGTATTCAGATCGCGTTCACTCAGCCTATTAAGATTGATGATGCGGTGGTGGTGGAAAAAGAGTGGGGCTGGATTGAAGAGATCAACCTGACCTATGTCGTGGTGCGCATCTGGGATTTGCGTCGGCTGGTGCTGCCGATTACCTATTTTACCGAGAATCCGTTTCAGAACTGGACACGCAATAACGCCCAGATTTTAGGGTCTGTTTTTCTCTATGTGGATTATTCGATGCCGCTGGCGCCGCTGCGCCAGCATTTTGAAAAAGTCCTGAGTGAAACCAAACTCTGGGATCAGGAAACGTCGGTACTTCAGGTGACCGACACCACCGAAAAAACCATGACCATCAGGATGCTGATGACCGCACAGAACTCGCCGATCGCCTTTGATTTACGCTGCTACGTCCGGGAGAAGATGATTGAGTTTATTCAGCAGAATTATCCGGAAAGCCTGCCACAGGTCAGGGCGTCACTGACGGATAACGGGGGTGAAAAGTCAGTAAAGGCAATGGAGGAATAGCGGGGGGTTACGGTGCGGAATGGCAGTTTACCGGTGTAAGCAGGTGTAAACGCGTAGAGCCTTGAACAAGCTACATATTGACATTAACAGGCTAACTGTCAGGGGCAGCGCTGGCAACGGTTACTGTTTGCAACGCTTTCATGCCGCCTGCCAGCAGCAGCGTGACCGCCACTACCCCCATCATGGCAGCCCAGAATATGCACTGCCAGACGGGGGCCTTGTCGGTGACGCCCGATGCCAGCGTATCGACCCCCCTGGCACCTGAGTCCGCGGAGGTGACCAGGCTTACCCTCCTGTATCTGGTTCAGAAGTAAGAATTGCCCTGAGATTCAGCATTAACATCTGCACGCCCTGATAAAAATCCTGCCGGACGGAACAGAATGAACGCGTCTGTGGCGTATCCAGCGACGTCTCACCGGACTTTTGTCTGCCCTTTTAAATGCCCTGATCGGGCCGGACAAAGATTGACCTCATCGTGCTTTCGTTTATAGTTATTGGCCTGTTCTGATCAGTTTTTCGCTGAGAACAGACTTCGCTGCCCGCGTTCATCATCGCGATGCGCGGGTTAACCGCCGTCCTGAAGGCAGCCTGTTGCCGTAAAGGAGAAATCAAAACATCATGCGTCTTACGCCACCCTGAGTCGTCACCCTCCTCTGTCGCACTGAGCAATCTCAGTCGCGAATCCTTAAACATCCCCTCTGCGGATGTGCTTTTTCGTCCCTGAAATTTTGTGCCCTGACGGGCTGACTGTATTCAAAATCTGAGAAATGACTATGCTGCTGTCCTCGACGCGTAAGGACTGGCTGGGCAACGTCCGTGGTGACGTCCTTGCCGGTATTGTTGTCGCGCTCGCACTGATTCCTGAAGCGATCGCCTTTTCCATTATCGCTGGCGTAGATCCGCAGGTCGGACTCTATTCCGCATTCTGTATCCCCATCGTCATGGCCTTCTTTGGCGGCCGCCCGGCGATGATCTCCTCCTCTACTGGCGCGATGGCGCTGCTGATGGTCACGCTGGTTAAAGACCACGGGCTGCAGTACCTGCTCGCGGCCTCGGTGTTGACCGGCGTATTACAGCTGCTCGCCGGCTACCTGAAGCTCGGCAGCCTGATGCGCTACGTATCCCGTTCGGTCGTGACCGGCTTCGTGAACGCGCTGGCGATACTGATATTTATGGCTCAGCTGCCGGAACTGACCCACGTCACCTGGCACGTCTATGCGCTCACCGCGGCAGGTCTTGGGATCATTTATCTCTTCCCGTACCTGAATAAAACCCTTCCCTCTCCCCTGGTCTGCATCATCGTGCTGACCGCTATCTCCATGTGGCTGCATCTGGACGTGCGCACCGTGGGTGACATGGGCAAGCTGCCGGACAGCCTGCCCGTGTTCCTCGTTCCGGATATCCCGCTCAACCTCGAAACCCTGCTGATTATTCTGCCGTACTCGGCGGGGCTTGCCATCGTGGGACTGCTGGAGTCCATGATGACCGCCACCATCGTAGACGACATGACCGATACAGCGAGCGACAAGAACCGCGAGTGTAAGGCGCAGGGTATTGCCAATATCTGCACCGCGTTCATTGGCGGGATGGCGGGCTGCGCCATGATTGGTCAGTCGGTCATTAACGTGAAGTCTGGCGGACGGGGGCGGCTTTCCACGCTCACGGCGGGCGTAGTGCTGCTGTTCATGGTGGTGTTCCTGCGTGAGTGGGTGTCGCAGATACCCATGGCGGCGCTGGTTGCGGTGATGATTATGGTTTCCATTGGCACCTTCTCATGGCGCTCGATTGCGAACCTGCGCACCCATCCGGTTTCAACCAGCGTGGTGATGCTGGCGACCGTTGCCGTGGTGGTGGCTACCCACAACCTGGCGTTTGGGGTGCTGACGGGTGTGCTGATTGCCTCTCTGAACTTTGCCACCAAAGTGGCCCGCTTTATGGCGGTCTCCTCGACGCTGAACGGCGATACGCGTACCTATACCGTAACCGGGCAGGTCTTCTTTGCCTCGGCTGACCGGTTTACCCGCCACTTCGACTTCCGCGAGGCGCTGGATCGTGTGGTCATCGACGTGTCGCTCGCCCATTTCTGGGACATTACGTCGGTCAGCGCGCTGGACCGCATCGTGATTAAGTTCCGCCGCGAAGGCACCGACGTGGAGATCAGGGGCATGAACGACGCGACCCGCACTATCGTTGACCGCTTTGGTGTGCATGACAAACCCGAAGAGGTTGAAAAGCTGATGGGCGGCCATTAATTCACCGGAGATTTACTATGAATAACCGCGTTATTGCCTGTGTGGACGGTTCGCCGTCAACCCGTTCTGTCTGTGAATATGCGGCCTGGGCGGCCGCTAAACTGGGTGTGCCGCTCGTTCTGATGCACGTGCTGGAAAAAAATGACCCTCCCGCCGTCTCCGATCTGACCGGCACTCTCGGCATTGACAGCCGGGAGCAGCTGACTGAAGAGCTTGCCCATATTGAGGGAGAGCGCAGCCGTCTGCTGATGGCACAGGGAAAAGCCGTGCTGGCAGCGTGTGCGGCATGGCTGAAGCAGGGCGGTTATCCGGACGTGCAGCGGCTACAGAAACACGGTGCACTGGACGAAATCGTGGCAGAGCTGGGTGATATCCGTCTGATGGTGCTGGGCCGCAAAGGAAGCCGTCATCCTGTTGGCAGCCACCTGGAAAGTGTCATCCGGCTTCAGCAGCGGCCGGCGTTGATCGTACCGGAAACCTTTTCTCCGCCATTACGGGTCATGTTTGCCTGGGACGGCAGCGAGGCGAGCCGGGAAAATCTGATGCGTATGAGCGTGAGCCCGCTACTGAGCGGTCTGATCTGTCATCTGGTCATGGTTAACGGCGACGCCACGACGCTGCAGGATGCGCAGGTCATTCTTGAGAAGGCTGGCATCGTCACAGAGGCGCGGCGGCTGAAGGACCACTCCGTCACCGGCGCGCTGTGCCGGTATGCGGATGAGAATGAGATTGGCCTGACGGTGATGGGGGCTTACGGACATTCCCGGCTGCGCCGGTTCTTTATTGGTAGTCATACCTCGGAGATGCTGGCTGAAAGCCGTCAGCCTCTGCTGATGTTACGGTAAACCTTAGGGGTCAGCGCGCTTGCCGGCCCTTTTTATAACCCGGCTCCGGTGCCAGCGGGCAGGCCCCGGAGCACCTTAATTTCGCTCCACAGACACGCGTCGAATAACGGCGGTTGCGCCCTCGGGGTGATGATTCAGGCTGAATGTTACAGCAAGCCGGTTAATCATTTTTCATTTGCATAATTGATTGCTGACATAATTAAGCCTCGCTTTAACATGGCTTTCTTATTCTGAGAAGCAAGAAGGCTTATTCCCTGAGTTACTGTTAATTCGGAAATATTTTTCCAGAATAGCGGCAAAGATTAATAAAACCTTAAGAAATCAAAGTGGCTTCTCTTTATTTATCCGGTTAATACATCCTTCCGGCCAGGGTGTTGTTATTTGTGGTTTAAAATCAATAAGTTGATGAATAAGTTTTGGGTTTTTTTTGCGGGGTCTCTTCAGGTTAGAGCCTGAATGATAACCTGGTAAATTATCAGAAGTCTTAATTTAAATGCCTAAATAATAATATTAAGGGAAGTGATCTATATCAATAAATATCACTTTTTATGGGCAGATTGTGAGGTTGAGTATAATAAATTTCTACGCTATGCCGATACAGGATGTAACCCTGAAAAAATGTCAGGCGCGGGTCTTCTCCAATACCGGGATTATTTAAATGAATATTATAAAAAAAGTGTCGAAATTTAATATAGGCAGCAAACTTACGCTGGGATTTGTGCTGGTTATACTGGCGTCACTGACGATATCAGCGCTAGCTACCCTCTGTTTTTTTAAAATTCAGGTTAACTCAGCAAAGCGCGATGTCACGGTAGAAATGGTTAATGCGCTGGCGAAAGCGAGGCTGAACCGCACGCTATTTCAGTATACCCGCGACAATAAATTCATCGAACTCAACGGTGAGGCGATGAATCAGTTGTCTGCTTTGCACAAGAGTCTCGAAAAGTATTCGTGGTCAACAGAGGGGCGTGAAAAACTTTCTGTGCTCAGTACTGCCCTGACTCAGTATCAGGAAAAGCGTCAAAACTTCCTTGCGAGCAGCCACAGTGCAGCCCTTTCTATGAACGAAGCTCAGGCTATCGGTCTCGATTCAGTGGCGGAAAAACTGGCTGCGCGGCAGACTTCTGTCGCGGCAGACCTCGTTGCACCCCTGCTGTCCCTCAGCCTCAAAACTGAACAGGCTGCATTTTATGTTCAGGCGTTCATACACAAGCCAGACGCTTCCTCACTGAATAAGTACAACGAAATTAAAGAGGGTCTTTCACCCCTCATCAGCCAGTTGAGAAGCCTCGCGGATACTTCACTCGGTGCGTTTCTGGCCGATATGGAGCAAAAAACCACCTCGGGAACCGCGCTGTTAAATAAATATCTCCAGTCGGTGCAGGTCGAAAAACGCGCCTCAGATGAAATGACCACAGCGGCAGGAAAACTGAATCAGTCAATCACAGACCTCGCGTTCTTTCAGTCTGAACTGGCTCAGAAATATATGAATACCGCACTCTGGCAGATTGGTTTTGCCACCCTGGCCTGTATCACCCTCAGTCTCCTGATTGCCTGGAGAATGACCCGCAGCATCACCGTGCCGCTGAGAGAGACGCTTTCTTCGGCACAGCGTATCGCTGACGGTGACCTGACCGCCGAAATAACCAGTTCCCGTTCTGATGAGCTTGGGGAACTGATGACGGCCATGGGAGCCATGAACCAGAGCCTGCGTAACATAATCTCCCGGGTCAGGGATGGGGTGAATAATGTCGCCCGCGCCTCCTCTGAGATTGCAGCAGGTAACACCGACCTCTCTTCACGCACAGAACAGCAGTCGGCTGCCGTGGTGGAGACGGCTGCCAGTATGGAGGAATTAACCTCCACCGTTAAGCTGAATGCGGAGAACGCCCATCACGCCAGCCAGCTGGCCACGGATGCGTCACACAATGCCAGCCGCGGCGGAGACATCATCAGTGAGGTGATTACCACAATGGGCGGAATAAGTCAGAGCTCAGGCAAAATCGGCGAAATCATTACCGTGATTAACGGTATCGCTTTCCAGACGAATATTCTGGCGCTGAATGCGGCGGTCGAGGCCGCGCGCGCAGGTGAACAGGGCAGGGGCTTTGCCGTGGTGGCAGGCGAAGTGCGCAATCTGGCACAGCGCAGTTCACTGGCCGCAAAAGAGATAGAAGGGCTGATTCGGGAATCACTGGACAGAGTGAGTAACGGAACCGAACTGGTTAACCGCGCCGGCGTGACAATGGAGGGGATCGTCAGGTCTGTGACGCAGGTAAGGGACATTATGGGCGAAATTGCCGCTGCATCAGACGAGCAGAATCGCGGCATTACCCAGATTGCGCAGGCCATGACGGAGATGGATAGCACCACCCAGCAGAACGCTGCGCTGGTTGAGGAGTCTTCTGCGGCGGCCAGCAGTCTTGAAGAACAGGCGCTTGAACTTGAAAAAACCGTTGCCGTTTTCCGTGTGCCGTCTTCCGGAACATTTACGCCCCGGGCACAGCCCACCAGGCGCAACGCACAACCGTCGGTATCGCTGATGGCATCGAAAGCAAACTGGGAAACCTTCTGATCATCGTTGTATAGCATCCTGAGGGGCCGCCTGACGTCATTTCTGGCATCCGGTGGCCTCCTTCAAGGGTTAATGCCATCGGAGGTGGTAAATGTGTGATGAAAACTCCGTTAAAGCACTGCATGTTCACATTGGTAAAGCGGTGGAGGCCCTTTTTTATGCTGGTGAGTCAGTCACTCGTGCAAAAGTCATTGCCCAGTTATGTCTGCTGTTAGATGAAGAACCTGACGGCATCCTGCAAAACGAAATAGCCAGCGCCGTCAGCCTGCTCACTTACCCGTTCGCCACAAAATGAGAGGGAGTGGGTTGCGACCCTCCGTCGCGACAGAGATTCAGATTTATGGTTTTACTCATCACGCTCCCTGGCAACGTGGCGCGTTAAGACGAGCATAGGGAATCGGACTGCTTCTCGGGTGTCAGAACGTATCACCGCAGAGGCTGTATCAGTCCGGATAAGCAAGCCTGTGACATCGCGGTCAGATATCAGTAAATATTTTGATGAATGTAATGGGATCGTGGCTGTCGCAGTGCCTTGCTTTCAGTAGTTTTATTAATGGCTTTTGGTGCTTGAGTCAGGTTTTTTTACCTGCTCGTGATTTTTAGCACTTTTCCATTCTTAGGTGTCTGGCAATGATCTGCCCGCCTTTCTCATTTATCCCTCCCGTGGCACTGCGTTCTGCACAGTCATCATCAGTCGTGCCGCGTCACGGATTCCTCCGTAAGAAATCATTTGCCGTAATGAGTGCAGATTTTGATATACCGCAAAAAAAACATAAAAATAATTGTTTAGTTGCACTGAGCAACCATAAAGTGCGGGTGGGCATGACCGATAAACGAAAGGTATCTTGACTTCTCCCTCGGGTAATCTCTCATGACAATTTTAAAGAAACTTACGCTGGTCTTCACTTTTACACTGATGGCGCTGCTGTTCCTGGGCATCCTCAGCATCCGCTCTCTGGGCGGCGCACAGGATCGGTTCGATTATGTGGCCACCAACTCCCTGCCCAGTATCAATAAAATCAGTGAAATCTCTCAACTTCGTGAAGAGGCAAGACGACAGATACTGATGGGCCTTCTGGGTACCGATAAAGCGATTTTTGAAAAGCATATGGTCACCGCTAAGGAATATCTGACCAAAACGCGCGAGGCAATGGATTATTATAAAGCCCACCTGATTTCAGATGAGAAGGACGGGGAGTCAATAAACCAGGTTATTCAGAATTTCGGTGTCTATCTCGAGAAAGTAAATAAGATGGCGGGCGTTTATCAGACCGGCGGAATCGATGCTGCCAGAGCAATGGTTTCCGATCAGGGAGAGACAGCGGCGGCTTCGGTTGTGGTGAGCCAGAATCTGAAGGACCTGCTGGCTTATAACTATCAGATAGCCAACAACTTTGCAGCGGAGAACCACGCACAGTATCTGCATACGCTCTGGCTTCTGAGCAGCATTATTGTCGCCGCGGTGATACTGACAGCCCTTTCTTCGTACTCTGTCCTGAGCTATATCAGAAAAGGCCTGCAGAATTTACAGAGCACGATGAAAACCATCGAGGAAAACCTCGATCTGACCCTTCAGGTAAATCTTACTAAAAAGGATGAACTGGGCGCGACGGCTGGCAGTTTCAATGCTCTGGTTGCTAAGTTCCGGGACGTTCTGTCTGGCGTCAGGGATGCCAGCAAAGAGGTGGATACGGCGTCGGAAGAAATCGCTCACAGCAATAACGACCTTTCGTCACGCTCAGAGTCTCAGGCGTCTTCACTGGAGCAAACCGCAGCCAGTATGAACGAGCTGTCCGCTACCGTGAAACACAACATGGATAACACGGCAGAGGCGAATAACTTCATCGGTAAGGTTCAGTCCATCGTCAACCACAGCAACCGGGAGCTTAACGAGTTAAAAAGTGCTATCAACGATATCTCTGTCTCTTCAAATAAGGTTTCAGAAATTATCTCTATTATTGATGGTATCGCTTTTCAGACCAACATCCTGGCGCTTAACGCCGCCGTGGAGGCCGCCCGTGCCGGGGAGCAGGGCAAGGGGTTTGCCGTGGTCGCTGGCGAGGTCCGCTCATTGTCACAGCGTTCTTCTGTAGCAGCCCAGGATATCCGGGGTCTGATTGAAGAAGCAATCCAGAATGTGGATAAAGGCGTGGTATACGCAGCGAATGTGACGTCGCGA
>Ga0157371_10003745_pt1 | contig 13613 bp, 13 predicted proteins | sample C45metaG_FD_113462 | JGI IMG/M metagenome (GOLD analysis project Ga0157371, IMG submission 113462) | Corn rhizosphere microbial communities from Kellogg Biological Station, Michigan, USA - C4-5 metaG | ecosystem: Host-associated > Plants > Roots > Rhizosphere > Soil | place: USA: Michigan...
AAACAGCCTGGTTAAATCCAGAAGAGCAAGGTTATTGGCATTACACGCAAACCATCGCATTAATTAAACAATTATTCGACGATCATATGTTTCCAATGACCCTTAAAGGTATTGAGGATATGACGAAATATTTGTCACGATAAATTATTCTCAAGCAAAGTTGTTATTCATAAATTCAACGGCTGATTTATTAAATAGGGAAAGAAATGGATCATCAAATCAATGGTATTGCGCTACCAAATGAACAAGGCTTTTTTGGTGAATATGGTGGTCAATTTATTCCACCTCATTTAAAAGAAGCAATGGATGAAATCAATGTCGCATATGAAGAAATTCGTAAAACGCCAGAATTTCAAAATGAATTGGCTGATTTGTTTGCCAATTATGTAGGTCGCCCTAGTCCTTTATTTCATGCAAGACGCCTTTCTGACCAATTGGGTGGCGCACAAATCTATTTAAAGCGTGAAGATTTAAATCATACAGGTGCACATAAAATTAACCATTGTTTGGGCGAAGCTTTGCTTGCCAAATATATGGGAAAAACCAAAGTAATTGCAGAAACAGGTGCTGGTCAACATGGCGTTGCACTTGCAACCGCATGTGCTTTGGTTGGTATTCCATGTGAAATTCATATGGGGCAGGTGGACATTGAAAAAGAGCATCCCAATGTTGTGAAAATGAAGATTTTGGGTGCAAAACTGGTTTCAGTCACTCAAGGTACTGCAACACTGAAAGATGCTGTAGATAGCGCATTTGAAGAGTATTTAAAAGACCCTAAAAACTTTATTTATGCGATTGGTTCTGTGGTTGGACCGCATCCTTTCCCAAAAATGGTACGTGATTTCCAATCTATTATCGGCAATGAAATTAAAGTTCAAACCCAAGATCGCTTTGGCGCACAACCTGATTATGTGGTTGCGTGTGTAGGCGGTGGCTCAAATGCAATTGGCGCATTCACGGCATTTTTAAATGATGCAGAGGTTAAACTGGTTGGTGTGGAACCTGCAGGTCATGGTCTGGATACTCAACAGCATTCTGCAACATTGACTTTAGGTAAACCAAGTCAGATTCATGGTATGGCATGTTATGTACTTGAAGATGAACAGGGCTCACCATTACCAGTGCATTCGATTGCATCTGGTTTGGATTATCCGGGTGTTGGCCCTCAACATAGCTTCTTAAAAGATTTAGGCCGTGTGGAATATTCCACAGCAACAGATCAAGAGTGTTTAGATGCATTTATGACCCTTTCACGCGTAGAAGGGATTGTTCCTGCATTGGAAAGTTCTCATGCTGTGGCGTGGGCAATTCGTGAAGCGCCTAAATTAGCGAAAGAAATCAAAATTGTTGTAAACCTTTCAGGGCGTGGTGATAAAGATGCCGACTATGTTGCTGAAAAGTTAAATCTAAACTGATAAAAAATTGATTTGATCTAAAAACCTAGCTTTGGCTAGGTTTTTTTATTTTATCGTTAAATTTGAAATTCAGTCTTAGCTTTCGTTTAATGAACTCGATTGTTTATCCCCGTGATAAATGAAGACATGCAACTCAAAGCTGGTGATTATTTCTATTATCTAGAAATTTAAAAAAGGTTTTACATGCAAGCTGAGCTGCCAATTTTCTATACATAATAAAAAACCCTCCACATGGAGGGTTATATTTTTATAATGTCACTTAACCTGAAATATATTGTCTTAACTGTTCAATCAATTTTCGTTGATCTTCCATGGTGGCTTTGACTAAATCGCCAATAGAAACAAATCCAACTAGCGTTTCACCTTCAATCACAGGTAAATGGCGTAAGTGTCCGTCAGTCATTAAATTTAAACATTCTTCAACCGTATGGCCACGTGTCACAGAAATCACTCTAGACGTCATAATTTCAGCGACCGTTGTATGGTCAGAGGTACGCTGCATAAGCGCAATTTTACGCGTATAGTCACGTTCTGAGAGGATTCCGACGACCTTTGTATCTTGAGTGACAACCACAGCACCAATACCTTTGTTTGCCATAAGTGTAATGGCTTCTAATACTGTGGCAGAGGGTGAAATCGTATAAATTTCACGACCAATCTTATCTTGGATTACTTGTGCTACTGTCGTCATAATTATTCTTCCTTTTCTAGGGTGCTTACCAATCTGCACACCTTTAACTTAACTGTATTTTTTAACTTTGCAAATACTTTGCAGTCATAAAAATATAAAGTTTATTTTTTACAACAATTTTAAACCGCTAAAAATATATCTTTGCCTTTAAACCGGTTGAAATTGAACCTGACTATGAAAAAAGAAATGTTCCATCTGAGAGGTGGAAAGTTTGAATTTTCGCGATGAGGAATTAAACAATGCAGGCATGATATTGAGCCGTGTCAACGTGGGTAACAACGATTCTCTAAAGTCTTTAGGTGTAATTCTGCGAGGGGTGTAGTGAGGCCAATGAATCTTTGCATACTGATGGGCTTGAACAGCGTTTAGCCAAAAAGGAAAATAAACTTCATTTGAACCAGACTTCATTGCCCAGCCATCATGGTAAAGTCCCCAAAGTACACCACAATACATGAGTGATTTTAAAATAGAAATTTTAATAAACAATTCATTCGAAATGGGCTGAAGATGAATATACTTTTTCATAATTAACAATCTTATTTAGTACATTGCCTATTGTAGTTGAAATTCTTATAAGAACTGTTGGTGCTTTATGCTCAATCGTAAGCATTTATTAAAACAATAAAAAATGTATTGAAAGCGTAATGATTTATTAAAAATAAAAAGGATAGGGGTTAAAAAAACGCCACCTAGGTGACGTTTTATTATGCTTGCATGGTTGCCATCTTTTGCCAATATTGGGCTTTTAGAGAATCACGTTCAACGCGGAAACCTTGGTAGTAAAGTTCTGCAAGAAACATTGCTGCTTTACCATGACCAGCTTTCGCCGCATCTTCTAATGCTTTTACCGCTTCTACAAAGTTCATTTCACACTGGATTGTATTTACAGCATCTGCATAAACATGTTCTAAGTCTTGGTGAGAGATTTGATGAATCATATATAACTCCTTATTGTAATTATGATCTTTTAACATAGCTCCCCAACGGAGCTTATACTTAACTAATCTAACTTAACTTTATTAAACTAATATTACAGTTAGCCTTGTTTGTCAAGCGATTTAAAATCTATACTTGACGAAGATAAGATTACATGATTAAACATTAATCAGAAATAATATTTATTAAAATCAATATGAGAATTAAGACAAAGGGAGAGCAAAATGACAAACACTATAGATGGCTTTATTTTTGATATACCCGCTGCTGAGTCTCAGATCGTAGAATTAGCTCAGTATCACCGTAAACAACTGGATGAGGCAATTTATCATCAAGAAATCCATCTTGGGGATTATTGTTTAGCCCAGCGTAAACGCGTGTACGATTATACCCGAAACTTAAATCCAGTGCAAAAAGCAGGCTTTTATCGAATCTATGATGGTGAATTAAGGCGTCTTGCTGATGATGATGATTTGCATCCTGCACATGCAGAGGGGGGAGTAAGTATCTTTGCTGTCAGTATTGCATTGGCAATAATCGCGATTATTTTATATTTCGCATTCTTACGTGCAACGATCCTTTAATTGGCACGATATAGAAATGATTCACGCGTTGTTTAACTTGGCTCAGGCCCTTTTCTTGAATAAGAGAAGAGGGCTTTAAATCTCATATCGACAGGCGATGATATCTATGGGGAGATTATTTAAGCACTGTCGTTCTCGCAATTTTGATCTTAAAGATCATCTTACAACCGATCTTCAGCTGTCTTGAAGAAAGCCCTATATTTTTATGGTCAGGATGATAAACTATCTGTAATTAGAGGTAGTTCATGCAAAAATTCAAAGATTATTTTCAAAAATTATTCTATTCATTTCCTGTGGAAAAAATCTTGAATTCTTTTGTTGTCGTGATCATCGCACTGATGATTTTTCTTGCAACATTGGCTTTAACACGGCCAATTAATCCAGATCAATACAAATATGTGATGCAATATTCACAACAAGCCGCCAATCCTAAGACGCAAAAAATTGCCAATCAATTGCGCCGCCAAGATCGTATTTATGTGGTTGAGTATTTACGCCTACTACGTGCCTATCATTTTGAAAATCAACAAGTAAAACGATATCCTGCGGTGGATAGTAAAGATCCGCAATAACTGATAATACTCATTTGGTTGATTCCGCTTGCGGACGAATTGTTTTTTGAATGATCAATGTCGGGACATCTGGCATGGCTTGCGTATCCACTTGCTTGTTTTGATTTGTACTGGATTGATCTGGGTTGGCTAAATCAGCACTTAACATGTCTTTTAATTCATTCTGATCCAGTGTTGGTGCAACAACAACCAAGGTGAGACGATCTGCACGAAGATGTTTTTGAATGGCTTTTTGAACTTGTTTGGTGGTGACTTGGCTCAATTGCTTTTGATATTGGGTCAAATAATCCGCAGGAAGTTGATAAAAACCAATCGATGCGATTTGGGCATTGATATTGGCATTGGAACTAAAGGTCATTGGAAATGAACGTAACATGCCTTCTTTGGTTTCTTCGAGCTGTTTTCTTTGGATTGGATTTTTTACAAAATCACGTAAGGCTTGATGTGCAACTTTGATACTGTCCATCAATTGATTTTGTTCAGTGGAATAACTCAAACTAAAAAAACCCTGAGCCAAAGTGGAGGTCAAATTACTATACGCTCCATAGGTATAACCCCGTTTAACCCGAAGTTCTTTCATTAAAATGGAATTAAATCCGCTTCCGCCAAACATTTGATTGGCAACTTCTAATGCAACACGATCAGGGTCGCTGCGCTGAATAGCCAAGTGTCCCATCATCACATTTGCTTGTGTTGAGTTAAATGGAATGTAATGGATATTAAAATCACTTTGATCTTGTGGTTCAGGAAGTGCTTGTGCAGCTTCACCTTGGGTTAGATTTTGACTGATTAAATTGGCCAGTTGGGTGGCATCGGCTGCAGTTAAATTACCAGTAATGGCAATATTCATGTTTTGGGCAACAAGCAGTTTTTGTCGATAGGCTCTAAGTAGTTCTGGGGTAATTTTTTTAAGGCTCCCATTGGTCCCTACAGTGGGTTCGGCATAAGGATGTTGTCCATATAACGCACGATAAAAGCGAATATTCATAATCCGACTTGGATTTTCTTGGATTTGCTTTTGCCCAACCTTGGTATTATTGAGCACAAGATTTAAACCCGATGGATTAAATTGTGCATGATTCAGCACATGCAACATGGTATTGATGGCAGGGTTTAATTTTTCAGGATCTGACAAGACCCGAAGTCGAACCACAAACATATCACGGTACGCGGTAACGCTAAATTGAGCGCCTAATCCTTCAAATGTAGACGCGATTTCTTTTGCTGTATATTGATCTGTACCTTCAGTGATCAGTTTGGCTGCCATATTTGCCATACCATACAAACCTTTTCCTAGTGCTTCATCCTGTGACGAACCTGCATTAAAGGTGAGTTGAATATCCACAATAGGTAGGTCGGTGGCTGAAACAAAAAGCGTTCTGACTTTTTGATTGTTGGAGAGGTCTTGAACAAATGGCGCTTGGTATTGTTGATGTTTATCTAAATTTTTTAAGCTTTGTAAGGTCGAATTTGCCTTAAGTGCTGAATCATCTATAACAGCATCCGTTTCATCATGATTGTCTAACTCAACTTCTGCATGGTTAAGAGGAGAGTAGAGTAAGCTGATGAACACAAACAGGGGTATTTTTATCGAATAGGTCGAGAATGGATTAAAATTCATGAGAGATCCTTTTTTATTCTTTTGTACTTTCAGGCATTAAATACAAACTACTCAGATTGGCTTTGACAAAATAAATATTGGCAATTCGTTGTAAATCTTGTGGTGTCACTTTGTCATAATGCTTGGGTAACTCATCCATTAAACGAAAACTTAGGCCGTTTACTTCCAAATTCCCAATCATATTGGCTTGTCCACCAATATCATCCTGACTATAGATTAAGTTTGAAACGAAGTTGTTTTTGACACGATCGAGTTCGGCTTGATTGACCAATTCTGTTTTAAATAAATTCATTTCTTTTTCAATGGCTTTTTGCGCATCTTCCAAAGACACATCATCACTCGGGATCGCGGAGATCATAAATAAACTGTCGCCACGATTATAGGGGTCATAACTGACACTGATTGCAGTCAGCACTTTCTTATCTCGAATCAGACGGTCTTGTAAGCGTGCGGAGATACCGCCATCCAGTAAGGACTGGATAATGGTCAGTGCGTAGGCATCTTGTGGGTTTTTTGCTGTGGCAATGGATTTGACATTCCAAGCCATAAATAAGTTGGGCACATGAACTGGCAACTGCACTTCCATATGCCGATATCCCATTCGATCAAACTCTAAAACATCATTACGGTCAGGAAGTTCCTTTTTGGGAATTGCCGCAAAATATTTTTCAACCTGTTTAAGTGCTTGCTCTGCATTGACATCACCCACAATGACTAAAGTTGCATTATTGGGGGTGTACCAAGTTTGATACCAATGTTTAAGATCATCCAGACGAATATTCTGTAGGTTTTTCATAAAGCCAATCACCGGTTGACGATGATGACTGGTTGGGTAGGCGATCCATTTAAAACGTTCGTAGGCTAGATTTCGTGGATTATCATCTGTCCGTTGTCGTCTTTCCTCCATCACCACTTTGATTTCAGGATCAAAGTCTTGTTGTTTGAGGACCAGATTTGTCATACGGTCTGCTTCAAGTTCCAAAGCCAATGGAAAATACTTCTTGGGGTAAAGCTGATAATAGTTGGTGTAATTTGTATATGTGGCGGCGTTGGTACGACCACCATAAATTCGACTCAAACGTGCAAACTCATCATCAGGAACTTTTTTGGTTCCTTTAAACATCATATGTTCAAGCACATGCGAAATTCCAAGTAGATTACCAGACTCATCACTACTTCCCACGCCGTACCAAATTTGGGTCATAACAATTGGTGAACGATGATCTTCACGGATAATCACTTTTAAACCATTTTTCAGTGTGGTTTCAAAGGTGGTTCTGGAAAGTTGGCTTTGAGGCGCTGCCTGAAGTTGCGTATTTACCGTGTTAAAAGATAAAAATAAAAGTGGCGCAAGGATAACTTTGGATTGTCTAAGAAGATTTAAGAATTTAGATTTCAGAATATACACAGATAACCCAAAAATTTATTTTAAATTTAGAACTATTCTTAAAAAATTAATGATTTAAAGCAAGGCTGGAATGTTGCATTTTGGTTTGCTTGTTTTATCGCTGCTTTAACGCTAAAAATGATCCAATCTATGCTAAACTCATTCTTTTTTAACGCTATGCTTTTCAAGGAATCGGCATGCAAGAACAGCAAAATAAATTCTTGATTGATGCGGATATCGGGGATGACGATGTCACATTACCTAGTTTACCAGCCGTCAATGTGCCTATTATTGAAAATAATGTAGAAACACCTAAAACGGAACCTGTTCAAACTGATAGCCAAGACGCACAGATTGAATCGGCAGATGAAAAGTCTAAAGGTGGCTTTTTTAGCCGCATGAAAGAAGGTTTGACCAAATCACGTAAAAGCCTTGCCGATGGTATGGTCAATATCCTGATTGGTGGTAAAGAAATTGATGATGAGTTGCTTGAAGAAGTAGAAGAGCAACTTTTAGTTGCTGATATCGGGGTAGAGGCGACTAAAACCATTATTGCGAATTTGACTGAGCGTACAGAACGTGGTGATTTGATTTACTCACATTCATTGTATAAAGCGCTACAAGAAGAGCTGGTTGCTTTACTTGCACCTCGGGTAAAACCATTGCATATCGATCCCAATAAAACTCCATTTGTGATTTTGGTGGTGGGTGTAAATGGTGTGGGTAAAACCACCACGATTGGTAAATTAGCCAAACGTTTACAAGGTGAAGGCAAGAAAGTCATGCTTGCAGCAGGAGATACCTTCCGTGCAGCGGCAACTGAACAACTTCAAATCTGGGGTGAACGTAACAATATTGCTGTCGTAGCTCAAGGTCATGGTGCAGATAGTGCTTCAGTCATTTTTGATGCCTTTGAAAGTGCACGTGCCAAAGGTGTGGACGTTTTAATTGCTGATACAGCTGGGCGTTTACATAACAAAAGTAACTTGATGTCTGAGTTGACTAAAGTAAAACGTGTGATGCAAAAAATTGATGCAACTGCGCCACATGAAGTGATGTTGGTGGTGGATGCAGGTACTGGTCAAAATGCGATCAACCAAGTTGAAATGTTTGATGAAGCTGTAGGCTTAACAGGTTTAACCATTACCAAATTAGATGGAACAGCAAAGGGTGGTGTGTTGTTTAATATTGCCAGTCGTACTCATGTACCAATTCGATATATTGGTGTGGGTGAGAAGATTGATGATTTACGTCCATTCTCTGCAAAATCATTTGTTGCTGCACTGTTTGAAACAGATAAGTAATTTAGAAAACTATTTATCTTAAATAAGACTCCGCTTTATGCGGAGTTTTTTATTTTCTAAATTTATAACTTTTGATTATTCTTTTTTATGGTAGTATTCTATATACGCCATTGACGTATATCGTGTATGTTATTCATTAAAACTAGTATTTTTACTAAACAAATCAAAGAGCTTGTGACGGATGATGAATATCGTCAGCTTCAACAAAATCTATTGGTACAACCTGATAAGGGTGATATTGTTAAAAATGGCGGTGGTATCCGTAAAGTACGCTGTGCTCAAGGTGATAAAGGAAAAAGTGGTGGAATCCGCGTGATCTATTATTGGATTTCAGAGGATGATCATATTTTCTTTTTAGTCGCGTACCCTAAGTCTGTAAAAGATAATTTAACGGATAAAGAAACAGCAATTCTGCGCCAATTAGTGAAGGAGCAACTTCATGGATAACAATTTATTTGATGACCTTGTTTCTTCGATTAAAGAAGCAGGAGAGATTAAACGTCAAGAGATTCAAGCAAGTCGAGTCACTGAGCTTGAATTACCTGATATTAAAGCAGTACGTGAGAAAACAGGTTTAAGCCAAAATGAATTTGCTGCACGCTTGCATATTAGTCCTCGCACGCTTCAAAACTGGGAGCAAGGTAGACGTTATCCGACTGGTCCAGCTGCGACTTTAATCCGTATTCTAGATACGCATCCAAGCCTAATTTAAAATTATAGACAATAAAAAGTCCGATATCCTGTCGGACTTTTTCGTCTGAGTTCGATATAAAATTTTTAATGAAATATGATACTCGGATATGTCGGTGGTATGTTATTGAAAGAAGGCATCATAAGAATGTCATCGAGTTGTACTTTAATGCGATGTCTAGAATCATCTGTCCAGATTTGCAATATTTTTACCACAAAACAAACAATGAAATGTATATAGGATATTTGCCATATTCTTATCGTTGAAAAGCTCAAGGCAATAGGCTGAGTTTAATGGTGAATTTTAATTTAATTATTTGATTAATAAATACTTTAATTACAATTTAAAAAGGGGGCCACATAAACACGATAGCATTTAAAAATGCCCGATTTCACATATTGTTCTAAATATAGAACACATTGTTATGTATATAAGCATGACGAAACTAAGAATGATGCAATACACTCAAACCATGTTAAATAACACGACCCATTTGGTCATAGAAGGATTAACACCATGTCATTTTTAAATCAAATCAAACAACGCCGTACAATTTATGCAATTGGTAGAGATTTAAGCTTAGACCAAGCGAAAATTGAAGAAATCATCAAAGATGCAATCAAGCATAGCCCATCTTCATTTAACTCACAGTCTTCTCGTGCTGTGATTTTATTTGGTGATTCACATGTTAAATTCTGGACAATCGTTTTAGAAACTTTACGTAAAATCGTTCCAGCTGAAGCATTTGAAGGAACTTCGGGTAAAATTAACAGCTTTATCGCTGGTGCTGGTTCAGTGTTGTTTTATGAAGATTTAAGCGTGATCAAAGCTTTACAAGAACAATTCCCATTATATGCAGATAATTTCCCAGTATGGTCTGAGCATTCAACAGGTATTGCACAATTTGCAACTTGGACTGCATTGGCTGAAGCGGGTATTGGTGCATCTTTACAACATTATAATCCAATCGTAGATGAAGAAGTGGCAGCAACATTTGATGTACCTGCTGACTGGAAACTGCGCGCGCAATTAGTATTTGGTTCAATCGAAGCACCAGCGGGCGAAAAAACATTTATTGATGATGCAACACGTTTTAAAACTTTTAACTAAGTGAAGCATTTAGTTTTAAGCTGAGGTCTATTGCATATTTAGCTTAGACCTTGCGATTCCAGAAACCTGTTTAGAATGAAAATTTTAAACAGGTTTTTTATGTGCGGTACGTTATCCCTGTTTGTCGCCAGATAATAGATAGACGCTGTAGGATTAAATGATACAAAGATGTTTGAATAGCCACATATAAATATTGCAACAATAAGATGAGATTTGAACAAACAGAAAAAATATAAGTGAGTCGAACAATTCTTTACACAGAATTATGGATTGGTTTTATCGACATTTAGCGCTATTCATGGCTTAATCTTTGCTCAAGGAATAAAAGTGTATAAAAAAATGGGAAATTAGGGTTGATTCAGCACTTTGGTCTAATTTAGACATTTTAAAAAATTTATACACTGTTAAAAAGCGATTTAAGTTGATGATTTAGTTGATGGTGTTGCTGTATTTTTGATCATTATTTTTTAAGTTAATGTAGCTATTTTTTTTAATTAAAATGATCACTATTTAGCAATGTGATAGTACTATTCAGCATGGTTTAAATCGGTATACTAGAAACTCTTGTTATAAAAAGTAGCAATATCAGGAAAGACAATGACTGCACGTATTCAAAAAGGCAAGTTAGCGATTGCTAAAGAACTTTACGATTTCATCGAAAATGAAGCACTACCAGGTTCTGGTTTAGATAGTGAAACATACTGGAAAAACTTTGAGCAAGTTGTTGTCGATCTTAGCCCTAAGAATAAGGCGCTTTTAGCAAAGCGTGACGAGATTCAGGCTAAAATTGATGAATGGCACCGCAACAATAAATTTGAACTTCAAGCTTATAAAGCTTTCCTAAAAGAAATTGGCTACTTACTACCAGAAGTAGAAGATTTTCAAATCAGTACAGAAAATGTAGATGAAGAAATCGCATTATTGGCTGGTTCGCAATTGGTGGTACCTGTGCGTAACGCACGTTACTGCTTAAATGCGGCAAATGCACGTTGGGGTTCTTTATACGATGCGCTTTACGGTTTTGACGTGATCTCTGAAGAAGGTGGCGCGGAAAAAGGTAAAGGCTATAACCCTGTTCGTGGCGATAAAGTTATCGCATTTGCTAAGAATTTCTTAAATGAAACATTCCCATTGGCAAATGGTTCACATGCAGATGCAACAAAATATGCTGTTGAAGGCAAAAAACTTGTTGTAACACTCAAAGATGGTTCAACCTCGACTTTGGCGAAAGAATCACAATTTGTCGGTTTTAATGGCGAAGAATCTGCACCTGTTGAAATTGTACTTTTAAATAACGGCTTACACGTTGTTATTGAAATTGATGCAAATAGCCCAGTGGGTAAAACTGATGCGGCTGGTGTTAAAGATCTTGTTTTAGAAGCTGCTGTTACCACGATTCAAGATTTGGAAGATTCGATTGCTGCTGTAGATGCAGAAGAGAAAGTAGAAGGCTACCGTAACTGGTTAGGTCTAATGAAAGGTACGCTTGAAGAGTCAATTGAGAAGAACGGTAAAACCGTGACGCGTACATTGAATAAAGATCGTACACATAAGAACTTGATCGGTGGTGAAACAACACTTCATGGTCGTTCATTGATGCTTCTTCGTAACGTTGGTCATTTAATGACGAACCCTGCGATCCTTGTAGATGGTGCTGAAATCTACGAAGGTATTATGGATGCTTTAATTACACCATTATTGACTTTCGCAGACATCAAAGGTCAAAACGAAAACAAAAACTCTCGTAAAGGGTCAATGTATATCGTTAAGCCAAAAATGCATGGTCCTGAAGAAGTTGCATTCGCTGTTGAATTGTTCGAACGTTCTGAACAAGCACTTGGCTTACCAGCGAAAACGTTGAAAATCGGGATTATGGATGAAGAACGCCGTACATCTGTAAACTTGAAAAACTGTATTGCACAAGCGAAAGACCGTACTATTTTCATCAATACTGGTTTCATGGACCGTACAGGTGATGAAATTCATACCTTTATGGAAGCAGGTCCTTTCGTTCGTAAAGGCGAAGTGAAAAGCCAAATTTGGTTCCCAGCTTATGAAAACCGTAATGTGATGGTCGGTCTACAAGCAGGTTTACGTGGTAAAGCACAGATTGGTAAAGGCATGTGGCCTAAACCTGACATGCTTTTAGACATGTATAAAACCAAAATTGAACATCCTGAAGCGGGTGCGAGCTGTGCATGGGTTCCTTCACCATCAGGTGCTGTGATTCACGCGATTCATTATCATCAATGTAATGTTTCAGCACGCCAACAAGAGTTATTGAAAACTGAAGCGCTTCCGTTAGATGACTTGTTGACACCGCCTTTAGCGACAGATACAAACTGGACTGAAGAAGAGAAGACCAAAGAGCTTGAAAATAACCTTCAAGGTATCTTGGGTTATGTTGTTCGTTGGGTTGATTTAGGTGTAGGTTGTTCTAAAGTGCCAGACATTAACAATGTCGGTTTAATGGAAGACCGTGCAACTTTACGTATTTCTTCTCAGCACGTTGCCAACTGGTTACGTCATGGTATTGTGACTAAAGCGCAAGTTGAAGAAGTTATGCAGCGTATGGCGAAAATTGTTGATGAACAAAATGCCAATGATCCTGAATATAGCAACATGGCACCTGGTTTTGACGGTTATGCATATAAAGCTGCTTATGATTTAGTATTTAAAGGTGGTGAACAGCCGTCTGGTTATACTGAGCCATTATTGCATGCGTATCGCTTAAAGTTAAAAGGTTACACAGGCGATTAATTTTATCGTCTCATTAACCGATTAATTCATCAATAAAGCCTCTTCGGAGGCTTTATTATTTTTTATGGTTTATTTTAAATGTTGCTTTGCCTGCATATATAAAATTTGTAGACGTGACTTTGAGTTTTCAGCCAATAAGATAAAATCTCTGATACAATTTAACGGAATTAATCATTAAGCTGAATTATAAATGACATCAATTCTGAAATTAGATGCGCTGAAAAATGCTGAAGTTGCGAGTACGCCTTATCCGTATTTTGTGGTTGAAAATGCTTTGGCTGATAGTGAAGTCCAGGCCGTAATCCAAGACTTTCCTAAAATTGAACAGGGCGGAAGCTTTAACATCGAAGATGTAGAAATTAAGCCTAATTTTGATCGATTTCTAAAATCGTTGGATACACCAGAATTTCGTCAAATTTTAACAGATAAATTTGATGTCAATGTGATGGAACATCCGATGATGATTACTTTACGTGGTTATTCTCGTCAAAAAGATGGGCGGATTCACAGTGATTCAAAAAGCAAATTGTTGACGGTTTTGA
>Ga0157371_10003747_pt1 | contig 13610 bp, 13 predicted proteins | sample C45metaG_FD_113462 | JGI IMG/M metagenome (GOLD analysis project Ga0157371, IMG submission 113462) | Corn rhizosphere microbial communities from Kellogg Biological Station, Michigan, USA - C4-5 metaG | ecosystem: Host-associated > Plants > Roots > Rhizosphere > Soil | place: USA: Michigan...
GTATATGTCGGGCCATTTGCTTCATTGCGTGCCGATTTTGGTCGTATTCATATTAAGCAAAATGCCAATATACAAGATAACTGCACCATACATGGCTTTCCACAAAGCGTGACTTTGGTTGAGGAAATGGGGCACATTGGGCATGGGGCAATTTTGCATGGTTGCCGCATTGGAAAAAATGTTTTGGTTGGCATGAACAGCGTGATTTTGGACTATGCTGAAATTGGTGAAAACACCATTATTGGCGCAAATAGTCTGGTCAAAACCAAAGATATTATTCCGGCAAATGTACTGGCAATGGGTAGTCCTGCCAAAGTTGCACGTGATTTATCAGAACAAGAAAAAAAATGGAAAACCCGAGGCACGCAAGAATACATTGAGCTTGCACAGCGATGCTTAAACTCAATGCAAGAAGTTCAGCCTTTAAGCTCAGAGTTGGATGACCGCCTGACCTATAAGGACTTTAGTTCTTCAAACTATCAGATTAAACAAGATAGTGTTTAACGGCTTTTAATCAGTCGATTTCAATACACATAGGTTTAATACTTAAGGAATACTCGCACGGGTAAGGAGACGTTTGTGCAAAAAATGGAAACCACTGCGGTTGATCAATTCGCAGAGCTATTGGGTGTACAAGTGCTGCATCGCAGTTTTGATGAAGCGCGTTGCCAGCTTAATGTGAAAGATGAGCACATGAATGCATTGGGCGGTGTACATGGTGGTGTCATATTTTCTTTAGCCGATATTGCTTTTGCGATGGCTTGTAATGCAGGGGATGCGCCATATACTGGCTTACAGGCTGATATTCGCTATATGAGCGGTGCGAAAGATAGGGTGTTATTTGCAACGGCAACTAAGGTTGGAAGTAGTAAAAAATTCGCCCATTATGAAGTTGTGATAACAGACGGTTTGAATAATAGAGTCGCGTTATTTACGTCTACCTGTTATAGGCTTGCGCCGTGATGTGTGGTTAGTTTTGAGTAGAGAGCTTGAGCTTGTTTGTGCCCTTGTTCACTTAAAGTAATCGAAGCACGTGAAAAGAGCTTTCTATTAAGATTGACTTCATTTGCAGCATGTCGAATCATAAAATATTTATATTAATTCCGTTTCGAAAAATTAAACTGTTTTAAAGTGTTCAAAAAAGTTAGCTTAAATTTTTTAGATTTGAGTTATTCTAAAATCAACTCATACTTTTAATGACTAAGTATTTTATCTTCCACATATTTTTTTCTATAATCCATTTCTCTAAAATATTAATATAATGAGGATTGCTGAAGAATATGCCTTTAATTAAACATTCATTTTCATCAATATATGAAAATTCAAGATTTTCTTGTTCTATGGGTATTGGGCACCATTTTTTTACGTTCATTAAATTATTAATTCTACTTAACCTAATTTCTTTAGTTAATATTGCTCCATTTTCATTAACAAAAAAGTCGTCAGCTTCAATATAATTGAGCATACTTGTATCTCCTTGGAAATACGCCTCAATCCATTGATTTCTATATATTTTTAAATCGTACATGGTTATCTCAAATTTAATAGATCGAATTTATTGGTTGCATCAAAATTTTTATATGAATTAATAGAATTTAAAAAGTATTGTATATCAATGCCTTTTAAATATTCTATAGTTTCATTAATTATTGAATCAAGTTCATTTGCATCATTTAAAGATACAGATTCACGGAATTTTTCTCTAAATTCTAGATTATTCAAAATTGTTTTAATAGCATCAATATTACGAGGTCGATTAATAGCAAAAGAAATATGTACATTTGATGAGCTTGTTGCTTCAACAAGATGCCAATAACCTCTTGGTATAAAAACCAAACCATTTATTTTATTATGAATACAAATTTCTGGGAAATTTTCGCATGGTTTCTCATAGTGAAAACTTTTATGATGAGGTAAGGGATTCTTAAAAGTTGGAGAAGAAATACTCCACTTTTTATCTCCAAATAATTGAATAGATATAACATCATGATCATCAAAATGCATACCAAAACTTGAAGAATCTTTTTGATAGCAATAATATAAATTAGCACTAATAGGACATCTAAAATATTGCTGAAATATTTGACAGATATTATTTATATTTGGTATAAATTCTTGGCATCTATCAATAACTAAAGTACCTCCATCTTTAATCATCGAATATATAATATCTTTCCTCATTTTTGTATGAATTCCACCATTGTTATCTAAGGATTTTGAAACAAAGCCTGAAAACCCATTAAAATAATAGTTGTTATTGTTAACTATTCTAAGTTGGGGGAAGTCAATATATTTGGAAGATAATATTTTATTTATATCATCCCAGCTTAGAATTTCCTGATCTAATATATTTTCTATATGAGTAGGTTTTTTTTGACTGAAATGATAGTTAAACTCTTCACCTTTTAAATAGTTAATTAAATTTATCATATTAAACCTGCTTTATTGTGTTTTTTTCAATAATAAAGGAATTTTTTAGGAATACTTGTGAAAAAATTGGATCATGAGTTATTACTAAAATTAAGAATTTTTCCTTTAATATGTTTAATATATTTATTAAATTTTCTTTATTTTCATGATCTAATCCTGTAGTAGGCTCATCAAGAATAATAAATTTACTTCCCTTTAAAAAAGATCTTGCTAATGCTAATCTTTGACGTTCTCCACCTGAAATTTTAGAACCACGCTCACCAATATTTTTATCAATAATTTTAGTGAAATCTTTTAATCCAACAATAGTAAGTGCATTATTTAAATCTATTTCACTTGAGTCTGGTTGTACATATAATAGATTATTTTTAATAGTGTCATTAAAAAAAATAGTGTCTTGAGAACAATATGTTGTTTGCTTTCTAAATAAATTAAGGTTAACTTCTTTTAACTCAAAATTATTTACTTGAATTGTTCCTTCATAATTATTTAACAAGCCTGTGATTAGCTTTCCTAAAGAACTTTTCCCAATTCCACTAGCTCCTGTAAGAATAGTTATCTCATTTTTTTCAATTATTAATTGGCCTGATAGATTTTTGATTGCTAAAGTCTCACTAAGTGGTAAAGTGAGGTTATCTAATTGAATTTTAATATGATCTGGTATTAATAATTCTATTTCTCTAATATTTTCGTTTTCTTTAAAAAAAGTTTCATTTATAGCTTCAAGATCTACCAGACCTCTTTTAATTTGTCTAAAAGAAAACCCTATGGAATTTATAGGTAAAAAAGATTGAAATAAAAAAACTGTTAACATTAAAAAATTGCCAATTGTTGTATTACCTTTTAAAATATCTATGGTAACAAAATAAAATATTATTATACATCCTAAAGCTGAAACTGAAGCAGCTGTTAAGCTTATTTTAAATAATGATGATTTATTGATATTTAATATATTTTTATAATTATCTATTATAATTTTTAGTCTTTTTTCTTCATTTTTCTTTTGCCCAAATACTTTATAGCTTTCATGGTTTATAAATGAATCATGAAAAAACCCCATAGTCTTTCTTTCTGTATTGGCTAGTTCTCGTAATATGGGAACTCTTTTATTTGTTTGACTTATAATTGCTATTGCATATATTATTAAAACTAATAACACCAAAATAGAGTAAAAAATATTAAAAGTTAAGAAAATCACAGTAACTATAAATAATATATCTAAAAAAACTGGAATTATACTCTGAAAAATAGATTTTGTTATATTCCTTGCAGATGATATCCCTGCATTAATTTTACCTAATATTTCACCTGTATTTTTATTGTTATGGAATATATTGTCTAATTCAATGGCATTAAAGTATAATTTTTCCTTAAGCTCTATATCTAATTTATCGGATATTTTTGAACTTCCATAATCAATAAACCCATATAAAATAGGGGTTGTTAATCTGATTAGTACAAAAAAAATTGCATAATATACAATTGATGAGCCTTTTATTGATGCTCCATCAACAATATACTTTATTAATACTCCAAAGCTAATATTTATTATGGAGAATAGTAAAGTTGAAAAAAGAACAAGTGATATATAACCCTTGTTCTGATTTATAAAGTTAAAAATTATTTTTTTCAATTTTTTTCTCTGGAATATTGATTTTATATTAAACTATATTAACTGATAGAGCGTTATATTAAATACATATTTTCTGTGTGCCACCGCCGCTGCCAGAGGAACCATTTGAGTTACAAGTACAATATCTTCCACATCCAGCGCCTCCACAAAAACAACTAGAAGAGTATATTCCAATAATTGTAGATTTTAGATCATTTTTGCTCATCTGATTTATAATATTTTTATCTAAAAGTGGATTTATATGAGATTCACTGTCATGGAAAACAGGTCTTAATGCTGCTGTTAAAATTTCTGGTGAATAATCTACCGCATAATCGATATACCATTTCTTTACATGATCAAACCCAAATGTTTTTTCTATTAATTCCAATTGTTTAGAAAGTTGTGTTCTTTTTTCCGCTGAATATGTTTTTCCTTCAGTTTTTAAAGCCGCTATAGTTCTTTCTAATGTTGTTTTAGAGAAGGGTCGATGGTGAAGAAAAAAACCAAAAAAATCATTACAAAATGTAGTGTAATCTTCTGTAAATTGCATAAAAATATGCCACATTTTATCTATTACTAATAATGGTTCATGTATCTCAATATTAAAATTTTCTTTTTGAGAGATTGTACTTAAATATAGAAAATTTTTCATCTCATTAAAAATATCTATTATATTTTCATCAGGAAAATCCCATTCATCTTTAAATTTTTCTAATACTTGGGGATTGCTATATTCTTTTACTTTTGTATAAGTGTCATCATGGATTAAAGCAGTTTTAAAGCCATTGCTACTTATATTTGTTGGTTTAAGTTGTTCTATAATAGTATTCATTTTTTACCTTTTGGTATTATTTTTGAAGTTTATAAAATAATAAAAAAAATAAAATTCTCAAATTTTTTTTTATGATAATTTTATATTTTTTATTAATATATGTTTTTTAAAATTTAAGGGTATTTGAAAAATTTATTAATAATATTGTAATAAAATTAGAAGGAGAGATCTAATAGACCTCTCTCTACAACCCCCACTTAACAATAACTCCCTCATTATTTAGCCTTACTTTTTTAATGATTTAATTTAAAACAAATGGCATTTTGCGTGCTTGACTGCAATAGGGTTGGGCACTATCCTTTGCCTGCTGGCCTACATTGCCAGACGGTCGTCGCGGACCGATTACAACAGCATCAGAATTATTCCTTTCTGAGGGATAATTTTGTGTGAGCATCTCCTCGTCTCCTCCCGTAGCGGTAGGACGGGAGAGGGACACCTTCGGGTGTGCTGGTTGTTGTACCAGTCCGCGAACCCTTTCTCGTTCTGCCACCATAATTTTAATGTCTGGCAGAACTCCCAATAAAAAGGAGTTGGCTTTGCACATCCATTATTTCTTGGCTCTCACTGCCAAAGGCTATAACAACACAGCTTAAAATTTTAAAGCAGCTTGATCGCCCTAAGGTTTTCAGGCTTTAAGTCTTTTTTATTTAAAACTTAGCAACAACAAATTTGAGATGTGCCAAGCACAGTCTTTACGGTTTTGCTGCGCCTTTTTTTCTCCCAAAAAAGTATCTCATTTAGAAACAACAAGAATTTTTATAGTGGTAAAACAATGCCAAAATTAGTTCTCCCAACACGTGCCATACAAGTCATCAATAAGTCGATTAATTTATTTCACCATTTTGGGTTTCATACTGTTGGGGTCGACAGAATCGTGAAAGAGTGCGGAATTCCAAAAGCGACTTTTTATAACTACTTTCACTCGAAAGAGCGGTTTATTGAAATCTGTTTGATCGTACAAAAAGAACGTTTAAAAGAAAAAGTGGTTTCAATTGCTGAATACGACCAAGGCTCAAACGTGAAGGAAAAACTCAAGGCGCTTTATCTTTTACATACCGATTTAGAGGGGCTTTACTACTTACTATTTAAAGCTATTTTTGAGATAAAACTGACCTATTCAAAAGCCTATCAAGTCGCAATTAAATATAGAACATGGTTAATCAATGAAATCTATAGCCAGCTTATAAAACTAAAAGCCGATGCGACTTTTCAAGATGCAAAGCTATTTTTATATATGATTGAAGGCGCAATTATTCAACATCTAAGCTCAGATGGGGTAGACGACAGAGAAAGCTACTGGAATATGATTTCTAATGTCTTTCTTTAGATGTTTGAGTCTATGTTTGGGGGAAGGCATAACTCTAATTTTAAAATAGCTATTGGATGAACATTGAGAGTTGACTTCAAATCGTGGCTTAAGTGGTCTGAGGTCAAGTTTTTTTAAAGATACTTAAGCAATATGGTTTGCGTAACTTCAATCAAATACTGAAATATTTCGAATCAGCGTATGAGTTGCCTACGTCAGTTATCGTCTCGCACAAAAGTATGCTGAATATAAATAGAGGAGTCATTCATGGGTACGCGTTCAACCATTATGGATACCAATAGCTTTCGTCCAGAACATGCTGCTGAGCTGGACCATGCTACCCGCAAACTGACCGATAAAAGAAATAAAATTTTAGGTGAATCCTATCGCTTGTTTTATCGTAATCCCGTGCATCTGGTGAAAGGACAGGGGCAATATTTATGGGATGCAGCAGGTCATCAATATCTAGATGTTTACAACAATGTTGCCAGCATTGGTCATTGTCATCCTGCGGTGATTGAAGCGGTAAATGAGCAAATGAAAATGCTTAATACCCATACCCGTTATTTACATGAAAATATTTTGGATTATACCGAAGAACTCTTACAGACTACTCCTGATGAAATTGACCGTGCCATGTATATGTGTACTGGCTCAGAAGCGAATGATTTAGCGATTCGTATTGCACGTGAATATAGCGGCGGTACAGGAATTATTGTGTCTCAAGAGTCGTATCATGGCACCAGTAGCTTAACCTCAGGATGCTCTCCAGCGCTTGGAACTGAGCAGCCTTTAGATGCGACAACTCGCCTAGTTCCAGCACCTGATTATTATCGAATTCAAACTGATGATTTAGGTACTTGGTTTGCACAGCAAATCCAGGAACAAATTGATGATATGAATGCAAAAGGGATCAAGTTTGCAGGTTTTTTAGCGGACTCAATATTTTCTTCTGACGGTGTGATGCCTAATCCTGTTGGGTTCTTACAAAAAGCGGTTGATGTCGTGCATGCAAATGGCGGTATCTTTATTGCGGATGAAGTACAACCGGGTTTCGCGCGCACGGGTGATTCTTTCTGGGGCTTTGGTCGCCACAATGTTGTGCCTGATATCATTACCACAGGTAAGCCAATGGGTAACGGAGTTCCAGTGTCAGGGCTTTTAGCCAAGAGTGAAGTCCTCGCTGCTTTTAGCGACAAAATTCCATATTTTAATACCTTTGGTGGTAATCCTGTTTCTATGGCGGCAGCGCAGGCTGTACTTAAAGTCATTCAGGAAGAAGAATTGCAAACCCATAGCAAATATGTGGGAGGGCTACTTCTAAAAGAACTCACTAAACTTATGGATAAACATGAGATGGTCGGTGATGTCCGTGGCGCAGGTCTGTTTATAGGGTTTGAACTGGTTAAAGATAGAGCCACAAAAGAGCCGAATAAAGCATTGGCTTTGAACCTTATTGAAGAGCTTAGAAATACTCATCGAGTTTTAACCTCAGTTGCAGGTCCTTATGGCAACGTATTAAAACTGCGCCCACCTTTGGCTTTCCAAATAAAAGATATCGATTGGTTAGTTGGCGCTTTGGATCAAGCCTTAACAAAATTAAAGTAAGACCTTCTATAAAAAAATACCCTTCAAGTTGGATGTTAAATCTAATTTGAGGGGTATTTTGTTGTTCAATTATTTTGTGGCTGTAAAAGTTATTTCGAATTACTTAAATAATAAAAAGGCCTTTATTCAAGGCCTGTATTTGCAATGTTTTAGTGTCTTAATTGACGTGGTGTAACACCAAACCAGCGTTTAAATGCACGTGATAGAGCACTTACTTCTGAATAACCTAATAAGAATGCCATTTCTGAAATTGGAATATTTTTCTGTTTAATATAATGTTCGGCCAACTCACAACGGACCTGATCGACTAAATGGGTAAAGGTCAGTCCTTCATTTTTTAAACGGCGGGTAAGGGTGCAACTAGTTAAACCAATATCATGAGCGATTTTTTCAAGGTTTGGTTCACCTTCACTCAGTTCAAGTTGGATGTGAGAGCGAACCTGATCTGCAAGACTTTGACTTTGAGAAGAGCGATTGAGTAATAGCAGCGTATCTAAAATCACTGTTAATAAAATAGAATCACGCCCAGGCATAGTATGCTGGACGTCTTTTTTTGAAATGATGATGGAGTTAAAAGGTTGATCAAAATAAACAGGCGCGTTAAATAATTTGCTGTGTTCTTGCCAGAATTCAGGTCGCGTATGCTCAAAGTGAATGGCACGTGGTGAATAATGAGGGCCCATCACTTCACGAATCACATTCATAAACATGCCCATGGTTAGTTCTGCATCTTGGCGGCGAGTTAAAATCGCGCCGTGTTGAACTTGATAATCTATGCGCCAGCTATCTCCCAAATCGACCATTCGATTAAGCGTATCTTTCTGATGCAAATAAAAATTATTGGTCATGTTCATGAGTGCAGACTCTAAAGTATTTGAACAAAGACCAATATACCCAATGAGCCCTAATGATTTCGGTTGAAACTGTTGACCATAATGCAGGCCAAAATTATCACAACCAGAAACCAGTGCTGCCTGTTCTAGCACCTTGCAATAATTGGGCAGTTGTAAGCTCAACGTTGGGCTGATTAAAAGTTCAGGATTAATACCACTAATACCTAAAACGCGATCAACATCTGCACCTTTTTGACGAATAAACTCGCTTAATCCAGAGGCAGCTGCAGACAATACACCTTGATTACACATATTTGAATCGACAAGATGAGTTGGGTTGAGATGTAACATGTCAAGTCTCATGATATTTATTCCTAACTATTCTTATATTAAGCAAAAGCCATACCAGTTTTTGCTTGCGTCCATGATTTTGTTTTGTTAAAAACTTTTATAAAATAATGACTTATGTTTTGCTGTTTTAAGTTTCGGGCTTGATTCTTTAAGAAGAGCTCAAGTGTTGTATTTAACGTTGGGTAGCGAACTAAAAGAAGGCAGAAAATGCATTAGAGATAGGCAAAAAGGGCAGAACTAAAACAAGAAATTAAGCGGCTTCTCATGCATACAACATGTATTGTAGGCATGAGAAAATAAGTGAAATATTAATTTTTTGTAGTTTTTGCCGTTTGTGCACCATAACTTAAACTGGCCATTGAAGGTCTAAATTGACCTGTATTGGCATCGCGGCCCTGTAGTAAGAACTTAGTATTGGCTTGACCATAGCTCTGCACAGCCTGCTGAGAAAACTTTCCAATATCAGAGCTTGGGCTGCGCAATCGGTTGATAATTAGTACCTTCTGAGTCGCCGCAAAATCTTGCATCATATTTTGATCGCCTTCACTGTCACCCGCGATAAAAATTGGCCCGTAACCATATTTAGAGACTAAAAAACGCTGGATGGTTGCGGTTTTGCCTTTACCTTGAGTTTGCGCATAGCCATGACGAAACTCAGGTAAAATTCGATTTTGTGCATCTCGTTCTAGCTCCATGGCGTAGGCATTTTTTTCATTAATGTTATAGCCGATCTCTGGATTAGAAATAATTTCCTTAATCACATCAATAAAAGATGCCGAGCATACATAGACATCAACTCCATTATCCTGAAAGGCCTTAAATAGATTTTGCATTTCACGGTATGGCCTTAAACCATTTTCCCAAGTGGTTTTCACAACGCCTGCTTGGCCCGAAAGTGCTACGGGAGAAGTCCATGTTACAGGTCCAATCGGTTGCTGCATTTGCCAAGCTACCGTTGCTTTCACTAAATTACGGACTTCTTGTTCGGTAAGCCCAGTAAATAAATAAGTGACCCACGGATATGCAACTTCATGATCAAAGGTGTCTCCAATCGCCGCATATAGATATCTCATTTTAGTAATGAAATCGAGATAATGCGGATCTTGTTTAATTTGATCGAGACTTTGCTTACCTTTGAGACCGCTATAGTGGTGATAAAGCCATGTATAGCTGGCAATTATATCTGGGGAAATTTTATCAATATTGACGGCTTGGCCTTGCTGGTTATTGTAGGCGGCTTCAAAGTTTTGCGAGCTAATTCCTTTACGAATAATCTGATTAAGCTCTTCTGGCGTGACATTAAACGCTAAGTGTTCAAGCTGATAAATTAACGTTGCTTCTTCGATGTCTAAAAATACCGAGGTATTGTCAAAGTCAGTGACAATATACGGGCGTTTGTTAGGATTGTAGTTAGGGCTATCTTTTCCATAGCTAGCAATCAATTGATTAAGTTGGTCAAAGTTAAAAGCGTCCCATTGACCTTTTTGGATATATTCCTTTTTGGGAATAGTGACTGCGGGAGATGTACTTTGTATAGGGTTGTAGTTACATGCGCTTAGAGCAATCATACTTGCCAGACTACTGGTGAGTAATAGTGCTTTGGCAACTTTGCTCAGTTGATGGGTAGCTTGCATAAACCCTTCCTTTAAATTCTATAAAATTTAAAAACTAAAAATTGAAAAAGAGGAAAAGCGATCTAAATCACTTTTCAAATTCCTACAGGCATTTGTCCGTTTAAATATTTTTTACAGAGACGCACAGTTTCATTGGACCATTGATCTCCAAGACTTTGAGCCATTTCTGTTTGTGCGTGAGAACCATTCCAAGCCATCATTTGAATGCGGCGTTGCATGATAAAAGTCGGGATCATTTCATATTCTTCAGACTGAATATGACCTACGCGCTCGTAGCCTTTTAACCAGTAATCAACCCAATGAGGTGCATTTGCATAATGTTCATTGAAGCTAATTGCCGCGGCGAGATCATGCATAAACCAGCTCATGCCGCAGTCATCAAAATCGATCACACCGATACGTTCTTGTTGTAGTAATAGATTGGTTAAACGCAAATCGGCATGAATTAAGCCATAGCGTTCTTGGGTTTTGCCAAAGAAATTTAAATCTTTCGAAATCTGTGCAATCGCTTCTTCAATTACGCCGTGATCTTGTGGTCTTAAATGAGGTGCATTTTTCCAGTTTCCCCAGTGTCCATCTGCACCGACCATGGTTTCATGGTTCCACACAATACGTTGAAAGTTTTCAGGCGCTTGCCATGTCTTACTATGTACGTGCAACTTTGCGGTAATTTGTCCTAATTGTTCAAATGCAGTGGGGTCGACTTCAACAGTCGGCATATCACCCTCAACCCAGTTGAAAAGTACTGCATAACGATAAATATCATTCGATAGCTTCAAGGTAATTACGCGTTCACCCGATTGATCTGCAATCGCAACAGGAACTTGGATTCCACTCGCATTTAAGGCATCTAACCATTCAAGCTCACTTTGTATATCGAGTTTGCTGTGATAGTTCGGACGATGAATTCGAAGTGCATATCGGGCAGATCCAGTCGAAACTTGATAGGTTGCATTTTCAGACTGACACAGTAGTTTGACCTGTCCTTGATAGTCTGATGGATATTGCTTAATTGCTTGTTCTGCCAGTATTTGTAATTGAACTTGGCTTAAAAATTCATTTTGTTCTACAGACATAACCCATCTCCTCAATTTAATTTTTAAACACGTTCTGTGTTGAGATGCCGTCGATCTTATAAAAGAAAAAATGAATCAACTTGACTTCAAGTGGTCGGGGAGATGTTTTGCTGTCAAGTTTTATGAATATCTTTTGCGCAACTATTGGTGGTGTAAATTTAGTCGATAAGGCATACGACAATGAAAGAATCTGAATTAAGCGTAGATGTTGGTGCTTTACAACAGGACGCAGAGTATTTTGCAAAACGTCAGTTAAAAAAGGGGGCAGTAGGTTGGTTACTTTTAGTGGGGCTGGGTGTCTCTTACGTCATTTCGGGTGACTTTGCGGGTTGGAATTTTGGGCTGGCACAAGGCGGCTGGGGAGGACTCTTTATTGCAACAGTCATCGTCGCGTTTATGTATCTCTGCATGAGCTTTGTGATGTCTGAGATGTCGACGATGTTGCCCACTGCTGGCGGTGGCTATAGTTTTGCCCGTGTTGCATTTGGTCCTTTTGGAGGATACCTCACAGGAACTGCGATTTTAATTGAATATGCAATTGCACCTGCCGCCATTGCCGTATTTATCGGTTCATATTGCCAATCACTCTTTGGAGTTGGCGGCTGGGCTGTTTATTTAATTTGCTATTTAGTTTTTATGGGTATTCATCTGAAAGGTGCAGGTGAAGCGCTTAAAATCATGTTTGGAATTACCGCCGTTGCTTGTATTGCACTGGTCGTATTCATTGTCGCGATGCTTCCACATTTTGACAGTGCCCGTTTGTTTGATATTCCAGTCAGCACTAATGCTGGTGCGAGTAGCTTTTTACCGTTTGGCTATATGGGAATATGGGCCGCAGTACCATATGCCATCTGGTTTTTTCTTGCGGTTGAAGGGGTGCCACTTGCAGCCGAAGAAGCAAAAGATCCAGTACGTTCATTGCCACGAGGCTTGATTGGTTCAATGTTGATATTGGCATCGTTTGCACTTTTAATTTTATTTTTAGGAGCAGGCGCAGCGGGTTCAAATGCTTTAAAAAATTCAGGAGCACCTTTAGTTGATGCACTCATTGCGGTATATGGTCAGCACACATGGTTGGCAAGTTTTGTTAACTTTGTAGGTCTTGCGGGTCTTGTCGCAAGTTTCTTCTCAATTATTTATGCATATTCACGCCAGATCTTTGCATTGTCACGTGCGGGATATTTACCAAAAAACTTATCGCTTACCAATGAAAATAAAGCGCCATATTGGGCCATTATCATTCCGGGCATTATTGGCTTCTTACTCTCTTTAACAGGTGAGGGTGACTTACTCATTTTAATGGCTGTATTTGGTGCAACAATTTCTTATGTGTTGATGATGCTCTCACACATTAAATTACGTTTGTCTCGCCCTGAATTACCACGCCCTTATAAAACCCCTGGTGGAATATGGACGTCTTGTATCGCTTTGATTCTCGCTGCTGTTGCTGTAGTGGCAGGTTTAATGGTAAATCCAAAAGTTTGGTTATTGGCCGCGCTGATTTATGTCGGATTTATACTTTATTACTTGTTATACAGCCGTCATCATTTGGTGAAAGGCACGCCTGAACAAGAGTTTGCCATGATTGATGACTGATTTTCATTGCAGTAAAAATAAAGAGGCTTCGGCCTCTTTTTTAAGCTTTATATTTCTGTACAAAAAGAATATAAAAAAAGCAAGTATCACTTACTGAAGTGCAATTTTAATCTGATTGATATTTATACAATATAATTACAAGATCACAAGGATATGAACTGATGAAATTTCTAAAATTTCTAACTTTTAGCACGATTCTTACGTTATCCGCGCATAGTTATGCGACAGTGGGTGGTGGACAAAAAATTGAAGTATTGGGTTATCAGCAAAAAGAGAAGAAGCTTTATGTATTAAGACACTACGAAGATGGTCGAGGACGTTTACCACAA
>Ga0157371_10003750_pt1 | contig 13604 bp, 11 predicted proteins | sample C45metaG_FD_113462 | JGI IMG/M metagenome (GOLD analysis project Ga0157371, IMG submission 113462) | Corn rhizosphere microbial communities from Kellogg Biological Station, Michigan, USA - C4-5 metaG | ecosystem: Host-associated > Plants > Roots > Rhizosphere > Soil | place: USA: Michigan...
CTGCGGTTGTGCAAGGATTTCTAAGCCACGAACTGATCGTTCCCACGCTCTGCGTGGGAATGCCTCAATGGACGCTCTGCGTCCGCTCTTGGGACGCAGAGCGTCCCGGGCTGCATTCCCACGCGGAGCGTGGGAACGATCATTGACCCTGCGGTCTTTGGGAGCTCCACCATGTTGAACACCCTTCTTCCAATCCTGTTGTTCGCTGCCCTGGGCCTTGCGGTTCTGGGCGCGTTGCGGCGGGTGGCTATGTGGCGCCGAGGCCGGGCTTCGAAAGTCGACCTGATCGGCGGCCTGTTCGCCATGCCCAAGCGCTACATGGTCGACTTGCACCACGTCGTCGCGCGGGACAAATACATCGCCAACACCCACGTGGCCACGGCCGGTGGTGCGGTGGCGTCCATTGTGCTGGCGATTCTGGTGCACGGTTTCGGCCTGCATAACCGCATCCTCGGTTATGCCCTGTTGCTGATGACGGCCGTGATGTTCGTCGGTGCGATCTTCGTCTACCTGCGTCGACGCAACCCGCCGGCCCGCCTGTCCAAAGGCCCGTGGATGCGCCTGCCGAAAAGCCTGCTGGCGTTCTCGGTAAGCTTCTTCCTGTTGACCCTGCCGGTTGCCGGCATCCTCCCGGAAAACTTTGGCGGTTGGGTAGTGGCTGCGATTCTCGGCGTGGGCGTGCTGTGGGGCGTCTCGGAACTGTTCTTCGGCATGACCTGGGGCGGGCCGATGAAGCATGCCTTCGCCGGCGCCCTTCACCTGGCTTGGCACCGTCGCGCCGAACGCTTTGGCGGCGGCCGTTCCACCGGTTTGAAACCGCTGGACCTCAACGATCCAAACGCGCCGCTGGGCGTGGAAAAACCCAAGGATTTCACCTGGAACCAACTGCTCGGCTTCGACGCTTGCGTGCAGTGCGGTAAGTGCGAAGCCGCGTGCCCGGCATTCGCCGCTGGCCAGCCGCTGAACCCGAAAAAACTGATCCAGGACATGGTCGTCGGCCTCGCTGGCGGCACCGATGCCAACTTCGCCGGCAGCCCGTATCCAGGCAAGGCCATCGGTGAACATGCGGGTAACCCGCATCAACCGATCGTCAACGGTCTGGTGGACGCTGAAACCCTGTGGTCCTGCACCACCTGCCGCGCTTGCGTCGAGGAATGCCCGATGATGATCGAGCACGTCGATGCCATCGTCGACATGCGCCGCCATCTGACCCTGGAAAAAGGCGCGACCCCGAACAAGGGCGCCGAAGTCCTGGAAAACCTGATCGCCACCGACAACCCGGGCGGTTTCGCGCCGGGTGGGCGGATGAACTGGGCGGCAGATTTGAACCTCAATCTGATGAGCGAGAAGAAGTCGGTCGACGTGCTGTTCTGGGTTGGCGACGGTGCGTTCGACATGCGCAACCAGCGCACCCTGCGTGCCTTCGTCAAAGTGCTGAAAGCGGCCAAGGTCGACTTCGCGGTGCTCGGTCTTGAAGAGCGCGACAGCGGTGACGTGGCCCGACGTCTGGGCGACGAAGCGACCTTCCAGTTGTTGGCCAAGCGCAACATCCAGACCCTGGCCAAGTACAACTTCAACCGCATCGTCACGTGCGACCCGCACAGCTTCCACGTGCTGAAAAACGAGTACGGCGCCTTCGATGGCAACTACCTCGTGCAGCACCACAGCACCTACATGGCCGAAATCATCGGCGCTGGCGCCCTGAACCTCGGCCAGCACAAAGGCAGCAGCGTCACCTATCACGACCCGTGCTACCTCGGCCGCTACAACGGCGAATACGAGGCGCCGCGTGAAGTGCTGCGCGCCCTCGGCATTGAAGTCAAAGAGATGGAACGCTCCGGTTTCCGTTCCCGCTGCTGCGGCGGTGGCGGCGGTGCGCCGATCACCGACATCCCGGGCAAGCAACGGATCCCCGACATGCGCATGGACGACATCCGCGAAACCGGTGCCGAACTGGTGGCCGTGGGTTGCCCGCAGTGCACCGCGATGCTTGAAGGCGTGGTCGAACCACGTCCGCTGATCAAGGACATTGCTGAACTGGTTGCCGATGCGCTGCTCGAAGACGCAGCGCCGGGAAAGCCTTCGGCACCGGCCAAACGTGAACCTGCGGAGGTGCATTGATGAGCGACATTATCCGCCGCGATCCTCGCGCTGAATGGATCGCCCGCAACCGTCTGCACCCGCTGCACGCGGCCATGCAACCGGCGCAACACAGCTGGATGGGGCCTAACGGCGTCATCCGCAAGAATCCTCACGGGATCGGTTTCATCGGCCCCAATGGGATCAAACGAATCGACCGCAGTGGCGCTCAGCAGGGCGGGGCGACTAAGCGCTCGGCCGCGGTTGAAGTGCAATTGCCGCTGCATCAAGTGCCTGCGCCCGCGTTCTACATCAGCGTGGTGCCGGACATGGTCGGCGGCCGCCTCAGCAGCCACGACCGCGACTTGCTCGGCCTGGCGCATCAACTGGCCGGCAAGGATGGCGCGGTGTTGGCCGTGGTCTTCGGCGAACACAAAGAAAGTGCTTTTGCCACGGCTGGCGTCGATCGCTTGCTGGTACTGGAAGGCGACGAATTCAGCGGTTATGCACCGGAACAACGCGTCCAGGGCCTGCGGGCTGTGGATAACCAGTTCAGCCCGCGTCACTGGTTGCTGCCGGACAGCCGCAGCGGTGGTGGTGAGTTGGGCCGACGCTTTGCCGCGGCACTGGGCGAGCGCCCGGCCACGAGGGTCTGGCAGGTCAAGGATCAGGAATGCATCGGACGCGCCGGCGCTGGCTTGCAGGACCTTGCGCGCCCGGTGGCACGCTTGATTCTGGCGGCTGCCGAATGCGCCGAACCGGTCAGTGAAACCCGTCATGAAGCGTTGCCGGTGGAGTTATCCACAGCCGTCGCACGCAGCCTGTCGCGCATCGAAGATCTTGGCGCGGTGGCGGTGGACCCGGCGGCGATTCCGATGGCCGAAGCCGAGTTCATCTTCTCCGGCGGCAACGGGGTCAAGGATTGGGGACTTTTCCACAGGACCGCCCAAGCCTTGGGCGCCACCGAAGGCGCCTCCCGCGTGGCGGTGGACGATGGTTTCATGGCGCGAGACCGTCAGGTCGGCGCGTCGGGCACCTGGGTGACCGCGCGGGTCTACGTGGCGGTGGGAATTTCCGGGGCGATCCAGCACCTGCAAGGCATCGGTGCCTGCGACAAGGTGGTGGCGATCAACCTCGATCCTGGCTGCGACATGATCAAACGGGCCGACCTGTCGGTGATCGGCGAAAGCGCCGAGATTCTTCAAGCCTTGATCGATGCGGTAGAGAATTACCGCAACGAAGCCAAGCGCGATGCGGCTTAAGGGAAGGAAAGGGTATGAGCACGAAAATCATCAGCCTGGTGTCCATCGGCGCCCACCCGACCTCCGGCCGGCCGCGCCGCGCGGAGCAGGACGCCCGCGCCGTGGAACTGGGTCTGCAACTGGCTGGGGATAATCTGCAAGTGCTGCATGCCGGCGACGTTGCCGAGCCTGCGTTGCGTGCGTATCTGGGCATGGGCCTGGAGCAGTTGCATGTGCTTGAACAACCTGCTGGCGCCGATGCATTGCCGGCCTTGACCGCGTATTTACGCGACGCCGGGGCGCAGGTGGTGCTGACCGGCAGCCAGGCAGAAACCGGTGAAGGCTCGGGCATGCTGCCGTTCCTGCTGGCGGAAAGCCTCGGCTGGCCGCTGGTGGTGGGCTTGGCGCAAGTGGAATCCATCGACGGCGGTTCGGCCCTGGTGCTGCAAGCCTTGCCCCGTGGTCAGCGCCGTCGCTTGAAAGTGCGTCTGCCGTTTCTGGCCACTGTGGATAACGCCGCACCGAAGCCTCGACAGAGCGCCTATGGGCCGGCCCGGCGTGGTGTGTTGCAGGCGGACGAAGTGGAAGTCATCGACGATGAACTGCTCGCGGTCGCCACGCTGCAACCGGCTAAACCACGGCCAAAACGCTTGAAGGTGATCAAGGCCAAGAGCGGTGCGGACCGCATGAAAGCGGCCACGGCCAAGGCCAGTGGCGGCGGCGGGCAAGTGCTCAAAGGGTTGAGTGCCGAGGCGGGGGCCGAGGCGATTCTCAAGTTGCTGATCGAAGAAGGCGTGGTTCGCTAGCGGTCTTGTGGAGGCAGGTAAATGGCAGTTGAGTTTCGTTCAGCGCGGCGCAGCGATGCGCGCGAGATTGCGCGTTTGTTCCAGATTTCATCAGAGGGCGCTGCGGATTACATCTGGAGCCAGATAGCAGAGCCCGGCCAGGATCTCCTTGACGTCGGTGCTCTGCGTTATGCCCGTGACGACGTGGACTTTTCTTATCAGAACTGCCTGATTGCCGAAGCCGATGGGCAGGTCATCGGCATGATGCACAGCTACATCATGCGACACGATCCGATGGCGGCTCCCGTGACCGATCCGGTCCTAGCGCCCTACGCCACGATGGAGATTCCCGACACCCTCTACATTTCCAGCCTGGCGTTGCATGAACAGTGGCGCAATCAGGGCCTGGGCAAGCAGTTTCTGGCTTACGCCTACGACCGTGCCAACCAGTTGGGGCTCAATGGCTTGAGCCTGATCGACTATGCCGCAAACACCGGCGCCCGACGCTTTTACGAGCGGCATGGCTTTCGTGTCGTGGATACCTGCCAGATCACGCCGCATCCGATGATTCGGGTCACGGGCGAGGCCTATCTGATGTATCGGCCGTAGTGAGCTACATTTCACTATGAGCTGCCCGGTTCGCAGCAGCGCTAATTTATAAAACTCGTTTTCAAGAATGGGTTGACGATGGCAGCGGTCGGTCGGCGTCAGACAGGTCGGATCAGCGGCATCTGCCTCACGTCGTCTCAGCTGCTGTTTGCGTTTTGTCTGTGCGCATCGCCCTGTTCGAAGGCGCAGACCGGCAAGGCAACGGCGGATTTCTATACCTGGCTGGCGTCTGATCAGGGGCGAAAAGCTTCGCTGGCGCAAATGAGGCAGCAATGCGACAGCGTGTCGGATGCAGGGAAAAACCTCGATTGCTCAGTGTCGGTTTTCGCCCGGATGTTCGAGGCGAAAGCGGCAAACCTGATTCCCGACTACTACCTGGCGATCAAGCGGCGTCACGCCCAGGTCATCGCTAAAGATCCCGAGCTCAACGCCCTGTTTTCCATGTTTGGTAACGAGTCCATCGCGGCGCTGCGCTCGGCTGGCGATTTTTCGGTGACCAGGTCCAGGTATCGCGAAGAGCTGGCGATTCATCCTTATCCCCGTGATGGTGATGTGACCGACGAAGTGTTTCCCTACATTGATGTCAGCGCGGCCAATGGGGCTTCGTCACGCTTCATTGTGGACACGGGAGCGCCGCAAACCCGCGTCAATATCGACACCGCGAAGCGGATGGGGATCACCTTGTTGAGCGACTCCCATTATGGCTACAGCACCTTTTACGGGGAGCACGGCCTGTCTGCCAAACTTGGGATCTTCAAGTCGTTAAGGATCGGCGGGAGCGAGTTCAGGAATGTCCTGGTGTTCGTCAGCGACCGGGATAACTTATTAGGGCTTGATTTGATCGGTAAGCTGGGGCGCCTGAAAGTCACGAAAAAGACCCTGGTGCTCAATGCCGAACCGCCAGAACGCTGTGACTCGCACATTACGTATGCGCGTATGGATATCAACCAGCGGCTGACCATCGCGGCACGCCTGGATCGTCAGGCCACATCGGCAATCATTGACACCGGCAACGTCGATTACCTGACGTCGGCCGCCCCGGGCAACCAGCCCATCAGTGTCGTCAATAACCCGCTCTATCAAACCTACATGGGCGAATTGAGCCTGTCAGGGCACACCCGGCTGATCACTTACAAATACTACCCGGACTTCACGATTCCGCCGTCCATGCTGCGAGGCAAGTACGTGCCTTCGATTTTGTTCGGGTGGCGCGCATTCGATGACTATGAGTTGAATCTGGATCTCGATGCGGATCGGTCATGTTTCAACAGGATCTGATCGCGCTTACCCACAATCCCTGTTAGCGCTTCTGTGGATAACATGTTCGCCCCTTGCTACACCCCAGGTAAATAGGGGCGTGCAACCCTTCGTACAAAAAACAACCAGCCTAACTTACGGTTTTTACTGGTTTTTTCCTGAGGATAAGTTTGCTCGCGCAAGCATACTTGCCCCCAATCTCTGTTGGCGCTTCTGTGGATAAGATGTTCGCTAACCGCTACAGGCCTTACAAACCGGGCTTATCAGGCTGCTGGTTAAAATATGATCAAATCAGCGCTTTTTAGTATTAAACCTCAAGCAAACCGCGATTAATCGCGGGTTTCAGTGGTTTTCCACAGATGCGCTGGAGTTTCCCCCAAAGTCTGTTGGCGCTTCTGTGGATAAGGTGTTCGCCATCCTCTACAAGCCACGTAATCCGTGCCTTTCAAGGTGTAGATCAAAAAACAACCAATCGCTGCTCAAAACCAGGGTTCTGGATAAGTCACGGATTTTCTTCGGTTTCTGTGGAGAAAGTTTGCACTAAAACCACACTTGTCCCCATTTGCTGTGGGTGGAGGTGTGGATAAGTTGTTTGCGGAAGGCTGGGAGCCACGTGCGGTATAGGCCTGAACGGAATAGATCATATTTCGTACAGTTCTAAATCAGGAAAGGTGGGTGCTGCAGTAGAGAGGGTGTGACAGGAAAGCCGCCATCGCGAGCAGGCTCGCTCCCACATGGGACTGATGGTGTTCACATTTGTAGTGAACGACATCAAACCTGTGGGAACGGGCTTGCCCGCGATGCTTTTGAGGTTTTAGCCTTGAACCGGAACGCCTTTGAGGTACGGCGCAGGCTCAGCGCCGAGGTTGTTCAGCAGGCGCTCGCTGTACCAGTCCACAAAGTTCACCACGCCAAATTCATAGGTCTTGGAGTAAGGCCCTGGCTGGTAAGCGGTGGAGTTGATGCCGCGCTGGTTCTCTTCGGCCAGGCGACGGTCCTCGTTGTTGGTTTCATCCCAAACCTTACGCATGCGTTCTACATCGTAATCCACGCCTTCGACCGCGTCCTTGTGCACGATCCACTTGGTGGTGACCATAGTTTCCTGCGCACTGATCGGCCACACGGTAAAGACGATGATGTGGTCGCCCATGCAATGGTTCCACGAGTGCGGCAGGTGTAGGATGCGCATCGAGCCCAGGTCAGGGTTCTGGATCCGGCCCATCAGTTTGTTGCAGGCTTGCTTGCCGTCCAGGGTCATCGACACGGTGCCCTTTAGCAGCGGCATGCGCACGATGCGGTTACGCAGGCCGAAACTGGCGTGAGCGTATGGAATCTTCTCGGCTTCCCAGGCAGCGGCAGAGGCGGCCACGTGGTCTTTGAACGCCTGGTCGGCGCGTGGGTCGGTAACGTCGTCCCACTCCAGCAGGGTTTTCAGCAGTGCCGGGTGCGACGCGTTGCAGTGGTAGCACTCGCGGTTGTTTTCCAGCACCAGTTTCCAGTTGGCTTTTTCGAACAAGGTGGTCTGGATGGCCACCTTGGTGTTTTCCATGTCGTACGGTTCCATGTAATGGCTCAGCGTCGACAGGAAGTCATCAATGGCGGGTGGGTTCTCCGACAGGCTGATGAAGATGTAGCCACCGGCAGTCTTGACGTTGACCGGTTTGAGGCCGTACTGCTTCATGTCGAAGTCGTCGCCCATTTCGGTGCCGGCGAACAGCAGGCGACCGTCCAGTTCGTAGGTCCACTGGTGGTAGTGGCAAACCAGTTTGGCGACCTTGCCTTTTTCTGTGGTGCACAGCCGCGAACCGCGATGGCGGCAGACGTTGTGGAATGCGTGCACCACGCCGTCGGCGCCACGAATCACGATGATCGGGTTCTTGCCGACTTCCAGGGTTAGGAAGTTGCCCTTGGTCGGGATCTCGCAGGTCATGCCGGCGATCAACCACTCTTTCTGGAAGATTTCCTGCATGTCGATATCAAACAGCCGCTCGTCAGAGTAGAACGGTTGCGGCAGGGAAAAAGTACGCTCGCGCTCTTGCAGCATCTGCGCGGTGGCCTTGCGTGCGGGTTCCAGTGGATCGCCCAGGCTCAGGGTAGTGGTGACGTCCATCATTTAATCCTCAAGGCCATTCTGTGTGGCCGGCGAAAGTGGCTGATCAGGTTTGCTACGCAAGGTGTAAAGGTTGTGTCTTGGTATGGGGCGAGTGTGGGGCCGGCGCTGGGTAGAACCTTATCCACGAGCGACATGGCCCACTCTGTTCCCGACGCGCAACCCCCGGTAGTTGGGGGCTGGTCGCGATAAGTATGTGAATGTCGCAGATAGGTAAATGGGTGATCCGCGCTATACGCAGAATCGCCAACATAAGGCCGACCATCGGCGGTGGAGAACAGCATGTCCAACAGCTTCCTGAATCCGGTAACTACCCAGACCTGGGCCAATGGTCGCCACATTGTCCGTTGCGTCAAAGTCATCCAGGAAACCTGGGATGTGCGCACCTTCTGCTTTATGGCCGACCAGCCGATCCTGTTCTTCTTCAAACCGGGGCAGTTTGTCACCCTGGAGCTGGAAATCGAAGGCGTGCCAATCATGCGCTCCTACACCATTTCCAGTTCGCCGTCGGTGCCGTACAGCTTTTCGGTAACGATCAAGCGCGTGCCGGGCGGCAAGGTCTCGAACTGGCTGCACGACACCCTGCATGAAGGCCAGGAGCTGGCGGTGCACGGGCCGGTCGGGCTGTTCAACGCCATGGACTTTCCGGCGCCGAAAGTGCTCTACCTCAGCGGTGGCGTCGGTATTACGCCGTGCATGTCCATGGCGCGCTGGTTCTACGACACCAACGGCAACGTCGACATGGTGTTTATCCACAGCGCCCGTTCGCCAAAAGACATCATTTATCACCGCGAGCTGGAACACATGGCGTCGCGGATCGATAACTTCAGCCTGCACCTGATCTGCGAGAAGCATGGTCTGGGCGAGCCGTGGGCCGGTTATCGCGGTTACCTGAACCATAAAATGCTGGAACTGATGGCGCCGGACTTCATGGAGCGCGAAGTGTTCTGCTGCGGCCCGACGCCGTACATGACCGCGGTCAAGCGCATGCTCGAAGCCGCTGGCTTCGACATGAAGCGTTATCACGAGGAATCTTTCGGCGCGACGCCACCGGAAGCCCGTGCCGATGCGGTGGAGCAAGCCGAACAAGCGGCGGATGCACCGGAAGTCGATGCGGCCGATCTGCATCAGGTGGAATTCACTGCGTCCGGCAAAAGCATTCGCGTGGCACCGGGGGAAACGGTTCACGCCGCTGCCGCCAAGTTGGGCCTGTTGATTCCGAAGGCCTGCGGGATGGGGATCTGCGGGACGTGCAAGGTGATGAAGCTGGGCGGCGAGGTCGAGATGGAACACAACGGCGGGATTACCGAGGAAGACGAAGCCGAAGGGTTCATCCTGTCGTGCTGCAGCGTGCCGAAGGGCGACGTGCGTATCGAGTTTTAAGCAACACCCTCTATCCTCCTGTGGGAGCGGGCTTGCTCGCGAAGGCGTCATTTCAGTCGACAAATATGTTGAATGAATAACCGCTTTCGCGAGCAAGCCCGCTCCCACAGAGGTGGTGTTTTCAGTCGACAAACAGGTCTGGCATCAGCGTGTCCGTCGAGTCCGGCTCAAACCGATACCCCTCAAACTCCGTCACTCCATGTTCCCGCAAAATCTCTTCATCTATCAGCAACCGCCCGGTAATGCTGCGGCCGCTGCTGTCCAGAATGATGTGCGCCGCATCCGCCATGATCGCCGGCGTTCGCGCGTGCTTGAAGGATTCGCGTGAACCCAGCTGGAATTCGATGGCGGCGGTCGCAATCATCGTTTGCGGCCACAGCGAGTTGACGCTGATGCCGTAGTTCTCGAACTCCTCGCTCATGCCCAGCGTCAGCATGCTCATGCCATATTTGGTCACGGTATAAGGGCTGTACTGCGCGAACCATTTGCTGGCCAGGTTCAGCGGCGGGGAGATGCTGAGGATGTGTCCGTGGCTCTTTTTCAAATAGGGCAGGGCGGCCTGGCTGCAAAGCAGCACGGCGCGGGTGTTGATCTGGTGCATCAGGTCGAAACGCTTGAGTTCGATGTGTTGAACTCCGGTCAGCTTGATCGCGCCGGCGTTGTTGATCAGCGCATCAATGCCGCCGAAATGTTCGTTGGCCTTGGCCAGGGCTTCACGCACCGCGATTTTATCGCGTACATCCACTTGCAGGGCCAGTGCCTTGCCACCGGCGGCTTCGACTTCCTTGGCCACACTGAAAATCGTGCCCGGCAATTTTGGATGCGGTTCTGCGCTCTTGGCCGCAATCACAATGTTGGCCCCGTCCCGCGCGGCCCGCAGCGCAATCTCGCGACCAATCCCGCGACTGGCGCCGGTAATGAACAGGGTTTTGCCTTTCAATGACATGCGTACGCTCCTGATTATTATTGTCTGAGCAGATTAATGTAGACCAAGGCGTACGCCACGATTGATCGTTCCCACGCTCCGCGTGGGAATGCAGCCCGTGACGCTCTGCGTCACAACGTTATCCGGCATTGCATCAGTGGTGAGGCTGGAACGCGGAGCGTCCCGAGAGGCATTCCCACGCGGAGCGTGGGAATGATCAGGGGGTCTTAATACCACCGTTGAATCTCGATTAACCCTTCCATTCCTGCATAGTTCCTCGCGCTGGAATAACGCCATTGCTCCGGCAAATCCCACATACCCACGCTTCACCGGGTTGTAGTGAATGTAATCCAGCTTTTGTCGCATCACCGTTTCGCTGTACAGCATCTCTGCGTGTGAGCCTTCCTGCCAAAGCTGATAAACGCGATCCTTTTTGTGCGCTCGTTTACTGAAACGCAGGCGCTGCAGCGCGCGTTCGACGCCTTTGCTTTGCAGGTCATCGAGGATTTTTCGGGCAGTGAAGGACTTGAATTGGCTGAGGCATTTGTTGAGGTCTGGAGCCTCGGCAACGAAGTGGAGATGGTTCTCCAGGATCACATAGCCGTACAGCTTTAGATCTTGATGGGTTTGTTGATAGCACCAGCAATTGAGCAGGTGGTCGACGATGTAGGGGCGGATAAACAGCGGCAGCCATTCCATGAGGGTGCAGGTGAGGAAGTGCGGTTTGTCGGGTTCGGTGATGGTGTAGCGGCTTCGGCCCATGAGTGCATTCCTTTGCGCGGGAATGGCTAGGGTGAGCGGAGTGATGTGTTGGTGCTAGCAGACAGCTCGGCAGAGCCAGTGGGAAATTGCGACGCGCCACTAATGATCGTTCCCACGCTCTGCGTGGGAATGCAGCCCGTGACGCTCTGCGTCACAACGGTGTCCGGCTCTGCGCAGGTGGTGAGGCTGGAACGCGGAGCGTCCCCAGAGGCATTCCCACGCGGAGCGTGGGAACGATCGGGTGTGGAGTCAGTGGGACATCACTTCCCGGATGTCGGCCGCCAATTCGCGCACGCGTTCTTCTTCGGTGTCCCAGGAGCACATGAAGCGTGCGCCGCCGTTGCCGATGAAGGTGTAGAAGCGCCAGCCCTTGGCGGTCAGTGCGGCGATGGCCGGTTCAGAGAGTTGCAGGAACACGCCGTTGGCTTGCACCGGGAACATCAGTTCCACGCCGGGAATGTCGCTCACCAGCTCAGCGAGCAGCTGCGCGCAATGGTTGGCGTGGCGGGCGTATTTGAGCCAGGCGTCGTTTTCCAGAATCCCGACCCAAGGCGCCGAGAGGAAGCGCATCTTCGAGGCCAGTTGCCCGGCCTGTTTGCAGCGGTAGTCGAAGTCTTCGGCCAGTTTGTGGTTGAAGAACAGAATCGCCTCACCCACTGCCATGCCGTTTTTCGTGCCGCCGAAGCACAACACATCGACGCCGGCCTTCCAGGTCAGGTCCGCTGGCGAGCAACCGAGGAAAGCGCAGGCGTTGGAGAAGCGCGCGCCGTCCATGTGCAGGTTCAGGCCCAGTTCTTTGCAGGTGGCGCTGATGGCGCGGATTTCTTCCGGGGTATAGACGCTGCCGACTTCGGTGGCCTGGGTCAGGGTCACGACGCGCGGTTTCGGATAGTGAATGTCCTGACGCTTGAGAGCGACCTCGCGGATCGATTCCGGGGTGAGCTTGCCGTTTTCGGTGCGGGCGATCAGCAGCTTGGAGCCGTTGGAGAAGAATTCCGGTGCGCCGCATTCGTCGGTTTCGACGTGAGCGGTTTCCGAGCAGATCACGCTGTGGTAACTCTGGCACAGCGACGACAGGGCCAGGGAGTTGGCGGCGGTACCGTTGAAGGCGAAGAACACTTCGCAGTCGGTTTCGAACAGTTTGCGGAAATCATCGGACGCGCGAGCGGTCCATTCATCGTCGCCATAAGCGCGTTGGTGGCCGTGGTTGGCCTGTTCCATGGCCGCCCAGGCTTCAGGGCAGATACCGGAATAGTTGTCGCTGGCGAATTGTTGGCTCTTATCGGTCATGGCCCTGCTTTCCGTGATCGAGACGCTTATGGTGAAGCGTGTCGTGGTCAATGATGGTGCGCACTTTACCGAAGATCATCCGGCGAGCACACGGGATGCGTCTGACAGAACAATACAAAGACGACGGGCAATTATGCACATGACGCAAAGGGATGGGGCACTGGATCTGCTCAAGTGGCTGGCGCTGTTGTGCATGGTGCTCGATCACCTGCGATATGTCGGTTATTCCGTCGATATTCTGTATGTGCCGGGAAGGTTGGCGTTTCCTTGGTTTTGCCTGGCGATGGCGGCCAATCTGTCCCGAGCCCGGAATCAGGCAACTGGAGGCCAGTGGCGTTATCTGGGTTGGTTGCTGCTGTTTAGTACCATCAGCGAAATTCCCTACCGAATGTTCATACCTGATCTCGACACGTTGAACGTGATGCCCACCTTGGCGCTGGGGTTGCTGGTGGCACGTGGCTGGCAGGACCGAACCCTGCAAGCGCGTCTGTTTGCGGCAGGCGCGTTACTGCTGGCAGTGCTGTTTTCCGAGCACCTGATGTTTGGTCTGTTCGGCGTGCTGTTGCCGTTGGCGATGTTATGGGTGATCAAGCGGCCTTGGTATTTCAGCCTGTTGCCGGGGCTGGTGTGTCTGGCGGCTAATCAGTGGGAGGTGCTGTATCAGGCTGCCCTGTTTGGTAACACGGCCGCCGCTCTCGGGATTGTCGCTTGTCTGATTGCGCCATTGCTGGGATTGGTCGTGTTGCGACATGCCAAGCATCTCAAGCCACCGCCGATGCGCCGTTGGGCGTACGCGCTTTATCCGCTGCATTTTCTACTGCTGTTGCTCGTCCGCAATATCGCCGCATGACCCTTGTGGGAGATTCTATGTTGCCTGACCCACCGCTATCGCGAGCAGGTTCACTCCCACAGGGATCTCCGTCGGTTTGAAGAGTGTGTCCGGTCAGCCATTTCAGCCCATGTCGTAAACGCACCTTTGCGTGGCGTCCGTAGGCATTTGGCCTGTCTGCGCCGGTCATACCATCGCATTCAAAGGGCACTGTCGAAACACCAGTGCCTCACCGAGACGAATGGCGCATAGATGCCGCTGGGAGAGACGCGATGTTCAGCAAGCAAGACCAGATCCAGGGTTACGACGATGCACTGCTGGCGGCGATGAATGC
>Ga0157371_10003751_pt1 | contig 13604 bp, 13 predicted proteins | sample C45metaG_FD_113462 | JGI IMG/M metagenome (GOLD analysis project Ga0157371, IMG submission 113462) | Corn rhizosphere microbial communities from Kellogg Biological Station, Michigan, USA - C4-5 metaG | ecosystem: Host-associated > Plants > Roots > Rhizosphere > Soil | place: USA: Michigan...
TCGCCTCACCTCCGAAGGCGTGTTTTATGCCAGCGACGACGGCGAGGCGCGCCCCGTGTGTTCGCCTCTGGAAATACTGGCCCGCACTCGCGATGACAAAGGGCAGAACTGGGGCCTACTGGTGGAGTTCGACGATCCCGACGGCGCCAAGAAACGTTGGAACATCCCGGCGCGCACCATGACCGGCGACTTCGGCAAAGACGTGCTTGGCCCGTTGGTGGATATGGGTCTGCGTCTTGCCGGTAGTCGCTCCGGACGCAATGCACGCAACGACCTGCAAAGTTACCTCGCCGGCTTCGACAGCGCGCAACGGGCACGACTGGTCACCCGCTTGGGCTGGCACGACAGCGCCTTTCTCCTACCCGAGCAACAGGTCGGCGCGCACAGCGAACACCTGCACTTCTACGAAGCAGGCTCTCAACTTCCCCCCATCAGCGAAGCGGGCACGCTTGAGCAATGGCAAGAGCAGATCGGCGCGTTGTGCGTCGGTAACCACCGCTTGGCGTTCGTCGTCGGCGTGGCTTTCGCTGGCCCGCTGCTGCACATGCTTGGACACGAATCGGGCGGCTTTCACTTGTACGGCGATAGCTCCGGCGGCAAGACCACGCACCTGCAAGTCGCCGCCTCGATCTACGGCGGGCCGCGTCTGGTGCGTTCGTGGCGCTCCACCGACAACGCGCTGGAATCCATCGCCGCCGCGCATTCCGATGGCCTTCTGGTGCTGGATGAAATCGGCATGTGCGATCCACGCATCATCGGCGAGACGGTGTACATGCTGGGGAACGGCACCGGCAAGGCACGCGCCAATGATCGAGGGCAAGCAGGCCGACAGGTACAGGAGTGGCGTCTGCTTTTTCTCTCCACAGGAGAGAAGACGCTGGCTCAGCACATGGCCGAAGCCAACAAGGAACTGAAAGCAGGCATGGAAGTACGCATGCTCGCGATTCCGGCCGATGCGAGCAAAGGCCTCGGCATGTTCGACGCACTCAACAGTTTTGACGATGCCGCGGCGCTGTCTGATGCGCTCAAGGCTCGGGTAGCGAAGTATTACGGCACACCGCTTACTGCCTTCCTGACGGCGCTGTGCGAACCCGGCAAACGTCACGGTTGGTCCGCCATCCTGCGCCGCACACTGGAAGGGTTTATCGCCCAATCGCTGCCGGCCTCGGCCAGCGGACAGGCACACCGTGCAGCCGCTCGCTTCGGCCTCGCGGCCGCAGCGGGTGAGCTGGCTACCGCAATGGGGATTACCGGATGGCCCGACGGGACTGCCACCACCGCCGCTCGCGTGTGCCTCAACGCATGGATGAACGAGCGTGGCGGCGCGGGTAACTTCGAGGGCGATGCGATCTTGGCGCGGCTGCGCCAGGTCATCGAGCGCTTCGGCGAAAGCCGCTTCACCCGCTGGGAATCGACGGCGGCAAAGATCGACGAACACGGCCCGCGCACCATCGACCGCCTCGGCTTTCGCAAGACGCTGGAGCATGGCTTGGGCGACTCCCTGCACACCACGAACACCTATTACGTTCTGCCCGAAGCATGGCGCTCGGAGATCTTCCGGGGCATGAACATCAACGCAGTGAACAAAGAGCTGCTACAGCGCGGCGTGCTGGAGCCGGGAAGTGATGGCAAAGCATCCAGCTTGGTGCGCTTGCCCGGCCTCGGTCCGCAACGCTGCTACATCGTCAAGACGGTGCCGGGAGCGGATGAGAGCGAGGCTCGGGCTGCCTGAGGGCATCTCTGCTGATTGAGGTAGCGCCGGCTAATTTCCGGCCTCGCCAGCCACTCAACCAACCCACGATCGAATTGAACAGAGACGAAACAGATGAACGAGATTCAAGAACTGAAAGCCCGCCGCGACCAACTGCTGAGCGAGGCAGAACGACTGCACGCCGAACTGCTGCCACTTGAGGCCGTGCTGGAAAGTGAGGAACCCATCGAACCGGATCGGAAACGCGAACTGCGGGATAAATACAACGAGCTGAAAAGGAATTTCGATTCGCGCAACAACAATGCCGACCTTTTGGATCGGAAGATCAGTCGCCGTGAGAACCTCGCCAATTGCGATTCCCTGATGGCGGGTTACATCGAGGCGATGAATAACTGGACCGCTGATGAGCAGGAGCTGAACGAAAAGCGCCAGAGCCTCAGCACCCGCCTGGAACAGATCCAACAACAGGCGGTAGAGGACATGGCCAAAGCCCGTCAGGCCGAAACGGACGCTGCCACTGCGTACGCGCAGGCCGTCGCATGGGGCGACACCGAAGGCGAGAAGACCGCCAACGCCGATGCCCAAAAGGCCGCGAAAAACCTTACAGCGGCCGCTGAACATAATCGTCGGCAAGCCCTGATCATGTCCGCTCTGGAGCAGGAGCTGGTTACCGTAGATAAATATATCGCCGAAGCACAGGAAAAGCATAAGGGGATAGAACGCACCGCCCTCTGGCTCTCGCAGACGGTACTGGAGGAGCAATGGAACGAGGCCGCTAAAGCGTTGTTCGAGGTGGGTGGAAGGCTGTGGGCCAATTACAACCTGCTGGGGCTTGATCAGGTAAACCTTATGAAACTGGCCGTTCCAGAGGAAGGCGAAAACTTCGGGAAGTGGACGTGGCACGAACTTTCCAACCGCTCGCGCCAATACACAGCGCAGGACTTACTCCAGCTCAGCGGTCTACCGATACCACAACAGCCCGAAGATGTGAGCCATCCGGAACTGCGCGAGGATGAAAGTAATGAACAAGCCACTACTGGACAGCACGAGCTTGTCTGACGCGCTCAAAATTCGGAAAGCCCATCTGAATGCTCTGCTGAAAACCATCGACGCGCGCCAGGGCAAAACCAGTCAGATACAAATGCTGACCATCAACGCGATTAAAGCGGAAATGGCGCATATTGAAAGTCAACTGAATCGTCGGAAATAGTGCTGAACTTGTAACCCGCACTACCATCCAAATAAGCACGCATGACCTCACTAAACAAGGGAACCAACATGTCCAAACTCGCAGAATACCGTCAGCTGGAAAAACATCTTGCCGAGCAACTCCAAGCATTGGAAACAATGAAAGGTGATGACGGACTGAAGAAAGAAATCGAGTTCGAAACGAAGTTGCGCAAGCTCCTGGAACACTATGGTTTCAGTCTGAAGCACATCATCAATCTGCTAGAACCGCAAACCACTGCTCGACGCAAATCTGCGGCTCCAGCCGTCAGCACACGCAAACCACGCGAACTCAAGATCTACAAAAACCCGAATACAGGTGAAGTTATCGAAACCAAGGGTGGGAATCACAAAGCGTTGAAAGAGTGGAAAACAGAACATGGCGCTGACGTCGTCGATGGATGGCTGAAAAAGTAAGACAGCTTCATCTGAAAAAGGGCCCAGGCGGGCCCTTTTTAGTAACTACGTTTGACTCAAAGTGAATAATTTCTTCGTCAGCTCACAGCCTCCTGACGAATCTCCCATACCTATTCAAACTGTCCGCATTAAAGCTAGAGCTTTGGCCGTTTATCGGTAGCTACATTTTTTCATAATGAGCGTCGAACTCTTTTAAAATATTTGGATTATAAAACGTTTTAGTCATCCCCGTTGTGTTATTTGGATTAAGGTATCGCCTGTGCGCGAATTTTTCTTCTGCTTCTAATTTCTTGCGAATATCATGATACTTCTGGTTTCGCTTGAAATTTCTGAACCTACGAGTTAGGCGCGTTGTAAGAACTTCGTAGTCCCATGGGTATTTTTCAGAAATTTCCAGCTCTGTTATTATAATTTTTGTTGCACTGCTATCCTTAGAAAACTGGATAGGTAGGGCAGAGTCGCTTTTTACCTTATGAAACTTTATATCTACTCTCAGGGTCAAATTGTAAGCACTGACATCTTCATTATCATAAAGCTTCTCGGCTCGCCCAATATATTCTAAAACTTTTTTCTCTTTGGGGTTCAGCATGACTCCTGGAGCTTCATCAAACCCTCTGAAAAAAGAGATGGGCATTAAGTAGAAGTTATATCTAGCTAGGATGTCGCCGTGCCAGCTTTTAACAATGGTTGCGTAATTTTGTAATGAGGCACTGCCCAGCTCTTGTATTTTAAGGCTGAGCATAATGTCATCATTAATGAAATGTATAGAGTTATCTCTAATTTCAGCCAGAGCAGTAATGTTGTCTATGACGGGTTTTTCAATCTTACTTCCAAAATCTTCAGTTATTATTCGATAAGCCTCAAACAAGCTGATAGACATAGGATTTCCAGCTCTATTCGTTTTTGGGCGTAGCAACTTAGACTTTTCTCCACTCTTTAGAGTTCTGGACTCCATCGCATAAAGCGACGCTACCTTGTTACTCGACAGGCTAAGAATTTTTGCTTTAAATAGCAGCTCCCAAGCATTGATACATAAAACCGAAAAGCTTTCCTCTCGGTACTTAAAGTCTGGCTTATTATATATCTCCATAGCCGATAGCATTGCAGATATAGATTTTTCAAGCATACTCCGCGAGCGTGATTTCATGTTTCCTCTTCCTTAATTAAGCGTTTCTAAAGGGACGCTTGAGGTTAATTTCCGATAGGTTAGGGGCTTACGTTTCCCCAATTTGGTGGTGATGGAGAGATTCGAACTCTCAATTTTTATACGTCTGTAGCAGCTAACGACACGCCAGGCCCTTCCTAAAAGCTCACCGAGACTATGTGCTGGCCAACTCAACCTCACCTTGTAGCCCCAACCGTCGTCATCATCCCTCCGCCAGGTCAGCCAATGCCCAATCTCATCATCCAAACGCTGATCATGATGTTAGACCAAGAACTGGCCGGTGCGGCTAGCCGCTTTGGGTCGATTGCAGCCCTTCATGAAAGGCTGCTATCGGCCGGAAGCCGGTTTATATAATGCGTGGCTATTCCACCGGAGAATTACAAACTCTAAGATGATCGGTGCATAAGCATTGAACTCGAAACCGTAGCTGAGAGGTAGGATCCGTGCGATCATTCACGTTTATTGGCACTGCACAATGCATTAGCTGCAAGGAAGACTAGTTGATGGAATTACCCAATACGAAACCAAGTCTCGAAAGCACCTCCGAAGATAACACATACTCTGGCACTGCAACTTTCTTGTATTCTTCGAAGATTACTGGAAACGTGAATCTCGAAGGAATGTGCGAAATCCTTGCTGAATCTGATGCCTTTAGTTTCGCGTTAACCAACCGTGGAAAAATCTACTTCACAGAAGACAACAGACTTCGATCACAACAATTAAGCATTGAGCCAACAACAACCGAACAAGGCATGACTGTATCTGGACATAACGATTTTCTCAAAGCAAACCTCGGAGACTCCAACACCTATGCTTTATCTTTAGCTCTCGATTTACTCTTGTCTGACAAACGCTTGTTCAATTCTGCGTATGGCTTCCCCACAGAGAGCGCTAGAATATTCATGCGCCCAATTGCCATCAGATGCGAAGATGACGAAGATCATGAGCTAGTCATTCCTTACATTAGAGTTTACGCGGGCGGCATAATCAGTATTTCGTTGTCAACCATTGCTGGCTTTGAGGAGTCTACGACTCAAAGAGTAGTGCGCAGCGAAGTAAATAAATCGCAACGCAACCTTACATCAGTATTGTGTGAAAGAGAATTACACTTAGCCTGCACCGAATGTCAGATGGCCCAGATGTCTCGGAGGGACAGAATTGTTCAGCGAGAAGCATTTGAAACCATCATGGGTGCAGCGCTGAACACTCCGGGAGAAATGGAATTCGTAGACGAGCGTCTAACTGTCTACGAACTTGTACACACCGATCAACTTACCCTCACGGATATAGCGCGAAATTTATTATCGGTGGTCGCTCGCACCATTGCGGCAGGTGCCGTTCAAACCCGCATCAGATGGTATGGTAGCCAGTACAAAGACGATTCCATAGGACAACACTGGCGTGGCAAGCCGATACTTTACATCAGCTCCCATACCAATCAAAAATGGAGTTCATCCGAAAACTGGTCTACCCACAAACAGCTAGTCAACAGCGTAATGGCTCGAACGTTTCTATCGGACAAGATAAACCACACTGACTTAAACCATAAGGACATGAGGAGCTTTGACGACTACAACAACTTTTACTCTGAGCCTGTATCATTGATGCTAGCGTCCTCGCAGGTAGAAGCTTTTGTCGAGCAGCACGACTCTTACACCTTCAACAACTTAACCTCCGACATCCAAGTACTAAACGAAGCATCACACTTCATACAAACATACTACTCCTACGCTTCCCTAGGACTAGACAAATGCAAGACAGCAATAGACGTTGCTCGCCTCGAACTCGACATACTGGGATTTGAGGAGACTCTCCTGTCTGCACATAAATATGGAGAAATCGCCAAATACATCGAGGAAGTACAGAAAGGCGACCACCTAACTACTATCTACAAGCTGCTGCACAAGAAGATTGAAACTGTTCGCAAAGCCCTAGAGCTAGACGACAAGATCAAATCAGAATCTTACACACGCCGAATCACAATAATATTCGGAATTATTGCTTCTGCCACGTTATCCCCTGAGCTGATGCAACCAATCGCAAAATACTTTGATGTGGCACCCGAAAACGGCGATCTTGCAAAACTATACGGTATAGGTGCTTCAGTAATTGTTGTGGCGGGTTTATTAACTCTCAGCCACTACACTTTCATACTGAAAGACTGGATTATCAAAACCTTGAACGGGCGTTGATTTTTCAGAAACTGCCCCCCGTTTTTTTCGGAAGTTGCACAGGTTGGGTTCAGTCTGTGTTCTGGGCTGGAAATATAAGCTGTAGCCCGCCCACACCTACGGACTGTCATCCTGCATACGTGGTTGCTGTAGGCGTGAGCGAGTGGGGGATTGTAACAGAAGCAAGATTTTGAGAGTGATTACCGGGTCGTCAAGCGGGACAGCTCACCCATACATGTACAAAAGGTCGTCGATCAGCTCAAGCTCTTGTTTTGTGTATTGCGCCTTATTGTACCGTCTAATGTCTTCGAGCACGCCCCTGATCGGGACTTGCCGTGAAGGATCTTGAACGACTTCGATCAAACGATCGTAATCGGGATCGCCACCCTTGAGGTATTTTTCGATCAGCTCTTTGAGCGCTAGGCGGGCCTGTACATCGGTTAGCACTGTTACTTCTCCGGCAAAATAGTGACTTCATCCCACCGCTTGTAATGGGTTCAGCAGCAGCTCAAACACGACTTACCATGACCCGACGACAGAGCCGTCCTTGAGCTTCACGTTTATGACCTGGCCCTTTTCATCCGCCACAGTGAGAGTGGGACGCATCGGCTTAGGGGGCTTGATGAACCACTCCAGACAAGCATTCAAGACATCAGACTGAAGATGACCTTGCACAAACCTTTTCTTGAGATGGTCGGTCAGCAACTCATTCGGAGAAAAAAAGAAGTCCCCATCTCTACTTAGGTCGGTGTGAGACGATGCCATGGTTTCGATCTTTCGTTGGAATGACTTGGAAGGCGCCATAAATGGATGACCTGAGGATTTACAGGTCTCCGGAAAGATAGGGCTCATGAAATCCACAACGTAATCGCCGCACACCACCAGTGCGTGAAACGCATTATTGGAGCTACGAATTGCGTTACCTTCTAAGGTGGCGAAGCACAACACGTTAGCGTTTTCTTCATCCACCATCAGGCACATAGCCCCTGCCACGGCATGAGCATCTTTTTTATAATACTTTCTAAGAATAGCTGCACCCGCGACGCTGAAAAACCAGCAAGCGTGGGCTGTTTCAGCGCCGGCCATATCCAAGGCAGAGCGGACAACCCTATGAATTCTCAGGTAATCCTGTAGGGGAATCAGTGTTCCAAGGTTCTTCTTCATGGGCTGCTTACCGCTGGTTGAGCACTTCAGTTTGCTTTTAGCTGGATCTGCCTTTGGCACATTCAGCGGGTGTCGGCAGGCCTCGGGGCCTACTGACAAGGGTATCAGCAGACCCTAACTGGTGTTCACGGAAAATGAGGGAGGTTGCATAGGAATAAACGGTGTAAGCAATAAGCCAGAATGGCTTTAGGTATGCAGTCGCATGCTGTGAGCATTCACTATCGGACGACACCAGAACCGCGCTGACTGTCTGCTTTTGGCCGTTTTATGCCTCTCGCCAAGGGCAGCAATCGGCCGATTCTGTTGAAAAAGTCGGTTTGCCCAAACTGCCCGATCATTGACTGGTGAAAACGCCTTTTTTGCTCGCTGCTACGTGAAATCCGAGTCCGGAAGCCTCTGCCAAAAGTAAAGGTTTCAATCTCGGACGCGTACTTTTTTGATGCGCAAACCATGGCCGACTTTTTCAACAGAATCGGCCAATAGCGGTCATTCTGTCTGTCTACGAGACCAGGGCGATTCAATTCATAGATCGATCTGATGGTTTGCGCAGTATGTTGACAGTTCGGCATCGCTAATTTCACCGTCTAGAAGTTCAAATAGCTCTGGTGTGATTGCGGAGTAGTTACCTACGCCATAGCCGCCGATATATACATCTTCGGTTTCACCAGCTTCTGGAACGGGATTATATAGTTCGATTCCATCAAAGCCAAAGGGCAACACTGCTTTTAGTAATTGAGTCTTGTGGCTTGCAGGCATTATGGGGTTTAAAGAAACTGTCCACGCCTCCGGTATTGCTTTTGTCAATCTGTTACCAAAAGTAGATGTGATGGGTATGCCAGATGAATGCAAAGAGTTCTCAATTTTTTTGTAGTTTGGGTGCAGGCAATTAATGCCTACTTGCCAGTTCTTCCAGTCCAGCAAATGGCTTGTTGAGTTTGTTTTTTCTTCCGCGCTGTGCGGAAGTCCAAGATCAGTTATCTGATATATCTTTCTTTCAATCTCGCTTAGTCGATTGTCTTGCGCGGTGTTCTTGTCAATCTTTAATGTGGAGGCTGATTTTTTACTGATGTACTCGTGGTAGTAAGTATCCTCTTGTAGTTCCGGTCGAAATTTTGTCTGCAATAGAAATAGAGCGCCAAGAAAAATAGGAACATTCAAAATGGCTGCTATTACTAAGGCGCCTCGCTCCCAGCTTTGAGGATCTAAAGATAGTGTGGCAGTTAAGAAAATGGAATCGGTAAGTATCAACCCTACGAGCCAGGCTCCGAGAAGCTGTATAGGTTTTGTTATTCTGTGTGGTTCTATTTTTTGGTCTGCCATTTTTTACTCTGAATTTTTAATTGAAAAATTGAAAAATTGAAAAATTGAACTGGATTGGCCAAATTTTAGTAGAAGCCAAGACCGACAGGTTTTGGCCGACTCCCGCCCGTTGTGATCGGAAGAGAGCGGCCACGAAAGAGCTTTTAAACTAAATCATCCTGGTTTTTTATCACCGATGGTTTTGAAAATTAATTCTAAAGGACTCGAGAATGGAATTTCTTCTACTGCTCCAGATTTCGTGGATCTAAACAAACTTTCTAAAACTAACTTGCGGTCGTCCTCAGACTTCAGCTTACCTTCATTCAACAAAGCCAAGTATGTCTTTGTGAACGTAATTCTTTCTTCTGCCTCCAAAGCTAAGTAAGAATGGGTGTTGAACTGACGAAGAGTAATTTTGATAAGAACCCCTAACAATGTTATCAAAAGTGCCGCTCCCGCTAGATCTGCCACCGCAAGAGTGAGTTCAGAGCGATTGGGTCCTGCTACGGCTATTGTAGACAATGGAGTCAAAGAAGACGCTATGGATTCTGACGTGATAGGTGCGAGCTTAGACGGTGTGACTGCAAGGTTTGTCGATTGAGTTGAGGATAGTGGTGACTCTAATCGCATGGAAGGCGGATTGATAAGGACTGAGTCTTCCGTTCGTTGCTGGTGAATTAAACTAGACAGACCCACAGCGCCCCCAGCTGCGAAGTACCCCAGTACAGAACTAAACATTACTACCATGCTTAACAGGACAGCAAAAAACCAAACAACCTTAAATATTGAATGATTACGCCTACGAACACTCCAGTATTGAACAGAAGCATCTAAGTCTACTTGGTCGTGGTAAGCCGCTTTCGCGGAAGCTAAAGTATGCGTTGCTTCGCTAACGGCTGCTCGTGCAGAATTTCGCACTTTTATCATGTAGGCTGTATATCTTTTCCGACGCCTCAGGTAAGCAGCAGTCAGCGAGTTGGCAAGGCCGTCTATATCCGATTTTGCTGTTGATGTTGAGTCAATAATATCCGTCACGTACTCATTGACTGCATCGGTCGCTAATTCTGCATGGGAGACAAAACGCTCTAAGGTTTCCCTCATCACGGATGAGCGAGCTTCAGAGCCTATGGAGGAAAATCCTTGGAGTGAAATAGCAATTTGTATTGCGATAGATTTTTCAAACGATAGTCGATCACTCTGTGTAAGGGTGCTTATCTGCCCATCACGATGAACCGCACTTCTGGTATGTTTATTCAAATAAACAAGGGTTAGCGCGGCAGTTACATCATCATACTCATCCCTAGTCCTTCTGATAAGGAAACCCTCATCACTATCGTAGAGAATGAATGGCATCTTTTCATTCCCTAATCTAAATTCTGTCGCCCCAATATTATTAATGTATTGCTTAACTTCCTGGATCGGCTTCAAGAAATAAGTTTCAAATATTGCCTGACCTGCATCTTTGTAAGCGCTCGGCAATTTGGTTAACCATTTCCAATGCCTAATCTGTAATTCTAAGTGCGACTGTAAATCTTCAGAACTTTCAAATTTTATTTTCTCGCCGTTCAGGCGCAAAACTACTTCGTGTACTTCTGGCATGCAGTCTTCCTTGGCCATAGGACGTTTGGTAAATTTGTAGCAGCAACCGCAGATTAGCTGACGTTCACCATGCAAGCGACGCTCTGAATGATATTACTTGATGTAAACGAATCAGCGCGAGCCTTGATGTATGCCTGAGTCAGGTCAAATTACCCGTGTTCCACGGACACATTCAAGGCAGTTTTTGGCCCGCTTCGTCCGTTGCCAAAGGGCTGCAGTGGGTCGATTTCGGCCGGTTACGACAGGCAGCTATTGGCCGTTTTCCGCCCGTCGCGACAGGCCGCTTTTGGGCCGACAGCGGACCTGGGTTTCCTTGGGTCCTGCCGATTGACTACATGCGTAACACCTTTCCTCAGCGTTACACCAAACACGGGGGAGGCTCCAAGCGGGTGTTACGGTATTTTTAATGTTTAAATTCAGCGAGTTACATCAATTTGTAACACCCGTAACTCGCGTAACACGGTATTTGACAGGTATCTGTCCCCGCTCCCCATTAGCAATAAGCTCCACCAGCGAGAAGACTCCTGCAGGAACAGGGGCCCCTGAGGCATTGAGACACACACGGGGTCGGAAACCCGCGGGAATCTGTTAGCGAAAAGGGGCCCAGCTTAGTGAACAGGTGAACCGGGTGAACTCACAGTTCACCAGTGCAATTGCACAAGGTCTTGAAATATTGCCGGGGCCCCTGAGCAATTCAGAACGACACGGGGCGGATAACCCGTGTGATCCTGGTAGTGGCTGATTTTTCTACATTGGTTGACAGGTTGACCCGGTTGACAGCTCGGCGTGTGCGTAATGAGCAACACAAAGGGTCATCATTACCGATGCCGTAACGATGACCCTATTTCAACCGAATTCTTTCAATTTCAATGACTGAAATTTCAGTAACTTTGGAAACCTCCCACTAACTCAGTCACGCGGGTTTCCGACCCCGTATCCCTCGAATGGCTCCAGGGTCCCCGGCGAGTTTTGGCGTACCATTTGATGGTGCACCGCTACAGACCGCGTATTGCATTGCCTACAGCAAATCACGTCTGATCATTGCCCTATGTAGGCCCATCACATACGTCCAACCGCTTGGCGGTTCAGCGTTCGTATAGCTGGGTAGCGACATCGCAGCTAGCCACCACAGTGAGGCATCCGATGCTGCCAACCAACAGGAACGATCTCACTCGCTGGAGGAGCCGTTGCTACAGGGGCAAGGGGACGCACCTTCAAAACCGTGTTACGGATGTTACGCATGTTACAAAAAATCCTAACCACATGAACTTAAAGGATTTTTCATGCGTTACACGTTCGTACTGTGCTGTCGAAAGGGTACTGTTACATGATTGATAGGTGTTACATGTGAGCATGCCTATCCAGATACGAGCGTGTACCTGGAGAACGCCAGCGGAGCCACCGCTGACCCGCCTGAGCTGCTGCGCCTACTCAAGGATGCGCGCAAGGGTGACCTGCTGCTGGTTGAGTCGATAGACCGCCTCTCACGTCTTCCTGTAGAGGACTGGCAAAAGCTCAAGACTGCGATCGACTCCAAGGGGTTGCGGATTGTCGCGCTCGACCTACCAACCAGTCACCAGGGCATGCAGGACACGAAGGGCGACGAGTTCACCGGGCGGATGCAGGGAGCAATAACTCGATGCTGGTGGAAATGATGCCATTGCGCGCAAGGACTATGAGCAGCGCCGCGAGCGACAGGCCCAGGGTATCGAGAAGGCTAAAGCGGCCGGCAAGTACCAAGGTCGGCCCGTGGATGAGGATCTGCACAAGCGCGTTACGGAACTGCTCGGCGCCGGTCTGGGGATTCGCGCTACAGCTCGGCACGCTAACTGCTCGACAACAACGGTCCTTCGGATCGGGATTTGGTCAGGATCTGAGTGGAGAATAAAAAGCCCTGCAAGGGCAGGGCTTTTTGCTTCTTAAGTGTCAGGCGAGTTCTAGCCGAGTGACGTCAGGATGCTCGCGGCTCTTTGCCTCCCATAGATCATAAGCAGACTGCATCGCCAGCCACTGGCGGCCGCTGCTTATTCCGGCCATTTCCAAGCGAAAGGCCATTTCTGCGCTGATGCTGGTGTGCCCATTGAGGACAGTAGAAAAGTGCGCGCGCGAATAGCCAAGATGCTCAGCTAGATCCCCAACTCCCATCTTCAAAGCCGGAAGCACGTCTTCACGTAAGATTTCCCCAGGGTGGGGCGGATTGTGCATAGGCATAGTCATTACCCTCCTGTCAGTGGTAATCGCAATAATCCAACAGCTCAACATCAGAGCCATTGAATTGGAAGATCACGCGCCAGTTGCCTGACACTGTGACCGCCCAGAAACTCGCCAGGTTCCCTTTGAGTGGGTGCAAGCGATAGCCCGGAATGTCCATATCACTCGGTTTAACAGCGACATCAAGAGCACCAAGGATGCGTATCAGGCGAGCAGCGTGCTCGGCCTGAATACCCCGGGTCGTCCGTGTTAAGAAAAAGTCCCGAAGGCCCTTATGCTTGAAGGTCGTTATCATGATCGGAGTGTAGGGTGGGGCCGAACACCCAGCAAGGCGGGTCCCATTGATTGTTGCTATTGGAAGCAACACGGCGTGTCGAATGCCTGAGATCGGTGATGACTTACTCATTCACTGATGACAACTTCGACGACGGCGCCAATATTTTTTGATCCTTCTGCTGCCACCCTGCTGTCACAGAGAAAAACCGAGTAATCAAAATTTACTGGAGAGGCCCGGAAAATATGGTGTCCCAGGGCAGGTTCGAACTGCCAACCTTCCCCTTAGGAGGGGGATGCTCTATCCAATTGAGCTACTGAGACACAGATCGACCACGAAGAAACGCGGTGCGATGGACGGCGTGCA
>Ga0157371_10003754_pt1 | contig 13599 bp, 14 predicted proteins | sample C45metaG_FD_113462 | JGI IMG/M metagenome (GOLD analysis project Ga0157371, IMG submission 113462) | Corn rhizosphere microbial communities from Kellogg Biological Station, Michigan, USA - C4-5 metaG | ecosystem: Host-associated > Plants > Roots > Rhizosphere > Soil | place: USA: Michigan...
GATTGGGTGCCATCGGGATCATCAACATCATGTTGGTTTCGGTCAGCGAGCGCACGCGCGAAATCGGTTTGCGCAAAGCCCTCGGTGCTCGCACCCGCGATGTCATGCTGCAGTTCGTGTTCGAATCTGTACTGTTGTGCCTGGCTGGTGGTTTAATCGGCATCGCCGTGGGCGCCTTGACCGCCGCCAACGCCGGTCGTTTCCTCAACGACATCACGCCGTCCGTCAGTATGAGCTCAGTCCTGCTAGCCGTGGGCGTGTCGACACTGGTCGGTCTGGTCTTCGGCATTTACCCGGCCGCCAAAGCTGCGCGCCTCAACCCAATCGACGCATTACGTTACGAATAAAGGAGTTTAGCCATGCCAATGCATGAATATCAGAAACAAATGTATAAGAAAGTCGGCATCATTGTGGCGTTGATCGTCCTGCCGGTCGCCGGATTCTTCGCCGGCATGCAATACCAGAAGCAAACCACGCCAGCAGCAGCCGCAAATAGCAGTAAGTTCGGCAGCGGCCCGCGCATGATACGTAACCGCGCCGTGGGCACGGTCAAGTCAATCGACAGCGGCAGCATTACAGTGACCGACCGCCTTAGCAGTACAGACAAAACATACACGCTAACCAGTAGCACGACCTACAAAAACGGTACGTCAGCTGCCCAAGCCTCCGACGTCAAGACCGGCGACACCGTGATGCTGACGCTTGATTCGTCAGACAACACCAAAGTCACGACCGTGACCGTCAATCCGCAGATGATGTTCCGTAGCAGTGATGATGGCTCACAGCCGTCCACCACAGACACCGGCAGCGGCGACGCTATTCTCCAATAAGTTCAATGTCTCGTGCGAGCGCTAGGCCAATCATGGCCCGGCGCTCCGCACGTCGTCGTGATGCTCTTCACTCATGAATGCGATTCTCGCGAACCCATCGCATAGGCACACCTTGGAGCACGGGGTAGAGCGTCTCCAGGACGCGCTTGAGGACACGACCGTCGGGTCCGTAGCTCCGGTTTCGCCCATATGGATAGACCAGACACTCGCCGCCGTAGAAGCTCACCCTGGACGGCAGTCCCGCAGCGCGCAAGGCGTCCGCCAGAGCCGCACCGTCGCCCACCACTTCGGACGCATTGATCCAGGTGAGTAGCCCGCTGGTCTCGCGACGCCGGAAGCTCAGGTACCACCGGCCATCACATTTCAGAGCGCAGAAGCCCCGGTAGAGAAGCTTCTTAGGCCTTCTCGCAAACCACACAGCACACCTCCGTGCTTGAGTCATCAAGAACTAATATTTTATATCATCAAAATAATAATTTTACAATGCTAGAGAGTTGTGCCCATGCGGGCTTCATTGGCCCAATGGTCAGCCAGTTCGTTGCCTGGATCATTGTTGTGCCCACGCACCCAGACGAGGGTAGCTTTTGATTCACGGAACAGCGGGCAGACTTCTTTGACGATGTCGAGATTCTTGATCTCGCCGCCCTTTTTCTTCCAGCCGTTCTTTTCCCAGGCCAAGGACCATTTGGTAATCACGTTAATCCAGAATTCACTGTCGCTGTGGATCAAGCACTCTTCGCCGTTGGCGTCTTTGAGCGCTGCAATAATTGCTTTGCCTTCCATGCGGATGTTGGTCGATTCAGGTTCGCTGCCCAAAATGTGAGGCTTCATGTCTCGGATCACTGCAAATCCGCCCGCCCCCGGGTTTGGCTCGCAGCTACCGTCGGTGTAGTAGGTAATCATCTTCTGAAGTATACGATGATTTGGATAGTTGCTAAAGGCTAAATAGCGAATAAAGCCTAGAGCTTACCCTGAGAGTTGAGAAACAAAGCGATGACGGCCAACAAGACCCCCAAGATCAATACGGCCAATGCAATCAGAAGTTGTTTCTGGGTGAATTGTTTGATCACGAAGAGACGAATCATAAGAAGGAGCCCGACAGGTATCAGCACAAAGGGACCATAGATTAATAGATAGATTAGCGTAACATTTACCGCAATCGGCAGAGTCCAGTCAAAGAAGCTACCTAAAATAGAAATCGAGCTTATCATTACCTTTATTTATAGCATGGATCTGGAAAATGAGGACCCGCTCTTCAGTCATTTCTAGCCTTCACGCTCCTGACCGTTCAAGGAGTAATATCAGGCGCGCACGTACTGAGTAAAACGCCTGTCGCCCGTGTCTTTGACTCTGGGCGGCAGGCACTTCATATTACTGAGAAGCTGGCCCTAGAAAATCTTTGGGTATGCTGGGCGGCAATGGGCAGACTTTGAATATGGTCGTACTATTGCAAGACCAGTACGTAGCGGTAATCGTGACGCCGTAGAGATACTTTCCATCAGTAGGCGACTTAATCGTGCCAGCCTCTACTAGGCGTCGCAGATAGGTATCACTTGAGCTGGAATCGCTCTTGTAGTAGCCCAAGGATGCTACCATTTGTGGTGTGTTCTTCGGGCTTAGGTAAGTGACGGCTTGATTATTTTTATCGCTCAGTATGTCATCGACAGCCGTTTGGCTCTGCGGCCTAGAAGTCCGCTCCCATCCGGCACGCTCAATGGCAGCGTCCGCAGCCTTCAGGTTTTCTGATACTGGACCATCTGTTTCAAAATACCTGTATCCCACGAACGAGCAATTTATGTCAGTGCTAATGCCGACAGCGCGGGAGTTGTCGCAGCCAGTGTCCGAAAAGCTAGAGTATACCTGGGTGCCGCGCAAAGCCATTGCGTCATAGAGGCCTTTGGCTTCTTGCTGAACGGTCTCCTTATTAGGAGTGTATGCGTTGTGTTTGAATATGAGCCACCACCCGGCCCACAGGATCGCCAACACGGCAACCACGATCCCAGTTAATATAAGCAGGCGTTTTTTGTTCGCCTTCCCTGAGTTCTTTGAGGTCTTTTTATTCGCCATAATTTCCTTCATTTTAAATACAACTGCAATCAAATACAACCCCGCGGGTATGGCTCGGAAAATGAAGAACCCTCAGGCCTGGCCACGTCATGTGGCTCGGCCCGAGGGGTGCTCTTCAGTCATTGCGTGTACTGAACGAACTTAGAACCGCGTCAGGAGAAGCTGCCGGTAGGCGTCCTGGCCCAGTTGGTTCGGGTGGAACGAGTAGGGCTGGTTCACCACGTCCAGCCCGTTGAAGTACGGATCGGCTGTGCACAGCTCGTGCTCGGCGAAGGGCGAGCCCGACGCAGTGGCGTCGACGTACTTCAGTCGGGAACTCGCCTTGGAGCTGACGGTGGCACTGATCTTGCTGTCCAGCGCGGCCGTCAGGTTGCGTCCTGCCGTCATCTCGCCCGAAGTGAACGTCACCTGCCCGGCGTTCAACAGGTCGTTGATGGCTGCACTGGGCACACCCGCCAACTGGCCGATGGCCGTCACTGCCGCCCACTCCGGGGAGTTGGAGCCAGCCGCCGTCGCCGCACCCACCAGGCTATTGAACGCCGCGACGCCCGCGCCCAGAGGATTGGAGCAGGTTGACGGGTCCGGCATGATCTGCGGGTAGCCGACGACGTACACCGTGGCGTTGGGAGCCTTGGTGAGGATGTCGTCGTAGGTGCTACTCAGCTTGCTGCCGAGGTTGTCAACCGCTGTTGTGAAGGGTTGTTGCGCGCTCGTCGTACTACAGTCCAGGAACAGGCAGCGGATGATGAAGTCCTTGAATCCGACATCGTTTCCGCCGATCGAGACGGTCACGATGTTCGTGCTCGAACTCAGCGCTGCGTCCTGGGCGAGTTCACCCAGGTTCGGGGGATTAGTCCCGATGTTGGGCCATGTCCCAGTGATCTGATCGGTCCATGCGCCGGAACATGCCCTGAAGCCGGTCAGGTTCAGGCGTGGACCCGGAACGCTGCTCAGCAGCTCCGAGTACGCGCCTTCGCTCCGGTGGCAGACGTTGCGGTTGGTCCCGCTCGTGTTCGTACCGGAGATGAACGGTTCGACGCCTTCGCCGGAGCTGAACGAGTCACCCATGGCGACGTAGTTCTGCGATGCCACCCCAGCGCCCAGGATTGCCCCTCGCGGGTAATCCATCTGCACGCCGGGAACCGTGAAAGCGTAGAGCGTTGTGTTGTTCATGTTGCAGCCACTGTACAGCGTTGTGCACTGGTAGGTGGTCACGTAGACGGTGTTCTTGGCGATGGCCAAGTCCCCGCCGCTGGTCCACATGTAGCTCGGCCCGCTCGTCGTGGTGCTGTCGCCGCGGAGGGCGAACTGCGCACTGGAGATGGTCTCGCCTGTGAACCCGCTGAATACCGAGACGGTGATCTGCGGGAAGCGGTAGGTGCTCCCATTGATCTGATGGGCGACGGCCGCGTTCACGCGCACCACGATGTCCCCGCTCAGGTCCACCGAGGTGACAACCGTACCCGGTGAGTCCGGCAAACCGATTGTCTGGTGCCAGCTCCCCGCCGAGATGCGCTCCTGATCCGACCATCCTGTGCTCGAATCGCTGTAGGCATAGCGCAGCATCGCGCCGCCGTTGGGCATAGGGTGAATCTCGTGGATTGTCGTGCAGCCGCCGAGCGTACTGGTCGTCATCGTGCCGTCAGGGTCGACAGCCGTGATGCCGCCGGCGCGGTTGCCCTGATCTGAACAGGTCTGCACTTGTCCGGTGGGCGCCTTGTTGACGACGAAGACCCGACCGCCGGGGGTTGCCTCAAACCAGCGGCTCACTTGGCCGACCTGGGTGGTCAGCAGTGCACCGCTCGGCGTGATGGCATCCGGCCACGCGCCCGTGTATGGCGCGTACTGGATGCCGCCGCTCGTGTAGAGGACTACGCCGTCGTTGTAAGCGGCCAGGCCTCCTCCGTAAACCGAACCGGCGTAGATGCGGTGGTTCATGACCTCCTGCGGCGCCGTCGGACTCGTGCCCGACTTTGCCGTGGGCGTCACGCCGATGAGCTGCCAGCCGCCGCACGATCCGCCACCCTGGCTGATCACCGCATACAGGTTGCCGTCGGCCCCCATGGTCATCGCCCAGGGGTAGCCGTAGGCCCCGCACGGGATGGTGTACGTCCAGACGAGGCTGTTGTTCTTCCATGCCTGGATGTACTGACTGCTGCCGGAACTCATGGCCAGGTAGACCGTGCCGTCCTTGCCGACCGTAGCGTTCCCGCTACTGCCGGGGCAGAACGAGCCGCTGTAGCCGCTGGGACGAGTTTGGCTCTGCACCTGCGTACCGGTCTCGTCGTACGACTGGAACAGCGTCGAGGAACTGGCCTGCTGGCAGCCGATCGTCACGCCGCCGTTGGCGTCGGTCATGAGGTCGCTGGCGCCCGGAAGGGCGGTGCCGACCGAGATCGGCGTCCAGTTGGTGGTCGGGATGGAGTCTGCGTTGGCGGGAGAACCGCCGACCAGTGCGAGAAGCGAAGCCAGCATTGCCACGGGGATTAGCCGGGCAAGCAAGGCACGCGGTCTGCGCATGGGTCACCTACTTTCGTGCTCGATGTTAACGTACTCCGAGGGGCATATCCGACGCCACCTCAGTTCTACAGACTGAAGAGCTCATGAATCGTACCACTAGTTACCCTAAAACTACAAGTTGTAAAGGAAAAATCTCATAAAGACTTAAAAAGTGCTGCTTCTACCCCATACAAAGAAAATAATGTCACTAGTTTGTGGGTGGGCCGAGGATGTCCCCGGCCCGAGCCCACGTCGTCAGTCGTACTGGCGGATGCTCCAGCTCCAGTGCACGGGCTGGTTCTGATACCGGCCGTAGTTGCGGCCCAGGAAGCGCTTGAGTGCGCTGGCCTGGTGGCCGTACCGGATCCGGTCGCCGATCGGCTTCAGCCGGCAGGTCCCGTCATGGATGACCGCCGGCTCCATTCGGAAACCGGCCGTTGCGAGCTGGCGGTCGAGAACGTCCGTCCGGAAGAAGTTCTCCGGCGACACGCTCGTCCACTGCCAGCCATCACTGGCCTTCCAGCCGTCCGACCGGGAGACCGAGACACGCCACAGGCCCTCGATAGTCCAGAGGGCGTGGCCGTAGAACTCGCCTCGTCGAGGATCTCGCAGTCCCATTGTTCCTCACCTTTCAGCAGGTTTGCGAATACACTTCTTATATCATAAAAACAAAGATCTAACAACAGAGCATTAATCGCTCACTCTGCTATAATAGAGGTCATGCAACCTCAGCTTACTCCTGAAGGCGAACTACTGGTTCGCAATCTTGATACTGCCGAAGCACAGGTCCCTCAGACTGAAGGCGACAAAATCCATGTCAGCGGCGTCGCCGGCACGCTTTACTTTGCGTACGAACAGCTTCGGAACATTGCCGAATATACCGAGCAGCATTTGATTCTGCGCGCTACTATCGAGCGCTTCCTCAAGCGTCACATGCAGTTTAATGATCATCCGCGCAAGCTGGGCTTTGAGCTGGTCGAAGAACTCACCCAGGAGCGTTACCTCAACAACAATACCGTCACGCAGTCGATTGTCGACCGCATCGACGCCTACCTCGAGTATTACATCAAGCTACAGCTGACGCTTCACAATGGCATTCACCACGTAGCCAAGGAAGAGACGGTCCGCTGGACCATTCAAACCGCCTCTGTTACGGTCGAGCAATTGCTGACACCAGCGCCAAAGACCGAAGCATTCATCAACTTTGCCTACAACCACTGTATGAAGGCCGTCGACCGCACCGATTTCCAAGGTGTTAACGAGGAAGAATTCTCGGTTGCCGTCTACTGCGCCACCCAACGCGCACTGCTCAAGTCCGACATCGCCACCACCCGCGCGCATTACATCAATGCCCATCCGCAAAGCTCGCAAACCATCGATGAATTCATCCGCGTCAACCGCTTGATCGATAAGCTCTTCGACGCACCACTCACCACTCGCCTGGCCCGCTTGATCAGCCGCAACGGTGCACCGCTGCGCATCATCCTGGAAGTCACCACACAGTCACAAGGCAGCAGCGCGCTCATCCAACAGCCAGCCAAACTTGCTAGTTACGTTGGCGTGGTTGCCGAGGAGCAATACAACAAGACGCACAGTCGCCTGGTCAAAAGCATTATCCGCACGCTGATCTTCGTGTTCATCACCAAAGCCGCCATCGGCTTGCTCTTAGAAATTCCATATGACTACTGGCGCCACGGCATGATCCTCATAACGCCGCTGTTAATCAACATGATCTTCCCACCGCTGTACATGGCTTCAGCTATCTGGGCCGTCAAAAAGCCAGACCAAGCCAATACTGATGCCCTCCGCAAGCAGATCAATCGCATTCTTTATGCCGGTGAAAACGAAGTCCATTACCGCATTCCAAAGCGCGACATCAGCTCGGCGCTGCGTGTCGGTTTCCGTCTGGTCTACACCTTGGCCTACGCCGCATCCTTCGGCTTGGCGGTATGGATTCTGCTGAAGCTCGGCTTCTCGTGGGTACACATCGGCGTCTTCTTCTTGTTCTTCAGCGCGGTCAGCTACTTCCGCTTCCGCCTAATCCAACAGTCACGCGAGCTGGACATCAACGACCGGCGCGAAAGCATCCTGGACCTCATCGGCGACTTCTTCTACACGCCATTCATCAAGCTGGGTGAATGGTTGAGCGCACGTTACCGACGCCTCAACGTCATCACCACTATCCTCGACCTACTGATCGAAATGCCGCTTAAGACCACCCTCCGCATCTTGCAAGAGTGGGTGCGCTTTATGCGCGACAAGCGCGAAGGCTTTTAGGCTTCGGACTTTTCGTCGTCTTCTTTGGCGGCCAGTGGAATGCGCACCGTAAAGGTCGAACCATGGTCGACTTTAGTACTCACATCGATGGCGCCCTTGTGCAGCTCGACAATCTTCTTGGCAATGGATAGGCCCAGGCCGTAGCCTTCGACCTTCTGTTTGGTTCGGGATTGATCGGCACGGTACAGGCGATCAAAGATGTGCGGTAGATCTTCTGCCTTGATGCCGTGGCCTTTATCGGCAACCGAGATATGCGCATTACCGCCCTTGGCGCTAGTGCTGAGTGTGATAACCGACTCGGCCGGACTGTATTTGACAGCATTATCCAATAGAATCGCGAATAATTGGACCAAACTGTCTTGGCTGCCAACAACCTGTAGATCTTCGGCTTTATTCTGGATAGTAATCTTCTTCAGATCGGCAACCTTCTGGGCGCGGGCGATCGCTTCCTTCAGCACGGCGCCAGTCTGGACTCGCTTGAGTTCAAAATTGCCTTTGTCTTGGTTAGCCAAGGTCAGAAGCGCATTACTTAGCGCCTGTAATTTCATGACTTCTTCGAGGTTGCTCTCCAGCAATTCCCGAGCTTCGGCGACCGACAGGCCTTTGTCGCGCAGCGAAACTTCGATCTCCGTCTGCATGGCGGTCAGTGGCGTCCGCAGCTCATGCGAAGCGTCGGCCGTAAAGCGAGCCTGGGCTTCGAGCGTCTCTTCCAGCGGTCGCAAGGTGCGTCGCGCCAGATAGAAACTCGCCACACCACCCACAATCAGCACACCGATGTTTGCTAGCGTCAGGTTAGCCAGCAATTGCTGCTGTCCGGCGCTGATCTCGGTATCGCGCAGCTCATCAACATCACCCGGCGTTGGCTTGAAGCCCAGCGAAGTGTAGAGTTGCTGGCGAATTGCCGTGCGCTGGTGATTGTAAGCGGCAATAAGCGTCTCGGCTGACGAATTGTACAGCACCACACTAAAAGCCAAGCTCAGCCCCATCATCAGAGCCAAATACCACGCCGTTAATTTAATCGTTGCTGACTGAAACATACCTACCCATCTAGTTTATAACCAAACCCTCGGACTGTCTTGAGTAATGGCGATTGTTCGCGGAACGGGCGATCGATCTTGTTACGCAAATAACCGATGTAGACTTCGACGGTGTTAAATAATACGTCAGCGTCGTAGCTCCAGACGTGCTGGATGATCATCTCTTTACTGAGTGTGCGGCCTTTGTTGCGCATCAAATATTCCAGGAGGGCAAACTCGCGCTGCGACAGGTCAATTGACTGATTGCCGCGGCGAACTTCGTAGGTCGTAGTGTCCAGCGTTAGATCGCCGACTTCCAACTTCACGCCAAGCGAGTCCTGTGGGCGCCGCAATAATGCACGCACACGGGCCAACAATTCCTCGACGGCAAAAGGTTTGACCAAATAGTCATCAGCACCAGCATCAAGGCCGGCCACACGGTCCCGGACAGCACCTTTAGCCGTCAGCATCAGAATAGGCGTATGATTACCTTCGTCGCGCAGCGTCTTGCAGACACCTACGCCGTCCATTTCGCCCGGCAACATGCGGTCCAAAACAATGACATCATATTCGTCCGCCCGGGCACTGGCTAGCCCGTCGTCGGCATCGTACACCACATCAACAGCGTAGGACTCTTGCTGCAGTCCTTTCTTAATAGCATTTGCAATCTTGTGTTCGTCTTCAACTACTAAAATCTTCATATCAGTATCTATAGTATAAGATGACCCTGAAACATTTCTGAGAGAAATGCCACACCAACGCAAAAGCAGGCCCTAAGGGGTGGGCCTGCTTATTGGGGTTTGTAAGTAAGTGTCCTTTACTTCTGGTTCCAAATTCTAGTAATAGTATTCAGGTTGGTTCAGGCTCTGTCGTATAGGCTCCCTCCTTTGCTTTGTTGTTTGTATGTGTAATCGTAAGCGAGTTAGCTGAGTGAGTGCTGAGTTGCAGCCTCAAATGTTAATTTCGCAACGCCTACCGCTGTTGCTTCGGGCTGTTTTGCGCGAATAATCTCCACGCCTTCCAGCAGGCTGGCCTGAATCTCGGGCAAACGTTCAGCCTGCGAGACACCACCGTCAATAATAATGCGCTTGTCCTGCGGTTCCAGCATAAACTGCAGACTCGCCGCCACCTCCACACTCAGCTGTCGCAGAACTGCATCGAGCCCCTGGGCATGGTCCAGAACCGGCTGCACGCGAGCCGCGGCTGGGCCAATCGTATCCTCCAGCGCATATAATCGTTCGTCGTCAACGCCAACCACCAGCGTGGTGAGCGTATCGTCAACAAATGTGAGCTTAGGTCCAACAATCTTCAGGGCCGACATGCGCGTTCCATAGCTCACTTCGACGGTACCTGGCGTCGTTCCTGCAGCATATAAGCTGGCCTGTTGGTCGCCAACGACTGCATAGATTGGTAGCACCTCGCCCACGACGTCGGCGGCCAGCGTACCAAAGTGACCACGGCTGGCGCGGACTTCGGGCAAAACATCCTCGTGGAGGCCAAATAAACTCAGCAGCTGCTCGTCCCACACCAAGGTTTGGATATTAAACAGCCCAGTGTGCGCAGCAACCGTTCGGTCTGTCAGAAAGGGCCAACCCTCGGCAAGGTTATATAGAAGCCAGCTATCCAGTGTGCCCATGCAGTTGCCGAGTGTCTCGGCATGGTTAGTGAGCCAGTGCAACTTGGGCGCCGGCAAGTTATGGTCGATGACGAGGCCGGACTTCTGACGGAGCAGCGCATTATTATCTTCGGTGTGCGCCATGTCGCGGCATTGGTCGGCGGTACGCTTGTCGGGCCAGCTGATGGCTGGATACAGCGCCTGTCCTGTTTCGCGGCTCCACGCCACAACAGTCTCGCGTTCCACCGCAAACCCTACGCCCACAATCTCGCCCGTACGCTTTTGGTATGCTTCGCGAAGAACGGCGCGCGCCGCATCGACGATGGCAACCGGGTCTTGCTCGACCCAGCCAGGCATTGGCGTGTAGCTCTGCAGCGGCTGCACGGCACGAGCAACAATGTCGCCCGACACATCAACCACGAAGGCTTTCGCAGCAGTCGGGCTCACGTCCAGGACTAGAACCTCAGATTTCGAGGAGCTGCTGGAATTCATGTGGGTCACCATAGTGGTAGATCAGTTTATTGAGCAGGTTTGCCACTGGATATTCCTCGAGCTTGACCACGTGCGACAATTCTTGGAGCGTGGTAAGGCCTTCGCTTTTGACGTTCTCGTCGGCAATGCGCTCAGCAATACTACGACCCACGCGGTAGTTGAATGAACTATCAGCAGTACCAGCCGCCACGAGGTCGCCCAGGCCCGCCAGGCCTTCGGCTGTTGCTGCATTGGCGTCGAGATCGTTGAGGATGCGCTTCATCTCGCGTAGTACCATCACGCTTAATGCACCGCGAGCGTTGGCGCCCAACTGCAGACCGTCACACATGCCAAAAGCTATAGCATACACGTTCTTCAATACACCGCTAACTGCCGTGCCACGGACGTCATTGGATGGCTCCAAAAAGACGCGTGCTTTGGCAAACATATCGCGCACCGTATTGCCGTAGCCTTCCTCGCTCAGCGCCATCACGCCCGAGCCCATCAGATGCGCCACTAATTCGTTGGCCAGCATTGGTCCATAAATCAAGCCATATGGCGTGCCTTTTGGCAGCGTGTCTTCCAATACTTGGTCGATCGTCACAAAGCCCTTCTCGACGCCCTTACTAAAGGAAATTACTAGCGGCAAATTCTCGGGCTTGGCGTGCTTGGCGATTTCTTTGGCGACTTCGCGGTTGGCCCACGATGGCACGCAAATCAGCAGCAAACTACATGCTTCAACCACGTCGGCGATACTCGCCGTCGTGCTGCGCTCGTCTTCGCGGTCATAATATAATACCTGAATTCCAGTCTTCTCCAGCACATGGCCGAGCGCCTTGCCTAATTCGCCAGCGCCGATTACGCCAATCTTTTCGGTATTCATCATATGTCAGGTCCCCCGATTGTTATTCCTATAATGCCACATTCAGCCCGCCTAGCATACGTCGCAAAGTAAATATCTCGTAGCAGCCCTGATAGCGCTGGGCTACTATGGGAAGTGCCATTAAGGCCAAGTGGGAGGTACTAATGGTACACAACAAAACTAATAAGAGCTTCGGCTGACGATAGCTCTACCAACATACGAGACGGCCGGCGACTACTTGTCGCCGGCTTTTTGAGTCTCAACAGGCTGCGAGCTCGAAGCGTTACAGACTGGGCACGTTTCCTCGCCCTGAGCTTCTTCCAGGAAAATTTCCGAGGCCTTCCACCATGGCTCGACGTCGTGGTAGCCGATCCAGTCAGCAGCTTCGCGCAGCGCCCAGCCGACCAATCCATAAATACGCACGCCGCTCCACAGCACAGCCGACCAATGCTCACCAGCTGGCAAAACGTAAATCGGGCGCTTGGCACGGTACACTTTCGGCACACCGCCATGCGCCAGACGCTTGAGATTTTCGGCCAAGAAGACGGCATCGTACAGCGCAGTCTGCGCCATGCCAGTGTACTCGGTCAGCGCGTTGTCGCCGATGACGTAGATGTTTTCTGTTGGTTCGTTCTTAGCTCGGAGGAATTCGTCGACAGGCACTTTACCGTGCTCTAGTGTGAAGGCGTTGTTGGCCAGGAATTCGTTACTGGACATGCCGGCCGTCCAGATGACGGTGTGGCTCTTGATGGAACGACCATTCACGATCAGCTCGTCGGCTGTTTCGGCCTGCACCCGTTGGTTAGTGTGGACTTTGACGCCTTCGCGGCGAAGATTGCGCGCAACAGCGGCCGACACATCACGCGGCATACGGGAGACGAGGCGTGGCGATGCTTCGATGAGTTCGACGTTGATCTTGCGGTCCTTGATGCCATGGTGCTTCATAATCCACCGCAAGTAATGCGGCAGCGCACCAGCAAGCTCAATGCCGGTTGGACCACCACCAATCACCACGTAGTTGAGGTCTAGCTTCTTCTCGTCCAGCATTTGCTTGTGGAGATGCTGCTTCAGCTCTTCGGCTTCCTCGATCGACTTGATGCCATAGCTGAATTCCTTCAGGCCTTGGATGCCAAAGTAATTGGTGACCGAGCCAAGCGCAACGACCAAAATGTCGTAGGGAATTTTCTTCTTGGAAGCCGTCACTACGGTGTTTGTAGCGCGATCCAGCTTCTCTGCCTTTTCGTGCATGATGGTGACGGGCTTATCCTCGAATATATCTGCCAGCGGAATGATCGATCCGCGGTGGTCAGCACCGGTTGCAGCGCGGTAGAGCGCAGGATAATATTTGAAATCCGGCTTGTCGCTGAGCAGCGTGACGTCATAAGCCGAAGACGAACAGAGGTTGAGCGCAACTTTAACGCCGCCAAAGCCGCCACCCAAAATAAGGACTTTTTTCTTCTGTGTAGCCAATGCCATAGTATGTCTGTTTTATGGAACCCTTCTACGATTGCATTATACAGACCAGCGCACACAATAAAAAGTAACTGCCCGGAGAGGGCGCCCACAGAGCGCCTCTCTCCGGTGTGTTGCCAGCTACAGCTCGACTTCTTCGACGTACGGCGGGCCATCGACGCCCTGAACCTGTGCACCGACGTATGACGCCAGCGCTTCCGTCCGGAACTTGCTGGCGTTCTGGAGGCCACGCTCACCGGACATCCACGACACGTCCCGCACCTGCGGTCGCACCCTGTCGCCGTTGGTTGTGAAGTCGGCGAACAGCGTGCCCGACTTTACGACGAACCGTTTCATCTTTTCCCCGCCTTATCGAACTGGCTGTTTCAGTTGTCTAGGAAGTAGTGTTCGACGATTTCTGCGCTGGCGCCGCTCACGCCCCTATACCGCCGGAGCACGTCGATTGCAGCCTCGCGCGACTCGAACCGATAGGCCGCCAGCATGCCCGGA
>Ga0157371_10003755_pt1 | contig 13592 bp, 13 predicted proteins | sample C45metaG_FD_113462 | JGI IMG/M metagenome (GOLD analysis project Ga0157371, IMG submission 113462) | Corn rhizosphere microbial communities from Kellogg Biological Station, Michigan, USA - C4-5 metaG | ecosystem: Host-associated > Plants > Roots > Rhizosphere > Soil | place: USA: Michigan...
TTGGTGGAGCTACAGGGACTCGAACCCTGGACCTCTTCCATGCCATGGAAGCGCTCTAGCCAACTGAGCTACAGCCCCACGTGTGGTCAACAGCGATATTTTACCAGATTATGCCTGTTTTTGAAAGCTGTAAACTGCTGCGGAAAGCACAGTGGCGGCCATAGGGGCGGTATGGTACTTTGGGTGGTATGACAAAAGCCACCGAGAGTATTCCTGAGGATGTATTTCGTGAAACTGCCGAACGACTCTACGAAGATCCTCTGTACGGCGATGTTGCATTAAACGTGCTTGAGTTCACGGGTGCGCGCTTTGCTCGTGGGGCAGTGATCCAGCGCGCAAATGGCCGTTTTTTATCGATGTACGAGAACCCTAGGGAGTATGCATTTCACGCGAGGCTGGCCCCGGGCCAGGTGCGCGAGAAACTTCTTAAAGCATCACCGCACAGTCCTTATAAATTCAAAATTGTAAAAAATCAGTGGCCCGATAAGTATTCGTCTGGGGCGAGAATAGCGTATGTCAGACACGGTGATGTGTCGGCGGATGGGTTGCCACGATTTTTGAGTCATTTTAGATACGGAGCACACCAGCTACACGGAACACTGGGTAGGGCGGTGAATGTGCTTTTGGCAGTTGGTACAGGCGAGGATCAGGCGCCCGAGACGCTGCCAGATACCGCTTTTGACGGTGACTTCATTTCTCACACAGACCTAAAAGATCACCTTTTGGGCTCGCCCTTGAGCGTATCGCAGCAGTGGTCGGTAACGCAGAAGATACGACAGTCGGGCCGCACGCAGGTGTTGGGGATGCGGCCTCGTCCTATGTCTCAGGGCGAGGTTATCTTTGATGGGGCCGTTGACATGGGTAGCCATGAACCTGGTTTTTTGTTTGATCGAGTCGCGCTGCACTCCTTAGGCCAGGTTATTCCAAGTATGTATAGACCAACGACGGCGCCAGGGCAGTGGCTGCGGACCGAATTTGGTGCACATTGACGCGGTGAGGCACGCGGCACATAATAAAGCACATGCATGTTGCCATTGATGCCGTCGGCGTAGGGGTGTTGAAAGATAGTTTACCGATTTTGCACGATTTGACCTTTGGGGTCGAGCCGTTTGCGATTACTGGACTTATTGGTCCGAGCGGATCAGGCAAAACAACACTTATGCGCAGTATTATTGGCGTACAACAACTCACAAAGGGCGACCTAACGGTGCTCGATAAACCGGCTGGTCACCCTAGTTTGCGGGCTCGTATTGGCTATGTTACGCAGTCTCCAGCTATTTATGATGATTTAACGGTCGAGCAGAATATGCGGTACTTTGCCTCGATCGTCGGCGCTCCGTCGCAGATTAAGTCTGTGCTTGACCAAGTGCATCTTACGCACCAGGCTCGGCAGATTGCTGGTTCACTATCTGGCGGTGAGCGTGCTCGTGTGTCACTAGCTGTGGCGCTGCTCGGCGACCCGCAACTATTGGTTTTAGATGAGCCCACGGTGGGTCTTGACCCAGTGCTCCGGAAGCATCTATGGGAATTATTTGCCGAGTTAACAACTAAAGGCAAGACAGTATTGGTGTCGAGCCACGTCATGGACGAAGCAGAGCGTTGCAAGAATATTTTGCTCCTCCGGGATGGGCAACTTTTGCACCAAGGTAGTAAGCAGGTGCTCCTCAGCCAGACACATACCAACAGCGTCGAGGATGCTTTTTTACAACTAGTCGAGGAGCACACGAATGCATAGCCGGATGACACTTGCCACGGCTCGCCGAGTCATGCAGCAGCTATTGCATGATCACCGGACGTTGGCGTTATTGTTTGTTGCTCCGTGTGTTTTATTGGGTCTGTTGGCCTGGATATATGCTGATACGCCAGGTATGTTTGATAGGCTGGGTCCGCCACTACTCGGTATTTTTCCTTTCGTTGTGATGTTTTTGACAACGTCTATTACGACACTACGCGAGCGATCGTCGGGTACGCTCGAACGACTGCTCGCCATGCCTATTGGTAAGCTCGATATTATTATGGGCTATGCATTGGCCTTTGGTACGGTGGGTATTGTGCAGGCGATTATCGCCAGTATGCTTGCGCTGCATGTCTATGGCCTTGATGTGGCTGGCCCTGAGTGGTTTTTAGTTGTGGTGGCATTGGTAGATGCACTGCTGGGTATGTCGCTCGGTTTGTTTGTGAGTGCCTTTGCTCGTACCGAATTTCAGGCAGTCCAATTTTTGCCAGCTTTCATCTTGCCGCAGTTCCTGTTATGCGGTCTTATTGTGCCGGTGGCGCAATTGCCACACGTACTCGAGAGGGTCGCCAATGTATTGCCTCTGACCTACGCCGTACAGGCGATGCAAGAAATAAGTTTGCATGTATCTATATCGCATACGGCATATCGTGACGTGGGTGTGGTGCTTTTGTTTGTACTTGCTGCAATTGTGCTGGGTGCCACAACACTTCGTCGACAAACAAAGTAGCATGCGGCTGTTACAATACAGGTATGTCTTTTTCTTATAACGAACTCGCTCAGAAAAAAACCACTTATTTTGTGCTGCTCGGCGGTGGCTTGCTGCTGCTCCTCGCTGCGGGCACAGTATGGTGGATGAAGGGCTCGGTCGAGCCACATCGTGTCTTTTGGGGAATGCTTGAAAATAGCTTGTCTACTGCGGGAGTAACTGCCAATGTACAGGAGTCAAACCAAGGCACCGAAATTAGCCAGAGCTTGCAGTATAGTATTGGTGCAGACTCGCAAGCACGGGCGTTAACAACAATTAAGCGTGACAAAACTACTGTTAAAACGGAACTTATCGGTGACCAAAAAAATACCTACAACCGATACCTCGATATTGTTACGAATGGCAAGCGCGACAGCGCAAAAGCAGCCAATGTGCTCAACGTGTGGGCTAAGGCTGATTCTCAGTCGGCCAACTTGCTGAGTCAGGCGGCCTTGGGTGTTGGATTGCCTATTGGTGTGCAGCCAATTCCGATCGGCAACTTAACTCACAACGAGTGTGAACTCGTGCTTGATCAGGTAAGGCAGACGCCCGTGTACACCGTTGACTACGGCAAGGTGGCCAAAAAACGCGAGAACGGTAAGTTACTCTATCAGTACAAGGTGTCGGTGCAGCCGTTGGTATACCTTAATATGATGAAGATGTTTGCCAAAAGTGTGGACATGAACGACCTAGACAACATTGATGCTAACGCGTACTCGGGGTCTAAGCCGGTATCTGTAACCGTTACTGTCGATGCCCGTGCTCAGCAATTGGTGGCTGTGCAGACAGAAGCTGGCTATAAACAGACATTCTCGAAATACGGCCAAAAACCACACGTTTCGATGCCAAAACAGGCTCTTGAGGCAAGCGAAATCAACGAACGCCTCGCCAAGGTGCAGTAATGCTGCGGAGGATTCCGCAATGGTCGCAGCTTATGTATAATCGTAAGTAACATAAATCACGCTAATCCTGGAAAAGAGCTATGGATCCACAAAAAACACCACAATCACCCGCAAGCAGTGAAGAGGAAAAGCAGGTTGTTACTTCTGAAGAACCGCACCAAGATGTGAACGTGCTTTCGGACGAATCCAACGAGTCCACAGAGCAGGATTTGAGTGGTCTAGAAACAGAAAAGCCAGTTGCGCCAGAAGAGCCACGTGATGAGCCTGCTCCGTCAGCAGGTGAGCCGTTGCCTCCGTCTTCTGATACCGAAGCCGAGCCAATGACCCCCGAGACTGATGCATCAATTGGTACAGAGCCAACGACTGCCAGTGTGGCTGATCAGACAACCGCACCAGCTGAAGCTAAAGCTGACGAGCCAAGCCTAGGGCAAACTCCTGGAGTGATCACTCCTTCGACTGGACCGGCTGACGAGGCTCCTGAGTCCGCGGAAACTCCAACGATTGTACCGCCCGTTGTGCCTGTGCAGAATGCTAAGCCAAAGCGCAAGAAATGGGTGCTCGCCCTGATTATTCTTATCGTTGTGCTTATTCTCGGCGCCGGTGCCGCTGCTGCGTATGTCGGCTTCATTATGCCCAACCAGCCAAAGTATGTATTGGCACGAGCTTTTGGTAACACGACAACTGAAAGCAAGCTGAGTAGCGCTAACTTTAGCGGCACATTCCGCATTAAAGATAACGAAAACCTACAGACATTCACCGGGTCAATTGCCGGGCGTTTTAACCAAAAACAGTTTATTGCTAACTCTACCTTTGATGCCGGTGTTACTAAAATCACGCTTGATATCGCATCACCTGCAAAAGACCAGCTGTATGTTCGTGTTGGCGGCCTTGAAGGTGTTCCTGAGCTGCTAAGCGGCATGGGTGGCGAGGCTGCAGCCTACGCACCGCTCGTTAATTCATTCAACAATCAGTGGTTTGAGATCAACCAGTCACTGCTGAGTGCAGCGCACCTAGACGAGGCTATATCAGGCCAGTACAGCCTCAGCGATGCTGACGCCAAAAAGATTGAGGCTGCATATCGCAAGCACATGTTCTTGGAAGTTTCCCAGACATACAAAGACGAAGATATTAATGGCTTGATGAGCCACCATTACCAGGCAAAAATTAACGATACTGAGCTCGAGGCATTCTTGAAAGAAGTAAAAGCTGCCAACATCAAGGGTCAAGAGATTACTGACGCCCAGATTAAGCAGATCAAAGACGCGCATCCCTCAAAGTACCCAATGGACGTTTGGGTGGCAAAGGACAAGAAAATCATCACTAAGTTTGCCTTCGATACAAAAGAGGGTCAGACTGCCGCTCACCTAGAGATTAGCTTGAGCCAAGTAAACAAGCCGGTATCTGTTTCTAAGCCAGATAACACCAAGACACTTTTGCAGATTTTGGGTGCAAGTGATGCAGGCAAGCAACTGAGTCAAATGCTAAGCCAGAAAACAGATGGCCTTGACGGTCAGTCACAACTTAACTAGGTAGTATCAGTATGTTACGCGGTTTTCTCCACCTGTACTCATGGCGCTACGCTGTGTGGCTTATCGCTGTCTTGCAGAAGGTTCACTATAAGCCGAGCGCATTCCTGCGCGTATTTTGGACGTCAGACGATATTGCTGAATCTGCTAAACAGCAAGAGTTGCGTCTAGTATCTCGCAACTATGGATTGCTATGGTTGGTTCGTATCGGCTCTGCAGCCGAAATTCTGTGGGCCATCTTCATTGGCTACCAGGCCATCAGCTCGCCAAGCGATTCGCCAGGTGGATTACAGTTTGCGCTTGCGGTGCTGTTCGCATTTCCTATTGTGTGGGCGCATGTCGTGGCGCTCGTAATGGTGAGTAGCTATCTTGCTAAGCCAAAATATGTGGGCCGCCGTGTGTTAAGTCGAATTTTTGCAGTACAGGTGCGCCGTTTGCGCCGGAAACACCACTTTAAAGTGGTGGCAATTGTCGGTAGTGTTGGTAAAACCTCAACAAAAACCGCAGTTGCCAAGGCCCTGGGTGTTAGTAAACGCGTGCTCTGGCAGGAGGGTAACTACAATGTTGACCTGACAGTCCCGCTTGTCCTATTTGGCCACGAATTGCCCGGCCTATTTAACATTCCAGCCTGGATCCGAATTTGGTTCAAAAACAGGCGTATTATTGCACAAAAAGAATTTCCATATGATGTTGCGGTACTCGAGCTTGGCACTGACGAACCCGGCCAAATTGCCCAGTTTGCCTACGTAAAACCTGATGTTGTCGTGGTAACCGCTGTGAGTCCTGAGCATATGGAATTCTTCCAGACACTTGATGCAGTGGCCGAAGAAGAGCTAACGGCGCTCAGCTTCGCTAGGAAAGCGCTCATTAACATCGACGATGTTAATGCTGCGTATCTCAAGGGTAAAAAGTTTATATCGTATGGTCTGACGCCAAAAGCTACCTACCATGCCTCTGATCTTAAGGAAAAGGGCATTAAAGGTCAGTCGCTCAAGTTGACGCTCGGCAAAAGCCATGCCTTTCAGGCGACCATTCCTATGCTTGGCGTCCAGGGTGCCAAAATGGCAGTTGCTGCCGCCGCTGTTGCACACGTGCTCGATGTCGAGAACGCTGATATCGAAAAAGGCCTAAAGAGTGTCGAGGCCTTCGCGGGACGCATGCGCATTTTCAAGGGTATCAAAGAAACAACCCTTATTGATGACACGTACAACGCGAGCCCTATCGCCGTAAACGCGGCTCTTGACGTGGTGTATGCCACAAAGGCTCCACAGCGGATTGCAATTTTGGGGAGTATGAATGAACTCGGGGATTATAGTTCTGCGGCTCATCAGGAGGTCGGCGCCCATTGCCGCGCTGATAAACTCGACCTCGTGGTGACCATCGGCCACGACGCCAATACGTACCTGGCGCCTATCGCCGTAGAGCAAGGCTGCACAGTTAAGACATTTGACAGTCCGTACGCCGCTGGTTTGTATGTAAAAAAACAGCTGAAAAAGGGTGCTTTAGTCTTGGCAAAGGGTTCGCAAAACCGTGTGTTTGCCGAAGAATCACTCAAGCAGCTGCTTCTTGATAAACACGACGCTGTCCATATGGTGCGCCAGTCTGAGTATTGGCTCGCAGTAAAACAGAAACAGTTTAGCGACTTTATTGCTTAGCGTTCTTGCGCTGCAAGGCAAGCTGTACGAGTCTGTCGCAGAGCTGAGGCATGCTCGTGCCTTCAGCGAGTGCTGCCTTGGGGACAAGGCTTTCATTGGTCATACCAGGAAGCGTGTTGGTCTCGAGCGGTACGGGCTTTCCTTCTGGGGTGACGATAAAATCAGTGCGTGATAGGTCGCGGCAGCCACAGATCTTATGGATTTTTTCAGCAAGTCTCTGCGCTTTGCGCTGCACGGCTTCGGTGACATGCAGTGGTGGGCAGAGCTCCTGTGTCTTGCCATTATATTTATTTTCGTAGTCAAATTCGCCGTCTGTTGGTGGGATAATTTCGACGACAGGCAAGGCATGCTTGCCAATAACGGCAACAGTGATCTCGGTGCCGCTGATAAGCTTTTCCATCAGCATTGTCTGGTGCCTGCTAAGGCTTTCGGCAATCGCCTGTCGATCGGCATGCACCGGGTCGCGAATAATATGCGTATCGATGCTCGAGCCGCCGTCCACGGGCTTGAGTACAAAGGGGTGTTCGCTCAGGGGCATGTTCCAGAGTAGGTCAATTGATACGAGAGCGCCTGGGGCGGTACTAATGCTGTGTGCCGCTAGAAGGGCTTTGTAGCTTGCCTTGTCGAAGCAGAGCGATGAGCTATCGGCGCCTGCACCAACGTAGGCTACGCTCCATTTGTCGAGAATGCTCTGAAGTGTTCCATCTTCACCGCCTGTGCCATGGAGGGCAGGAAAGACCACATCTGCTTTTTTGACGGCTGACTTTTGCCGTAAAAAGTTTTCTGACGGGTCAATGAAAGTAACGGTGTGGCCGGCGGTTTGCAGGGCAGCTGCAACGGCAGATGCGGAGCGAAGTGAGACAGCGCGCTCCGATGATGTGCCACCGCCAAGAACAATAACGTGTGCCATGTCCATACAGTATATCATCTTGTCATCGCGTCACTCGACAAAGAGTTTTTATTATGTTGTTAACTTGCTAAAATAAGAGCCAATGTTACGAAAGCCTCACGTTCGCATCTCAAGGATCCACCCGACCACGATTGCTGCGTTTCTTTCGTTAGCGTGCACCGTCTGGGCATTGTGGCTCGCACCAGTAGCATGGAACTCGCTACCCCAGAATATCCTGCAGCCTTCGCGGCAGGCGCCTGACGGCCCAGAAAAACGCCAGCCAGTTATAACAGCAAAGCCACCTGTTGTTCCAGTGGGGCATGCGGGTATCGATTGCGCCAAAATTCCTTGCATGGCCTTAACGTTTGACGATGGGCCAAACCCTATTACGACACCACAGATTTTAGATATTCTTGATCGACAACAGGTCCATGCGACCTTTTTTGTTGTCGGGTCGCGTATTGCCGACCAAGGTCCGCTGTTGCGTCGTATGTACAGCGCAGGCCATGAAATTGGGAGCCACAGCTGGAGCCATCCCGACCTAACAACACTGTCTCCAGCTCAGATTATGCGCCAAGTTAATCTAACGCAGGCAGCAATTATCAGCGAAGGAATTCCGGCGCCCTCACTATTTAGGCCACCATATGGTGCGGTCAACGCAATGGTTAAAAATAGCATACCCATGACTCTTGCGATGTGGAATATTGACCCTCTCGACTGGGAAACTAAGGATCCGGCTAAGGTGCGCGATGCCATATTGGCCCATGCTCGCCCGGGTGCGGTCATTGATCTTCACGATATCTATCCGGTGACGGTGCAGTCGCTCGAGGGTACCATCGAGGCTCTTAAGCCACGCTACCAGCTCGTGACATTTAGTGAACTATTCAACCTCGATTCTGGCCAGCGTGGCGAGTACTTCGGTCGATAATGTGATATAGTATAGCTATTATGAGTATGAACACGCTTCAACTCCGCCTTCTTCTCGCCCCTCGGGCGTAATATTTCTATTGTCATGAGTTATAATTACAGATAAGACCGCAAAAAGGAGTTTTTACCCGTGCAACGTTACAATCCAAAAGCAATCGAACCCAAATGGCAGCAGGCCTGGGCTGAGAGCAAAATTTATGAGGCAAGCGATGACCAGAGCAAGCCCAAAAAGTTTGTCCTCGAATTTTTCCCGTACCCAAGTGGTGCGGCAATGCACGTTGGGCACGTTCGTAACTATGCCATCGGTGATGCGCTAAGCCGTTTTGCTCGCATGCGCGGCCACAACGTGCTGCACCCAATGGGCTGGGACGCCTTTGGTTTGCCCGCCGAAAACTACGCGATTAAAACGGGTATTAGTCCTCAGCAAGCTATTGAGCAAAACACGAGCCGCTTCAAGCAGCAGCTTACCCAAATGGGATTTGGTATCGACTGGTCTCGCGAGTTTGCGAGCTCGGATCCTACATACTACAAGTGGACTCAGTGGTTCTTCCTTATGCTGTTTAAGAAAGGCTTGGCCTACCAAAAGGAAAGTCTCCAGTGGTGGTGTCCTGTTGATAAGACTGTACTCGCAAACGAGCAAGTCGAAAACGGCCATTGTTGGCGTTGTGGGTCAGAAGTAGAGAAGAAGGCGCTCAAGCAGTGGTTCTTCAAGATTACGGCATATGCTGATCGCCTCGCAAAAGACCTCGACAACGTTGATTGGTCTGACGCTATTAAGAGCATGCAGCGCAACTGGATCGGCCGTTCTAAGGGTGCACACATTAGCTTTATGATCGACGGAACGACCGAGAAGCTCGATGTCTTTACGACTCGCCCCGATACCTTGTATGGCGTAACTTTTATGGTCATCGCTCCAGAACATCCCCTGGCTGCGACTATTACGACTGCTGACCACAAGCAACAAGTCGAGAATTATCAGCAAAAAGCACGCAACAAGTCTGATATTGAGCGCCAAGAAACTAATCGTGAAAAAACAGGTGTTTTCACTGGGGCGTACGCCGTTAATCCAGTGAACGGTGCCAAGATTCCGGTTTGGATTGCTGACTACGTACTAATGGGCTATGGCACAGGTGCCATTATGGCTGTTCCTGCTCACGATGAGCGCGACAATACATTTGCCCAAAAGTTTGAGCTGCCTATTATTCGTGTCGTCAAAAACGACAGCGCTGATGACGAGTGTAGCCACGACGAGGGCGTCATGATGAACTCTGGTGAGTATGATGGCATGCCAAGCCAAGAGGCACGTGAGCGCATTGTAGCCGCATTAGCCGAAGAGGGTATTGGCGAAGAGCACATTAACTACAAGATGCGTGATTGGCTGATCAGCCGTCAGCGCTACTGGGGTGCTCCGATTCCAATTATTCACTGTCCCGAGCATGGCGCACAGGCTGTGCCCGAAGACCAGTTGCCAGTTCGTCTACCAGAGATGTCTAGCTTTGAGCCATCTGGTGATGGCCGCAGTCCGCTGGCACGCAATGCGGACTTTCTGAATACAACTTGCCCAGAATGTGGCGGTCCAGCAACTCGCGAAACCGACACGATGGATGGCTTTGCATGTTCGAGCTGGTACTTCTGGCGCTTTATTGATCCACAAAACGACCAAAAGCCATTTGATGCTGATAAGGTTCGCTACTGGGCACCTGTTGATGAATATATTGGCGGCGCCGAGCACGCTGTTATGCACTTGTTGTACGTTCGATTCTGGACGAAAGTCATGTTTGATGAAGGCATTTTGGACTTTGAAGAGCCAATTGTTTCATTGCGCAACCAGGGTATGATTTTGGCACCAGATGGCCAAAAGATGAGTAAGTCGAAGGGCAACACTATTCAGCCTGATGAACTTATCGAGCAAGGTTACGGCGCAGACTCTATTCGTATTATGGAGCTGTTTATTGGTCCATGGAATCAGTCTGCAAACTGGAGCGTCGAAGGCATGGGTGGTAGTTTCCGCTTCTTGCAGCGAGTCTGGACGCTGACCCAGGAATTCCTGGCAAGTAATGCCTCGCAAAATACTGCCGACGCTGCACCTTTGCTGCGTACGGCCCACGCCACCATTAAAAAGGTTAGTAGCGACATGCAGGATATGGGCTTTAACACTGCAATTGCGGCCATGATGGAAGAGGTTAATGAGCTGTATAAGCTAAAACTATCGATTCCGTATGGCCAAGCTGCAGATGCTTGGCGCTTTACGCTCGGATCACTCCTGCAACTACTGGCTCCGTTTGCTCCGCACATCAGTGAAGAGCTGTGGCACCAGCTAGGTAATGACAGTTCGGTCCACACGAGCGAATGGCCTGTCTATGATGAGAAGCACTTAGTTGCCGACGCAATGAATATTGTGGTGCAGATCAATGGTAAGCTTCGCGCGCAAGTTATTGTTGCCGTAAATGCAGACAAAGAAACTATTCTGGAAGCTGCCAAAAGCGACGCTAAGGTTGCCGCAGCACTCGATGGTCAAACAGTTAAAAAAGAAATCTACGTTCCTAATCGCTTGATTAACTTTGTTATATAGCCTTGTGGAGGTGCAGTGCCTTGGCGTACTGCACCGCTCCTAGGTATAACCGTGGGTGAAGATTCTCTGCAGTTACACGCCCTAGGTCACCGAGCGTTTCTAGGAGTTGGGGCAGTTTAATGCGCGTCTTTGGGGTAGTGCCAGCTCTACTACTCAGAAAAGTCTCAAACTCGCTGTGGCTATACGGTGCTAGCCCGAGGAGCGCGCTGTAGTCTTGTGTTGCGCGCGCAATAGCTTGGGGCTTTGCATACCCTGTGCCGAGCAATGGTATGCTTTCTTCGTCTTGAGGCTTCGGTAGATTCTCGGTGGTTTCACGGTGTAGAAAAATAAGATGCCTCAGGCAACGGGGGCCGAGGTTGCGAGGCTTTTGCAATGTGCTGAGCATCATATTGTTTCCAAATCCGAACGTTTGAGAAAGAGCATGGCCAAGTGCTTGGCGCGATATGCTTTGGCCATCACAGACTCCGCGCCAATGGGCCGGCATCTCGCTGTATTCTGATTCGATCAGTGGATTCCAGGTGCGAGCGGTCGCAGTCTCAGTTACGCCAGCTTTGCCAAGTTCATAAAAGAACTGACGATGCGTAAGAGAATCATCGGCTTCTGGGGGCGGCATTCCGTACGTTGCGACTGCACCGATATTCGCGGCGCATTCTTGAACGCGAGCTAATTGTTCCGGATTCCCCCTGACAATCAGATACGGTTCATGTGGAGACTGCTCGGCGTGCGTCATATCCTCGACTGTAGCACATGAGCGTGCCAAGCTAAAATGTAATACCTATCTGGTGGAGCGCTTTCAGAAATTGTGAAGATGCAAAATAGAGGTGTGGTGGTATTTTGGCGGTAATGGCTGCTCGTGGTTTTTGAAGTTCTGCGCGAAAAGCTGCCGGCGTAAGGCCACGGTAGGGAACCTTGGCATCAAGTCCGGTGTAGGCCACGCCGTTGTGCACCTGATACGGCGCGCCCTGCTCGTATGCTTCGTAGTTAAAATGATATTCAAGTGGGAGCTCAGGAAGCCGTTGGCGCATGGCACCGAGCATGAACCTATCCAGGCGCAGGCTACCTGTTGCAATAGGCTCAAAATGAAGCTGGTTAGTGGCGTAGTTGGTGACGTCAATTGCTTCTATGCCGGTCATTTTCGTCCATCGCTTTACGGCCATTGCGCTGGTGTTGACAGTTGGCACTGGCAATATCTCCTGATGTGTGGAGTATATGCCGCCAAGTCGACAGAGAGCATAGAGCGCCTCGGTACCAATCTGGCTGACGGTTGTATATCGCTCAGCCCGTCCGCCGCCTGCATGCTCCATGTGTCCTTGTTGGAACGTTCGGGTAAGAGCGTTCTGGAGCCGTCCCACAGAGAGCGCGCCATCCTGTACAAGACCATGCCAATAGCTTGGCGCAGTTTCATTGGGGTTTTCGAGTGCGCGCCACCACTGCCTAGACATACCGGGCGCCGTAAGGTCATGGGCAGCGGCAGTAGAAAACTGCTCGGCATTGAGCCGAACATCTGGCGTGCCCTCTTGTGTTGCGGGGGGAAGTTCTTGGCTTGGCATGACGAGAGTAGGGGGGCTTAACGTACAAACTATAAAATACATTTACACATTCCGCAAATGTATTCATGCCACCGACTTGAGTAATGTGAGTATCTGAGGTATAATTGATGCCAAGTTATTAATTGATAATACTGTTCACAAAAAGAAGGAGTTGTTTACTCATGGGTAAACCAAAGAAACGTACATCACCCCGCCGCACAGGCGCCCGCCGCAGCCACTTGGTTCTTGAATTGGCTCGTAAAGTTAACGGTATGTCACCAGTTAAGGCATTTACGACTCGCCGCGAATCTGGCAAGACGTTGACCGCTAAGGTTACTGGCAAGCAAATTGCAGAGAAGCCTAAGGCTGCTCCTAAGAAGTCAGCTGCCAAAAAAGACGTACAAAAAGCTGCCTAATTAAGCCTGCTTAGCGTTATACTAAACTCATAAGCGGAAGGCTTCATTTATGGCATCAAATCGTCACCTCGGTCGTATCATTGCACTGCAAACACTGTACGAGCAGGACTTCCGACGAAGTGCTGCGGATGCTGATTTCGACCTCGAAGCCGTACTCAAGCGTAATATAACGCGCTATGAAGCCACGGTCGACGACACAAGCTTTGTCGAAGATCTGGTTCGTGGTGTTACGAAGCTCGAAACAGAGCTCGATACACTATTGCAGCCTCTGGCTCCAGAATGGCCAATCGACCAGATTGCCCGTATGGACCGAGTGGTGCTGCGCATCGGTGCCTACGAACTGACATACGGCAAGGGCGTACCTCCCAAGGTCGTCATTAACGAAGCTGTTGAGCTGGCCAAGGCATTTGGTAGTGAAAACTCCTCAAAGTTCATCAATGGCGTGCTCGGTACGCTGCTTCGCAAGCAAAACGGCGAAGATATCTCGATACCCCGGCCCAAGAAAGCTCCCGTGTCGGATGACGACGCTTCTGACGACTCCCCCGACGACTCCTCGTCCGAACAAAAGGAAACTGCATGAAAAGACCCAAGCCATTTCAGGGCATTAAGCGATTTGTAAATAGTCGCCGACCGTCCATTGAAGAAGTGGTGCGTGAGACAACCTCTGGCGGGATCATTTTTCGTCGCAATAAA
>Ga0157371_10003762_pt1 | contig 13577 bp, 14 predicted proteins | sample C45metaG_FD_113462 | JGI IMG/M metagenome (GOLD analysis project Ga0157371, IMG submission 113462) | Corn rhizosphere microbial communities from Kellogg Biological Station, Michigan, USA - C4-5 metaG | ecosystem: Host-associated > Plants > Roots > Rhizosphere > Soil | place: USA: Michigan...
TATTCCTGCTTTTCAGGAGCAGTACCGAATCGTGCTGTTCGACTATGTAGGTGCTGGAAAATCAGACCTGAATGCCTTTGACTCCAACCGGTACAATCATTTACAAGGCTACGCAGACGATGTAATCGAAATTTGTGAAGCACTCAAGTTAAAAGATGTGATCTTCATTGGCCATTCTGTAAGCAGCATGATTGGCTTACTGGCCGTTAATAAAAGTCCGTCCTTTTTCAAAAAGATCGTCTTTATTGGCCCATCCGCTCGGTATATCAATGAACCGGATTATGTTGGTGGAATGGAATTGAAAGACCTGGAGGATCTGCTCGAGGTCATGGACAGTAACTACCTGGGCTGGTCGCGCGCCCTGGCTCCATCCATTATGGGAAATCCGGACCGGCCGGAACTCGGCGAAGCACTTACTGAGAGTTTTTGCAGCACAGATCCGGAGATTGCAAAGTCTTTCGCTCGTGTTACCTTTCTATCTGACAACCGCGCTGATTTGCAGCAACTATCCATACCAAGTCTGACCATTCAATGTCAGGATGATTTCCTCGCGTCGGTTACCACGGCTACCTACATCCACGAGCATACCCCACAAAATCAATTGATGCTGCTGGAATCCAGCGGGCACTGCCCCCACATCAGCGACCCATCGGGGGTGATTGAATGTATTACACGTTTTATTTCTGAATAGATTATGGAAAAGGATGACCTGGATCAGGAGCAGACTGCCGCATTAACGAACCCGGCGTTTCTTTACCAGAATGCGCCTATCGGGCAGTTATCCTTTGACGCGACCGGAGGATTAATCCTGATAAATAACACGTTGCGCGAATGGTTGGACCTCCCGGAAGAGCGAGTTTCGGAACTCTCTTTTAGTGACTTGCTCAATAAGGCAGGTGGCTATTACTACCAGATGTTCATCACGCCGCTGCTGAACCTGCATGGATATGTAAACGAGATCAGCCTGAGCATGAAAACCAGTACAGGAACAATCGATGTGCTTCTTAATGCGGTTGGTTACAAGAATACAGCCGGGCGCCTGCACCTGGTCAATGCAACAGTACAGCGGATTTCGGATCGTAAGAAATATGAACAGGAGTTGATGTACGACAAGAAAGTCGCAGAGGCAGAAAAGCGAAGGTTTGAGTTCCTGTCCAACACCATACCGAGTATGATCTGGACCGCAGAACCGAATGGACGCATCAATTTCGTGAATGAACAGGTGAAAAACTTTTTCGGTGTTGAAAAGGTGACAAATCTTAAGGCTCTGCAGGGCATTGTAAAAGAAGATCGGTCCGCACTGCTCCGGGACTGGAAACGATCGGCAGAGAGCGGAGAAACCCTGGATCGGGAAGTCAGGCTTAAGCCTGCTCAGGGAGAACCTGAATGGTTCGTGCTCCGTGCAGTTCCATACAGAAACGAGCAGGGGATCATAGAACTTTGGTTTGGTTCCTGCACCAACATCCACAAGCGAAAGCAACTGCAGCTAGCCCGGTATTTCTCGCTGTCGGATAGCCTGTTGCTGGCCAGAAGAAAGATTACAGAGAACAAGGATGCCTTTGCGGAAATTGCGCTTAGCCAGTCGCACACCATCAGAAAACCTGTAGCCAATATTCTGGGATTACTTCCCATGTTGCAGCAGGAAAGTCTATCCGAAGAAGGCCGGAATGTACTTCAACTGCTGATGGAAGCTGCCAGGGAATTGGATCAAGTGGTCACACAGATCGTTACAAAGTCAGCAAGTCGTCTATAAGCCTGGCCATGTTCCGGTCCTTATCGGTAACCACATCGCCTGCGTCATGCGTAGAAAGCCAGATCTCCAGTTTGTTGTATTCATTACACCATTTGGGGTGGTGTGACTCCCGCTCAGCCAGCTTTGCCACTTTCTCCATAAAGGCAAAAGTTTCATTAAAATCCTTAAAGATGACGACCTTATACAATTTATTATCGATCTCTTCCCATTGTCTTTGAACCGTGCTACCCATCTCCGTAATGCTTTAAATTTCATCCGGATAGAACAACAATGCGGCCGCCTTTAAGTTTCCAAAAAGCCTATCGAATCGGCTTTAGTATCCTGGACCAACGTACGCGGGCAAGCAGGTTTTTCTCCAGGTCTAGACTCATCCAGGTGATCATTGCCTTACCGACCACATGATCTTCTGGTACATAGCCCCAAAAACGGGAATCCAGTGAGTTGTGCCGGTTATCTCCCATCATCCAATAATAGTTAAGCTTAAAGGTGTAATCCTTTGTTTTCAAACCATTCACGTAAATGCCGTCCCGTTTCACCTGAACGGTGTTATGCTCATAAACCTCTATGGCTCGGCGGTACAAGACCATGGTCGAATCATTTAGAAGAATGTGCATTCCTTTGGCGGGAATAACAAGGGGCCCGAAGTTATCGAGGTTCCAGCTAAACGCTTTGTTGTGGGGAAAGATCTGCGGATCGTAGGTTCCCGCAGCCTGCACCGATGGAACAACCTTCCGGATAAATGTGTAACTCTTGAAGGTTTCCAGTGCGGAAGCCGGAATGGACATTAAAAACGTCCCTTGGTCAAATTGAGAAAGTATCTCAATATTCAATTCTTTAAAAAGATCGGGATTGATCGTGTTCCCATCGGTTTCAACAGCATAGGTTAAACGGGATTCCGGAGCAACTGCTGCAGCCTTACCGTTTGTGTACACTTCTCCGTTTTTAATCTCTAGCTTATCGCCGGGTACGGCAAGGCAACGCTTGATCAGGCTGGTACGCTGGTCTACGGGAACACTGCCCGCTATATCCGCTTCTTCAGGCTTGTTGAAAACAACGATATCGCCCTGCTCTATATTGCCCAGACCAGGAAGGCGCAGGTAAGGCAGCTTAATAATATCCCAGTAGGTTCTTATTTGATGCCTGGTAATGGTGGGTTCCATCATGGGCGCAGACAAAGGTGTGATTGGCATACGGGCGCCATAGCTTATCTTGCTGACAAAGAGGTAGTCGCCAGTCAGCAATGTTCCTTCCATGGATGCGGAAGGGATTGCATAAGCCGAGAACAACAGACCACGTAATAAGGTGGAGACAACGAGGGCAAAAAGGAATGCATTTAACCACTCCCTTCCTTTGGAACGTTTTGGTGTTTTTTCAGCAGAATTCTTGTTTACCTGTAATTTCCGGTTCATATCAAAGCTTTGAAGCTTTGACTACAACGCTAAATATATGTTACAGAGCCTATTAAAAGAAAAACTAGGATAATGACGGTGCCTTCCGGTGATTGTTGAGCACATAGGCCTGAAGGAGGATTAGGCTGATCCCGATCATTATCGAGACATCGGCGAAATTAAACACCCCGGTTTGAAAGATCCCGAAGTCGATATGCAGAAAATCAGTTACCGATCCGTACCGCAGCCGGTCAAATAAATTGCCGAGGCCGCCGCCGATCAGGCAAGCGGTTCCAATAACAACCAGCTTTGGGATGTGGGTTTTTACAAGCAAGCCGTACATCGCAGCAGCCAGGACAAGTACAGGAAGTAAAGTAAGTAAGGTAAATTTGACAGCCACGGGAAGCGCGGTTCCGATACTTAAAAATGCACCGCTATTTTCCACTTTCATGAGTGTAATGTGTTCTGTAAAGATCTTGATGTTATCGGTATAGCTGAGCTCCTGCCGCACAACCTTCTTGGATAGTTGATCGCAGCCCATGTTCAGCGCGACGAGCAAAAGGATGAGCATGCTGCGAACGAGCATATTCACCTGAGGTTTGGCATTACTCATTCCGATGCTTCTGATTCTTTAACGACGCGAATGACCGTTGTACAGATCAACTTGAAAACTGCCGTTCTAAATTCTTCCATCTCGAGGATCGACAGTCCGGCTTTCCGAAGGGCCATCATTTTGAACTGGTCGGCTTCGTCAAATAATAGTGCTTTAAGGTTTCCGGCATCTATATCACCGCTATCGAGCATTTCACACCAGTCTTCAATGTCATTCCTTAGCTCAGCAAGGATATAATAGCCATCGCTAATTGCTTCGTTGTAGTAAATGTCTACCTGGCTTTTGGCCAGATTATCGATTTCTAATTTGAGTGTTGTAAACAGCTCTTCATAACTTACAGACATAGGACTCCGGTTTATGTGTGAATAATAGCTGAAAATCAATTAAGATTTACCATCAGCTATAACCCTTTTTTCTATAAAATTAACAATTTGAGCGGGAGCCACCTAAAAAGAAGGACAAAAAATGCATGGAACTGCGATGTTCCTATAATTCAAGCTAATGTCATCTCTTTAGATATATTGGTATATCGGAATTTTCCGATATACCTTTGTCCTATGGATCAGGTAGAGATATTTAAAGCGTTGTCAAACAAGACCAGGTTGCAAATTTTGCAATGGCTGAAAGAACCACAGCTGAACTTTCCCGAGCAATTGGATAATGGCTTTGCCGAAGGCGTATGTGTGGGTCAGATTCAGAAGAAAGCCGGACTAACGCAGTCCACAGTCTCTGAATACCTGGCCATCCTGCAAAGGGCAGGATTGGTAAAATCCAAACGTGTTGGGCAGTGGACCTTTTACAGCAGAAACGAAGAAGCCTTTAACACTTTATTCGAAACAATTAAAAAAACCATATAACACTCAGAATATGAATAACGAAAGCCTTTTCAGGCCATTTAAATTGAAATCACTAGATATTAAGAATAGGATTGTCATGGCACCAATGACCCGCTCCTTCTCTCCAAATGGAGTTCCGACTCCGGAAGTTGCCGCTTACTATCGTAAACGTGCAGAAGGTGAAGTTGGGTTGATCTTGTCGGAAGGCACCGTTATCAACCGTCCCTCCTCATCAAACGACGCCAACATTCCGCATTTTCATGGAACAGAAGCACTGGCCGGCTGGAAAAAAGTTATTGATCAGGTGCATACCGGCGGCGGACAAATGGGCCCTCAAATCTGGCACATGGGCATTATGGATAACCACCCATCTGGCTGGTTACCATCAGAACCGTTTGAAGGACCATCTGGCTTAAACCGTCCTGACTTTAACAATGGTAAAAGCATGAGCGACGCCGATATCGCCGACACGATTGCAGCTTTTGGACAGGCAGCTGCCGATGCCAAGCAGTTGGGTTTCGACTGCGTGGAAATACATGGTGCACACGGATATTTGATCGATCAGTTTTTCTGGGAGGCGACCAATAAACGTACGGATATCTTTGGCGGTAAAACGCTTGCGGAGCGTAGCCGATTTGCCTTAGAAGTGATCAAAGAAGTGCGCAAACGTGTTGGTGAGGATTTCGCAACCATTATCCGTTTGTCTCAGTTCAAGCCATCCGCTTACACCAATAAACTGGCATCTACGGCGCAGGAAATGGAAGACTGGTTGGTTCCAATGGCAGATGCAGGTGTTGACATCTTCCACTGCTCACAAAGACGCTTCTGGGAACCCGAATTTGAGGGTTCGGATCTGAACTTCGCCGGATGGGCTAAAAAGATCACGGGTAAAGCGACCATCACCGTGGGCTCCGTGGGTCTGACAGGAGAATTCCTGGCTGCCTTTGCTGGTGAAGCTTCTCAGCCTAGCTCTTTGGATGAACTGCTGCGCCGTATGGATCGTGGCGATTTTGATCTGGTTGCAGTGGGCCGCGCTATCCTGGCTGATGCAAACTGGACAGGAAAGGTTCGTCAACATCGCAATGAAGAGTTAGTCGGCTTTACCAAAGAAGCATTGAGCGAATTGGTTTAGTTTATTTAACCGCTTGTAAAAAGGCAGTACCATACAGATGGGTACTGCCTTTTTTTATTATAAGCAGCCGGCTTTTATCCTAAAGGAAAGATTTTCCATATCTTAAAAAATGTTAAAATCTCCAATTTTTTTTAAGGTCTTGTAAAATCTAAGTATCTTCAGAACGGAAAATAGAACACACAAAAAGACCATTAGGACCGATATGAAAACAACTTTTAAATACCTTGCCATCCTCCTTTGCTGCGCCGCATTTCTCTCCGCCTGTAAGAAAGACAGCTACTACGACGATAACTTTGACTACGTGGCTCAGTTTAAAACGGACACCACTGCAATCCGGGCATTTCTTGTAGCGAACAACATTCAGGCGCTCAAAGATACAAGTGGTGTTTTCTATCAGGTGATAGCCCCAGGATCGGGAAACATTCCCTATACCGCAAGCACCCAGTTCACGGCGAACTATAAGGGTAAGCTGTTAAACGGCCCAACATTCGACAGTACCGCAGTTAATTCACCGATAAAGGCCTACCTGGCTAGAATGATCCCAGGTTGGCAAATCGGACTACAGAAAATTCAAAAAGGTGGTAAGATCCGTCTTTTTGTTCCATCTTACTACGGATATGGCAATCAGCAAAACGGACCAATTCCAGCGAACTCCGTGCTTGATTTTACCATTGAACTGCTGGATTTACAAAATTAATATAGTCAAGATGATTAAAGTAGCTAATACTTGTTCGAAATGATGAATTCAATGGCGAACAAGTATTGGCTATTTTAATTTATTAGACTATTTTTGGATTTCCATTGCTGATCAGAATCAAATTGCGCCATTTCTCTCTCTTTCTAATTCTATTTTGCCTTTATACATCCCTTTTAGCTCAATCTGCTAAAAGTTCCCCCAGTGTAGTCAATGGAACTATTGATCTGAGAAGTGCATCCTTTTCTGACGGAATTCAACTGAACGGACAATGGTTATTTTACTGGAATCAACTGCTTGAACCCGCAGATATAGCTGGCAAACCAGCTGTACTCACTGATTTTCCTGCTAAGTGGACCAACATTCGACTAAACGGCGAAAGTCTGCCTCAATTTGGATATGCAACCTATCAGGCTACCATATTGTTACCGAAGTTGCAAGAGCCATTACTTCTGGAAATGCCTGAAGTTTATACGGCTTACAGATTGTTTATCAACGGGAAAGTCGCGGCAAAAAATGGGGAGGTTAGCACGAGCAAAACGAATTACGTTCCACAATGGCAGTTTAAATATATCGAAATCCCGGAAGGGACAGAAAAGCTCGTTCTGGTGTTGCAGATCTCCAACTTCGCACACCATATCGGTGGCATTAAGAAGTCGATCGTTATTGGTAACAAGGCCAGCATGGAACTACATCGCCGGCAAACGGAAGCTATTGACCTACTGCTATCGGGTTGCCTGCTCATGGGCGGACTTTTTTTTCTTGGGCTCTACCTGATGGGTAACCGCGATAAGGCCATTCTCCTGTTCTCCCTGTTTTCGATCGTTTACAGCTACCGGATCGTGGGGATCGACAACTATGTTCTCCATACCCTTTTGCCTGATCTTAGCTGGTACCTGACTTTGCGCCTGGAATATATCAGCCTTTTTGCCGGCATTGGACTCTTTGCGATGTACACCCGTTATCTCTATCCCAAAGACGTCAGCCATAATTTTGGTCACGTGATCAATGCCTTTTGCATTTCTTTTTCCCTTGCAGCCATTTTATTGCCATCTGAATTTTTTACACAGCTGGTTAACCCTTTCTTGCTCCTGATGCTTTTCTGCCTGGTTTACACCCCCTATGTGTATGCCGTTGCTTTCCGTCGGAAACGTCCGGGTGCCATTTACACACTTTTAAGCTCCTTGTCTTTGATGGTGGTATTTACGATCTCGCTGCTTCATTACTGGCAAATCATCCCATCGCTGCAGTTGCTCAATTTTTGCTGTTACATCAGTTTCTTCTTTTTTCAATCGCTGATCCTCTCCCACCGGGTATATTTCAGACTGAAGCAGGCCAGAGCTGAAGCCGAGCAAGGTTTCATTGTGAAAAGCGAATTCTTGAGCACCATGAGTCATGAGATCCGTACACCTTTGAACGCGGTAATTGGTATGAGTCATTTATTATTGAAGAATGACCCAAGGGAAGACCAGGTAGAGCAACTTGACGTCATGCTGTTTTCGGCCAACAACCTGCTTTCCATTGTTAATGATATTCTCGACTACAATAAAATTGAGGCGGGGAAGATCACCTTTGAACATATCGAGATGGATCTGGACACTGTCTTCAGATACATTTCTAAGGGCATGAAGACAGCCGCAGATGATAAAGGCATTGCTTTAACCTTAAGGACAGATCCGGCCTTAAAACATAAGCTCATTGGTGATCCGACGCGCACCACACAAGTGGTGACAAACCTGGTTCATAACGCCATTAAATTTACCCAAATTGGCTCCGTAGAGGTTTCTATCCGTATGGTTTCGGAAGATGCGTCTTTGGTGACACTAAGCATCTCGGTTAAGGATACCGGAATTGGGATTTCTGAAGAAAAACAAAAGATGATCTTCGAACGCTTTACCCAGGCGGATTCATCGACATCGAGAAGCTTCGGCGGGACCGGGCTTGGATTGGCGATCAGCAAACGTATACTGGAACTCCAGGGTTCTACGCTTTCCTTAACAAGCCAGGAAGGTGTTGGGTCAACTTTCTATTTTGAGCAGACCTTTGAGAAAGGCACGAGGTTGCAGGATGCCCAACCTGTTCCTGATGTGACGAAGATGGAAGAAAAACCACTTACCGGATTGAATATCCTGCTTGTGGAGGACAACATGATGAATGTGCTGGTTGCCCAAAAGTACCTGGAACGTTGGGGTGCGAATATTGACGTGGCCTATGATGGTCTTCAAGGCCTGAATAAGCTTGACCTGAGCCATCATGACCTGGTGCTGATTGATCTACATATGCCTGTTATGGACGGCTATGAAGCGGCAAAGAAAATGCGTGAACAAGGCGCTAGAATCCCGATCATAGCCTTAACGGCAAACCTTCCGGATGAGATCCAGGAACAAACGGCGAAGTCGGGCATTGATGATATCGTTGTAAAACCCTTTTTACCTGATGAGCTGTACCGGAAAGTCTTGCACTACAGTGCACCCATGCTAGCCAACTAGAAGGCGACGTTTATAAAGGCCCTTCAACTAACGTTGTGATCCGAACTGCCTTAAACCGGCAAACCGTCCTGGCTTTTTAGCCGGAAATAAGCTCATATTTAAGGAGAAAGACATACCCGAGGACCTCAAACTCGCGTCACCGGCACCAATGCCGGTTAGTGGCAATTTCATAAAAGGCTGAACGCCGATACTTAAACGCGGACTGATCTTACGTTCTACACTGACCGCAACATTTGCAATGCCAAAGAAGTGTTGATTCTGATTCCTATACTCTACTGAAACCACACTCGGGCTGCTTCCCTCCTGGGGATAGACGTAGTCGTACTTTTCCCGAAGCATGAGATAACTAGAAAGCCCGGCGTTCACAGCGAGGGAGAACTTCTTTTTATCCAATAGCTTGTAATTCACGTTTAGTGGAATATCAATTACATTACAAACAGCATTTATATCGTATGGTTCTCCACTCAGGTTATAGGCATTTACACCGGTGATATAAGAGTTGTAATACTTATTGCTATAGATGGCACCGCTGGTTAAGCTGAGTTTCGGCGAGATGCCATAGGTAGCCAGTAGTCCGACATTCGAGCTTACCTTGGAGCCAATGCTGGATTCTGCATAGCTGATATCCGGCGCCAGCATGGCACTTAACGTTAGTCCTTGTTTCTGGCTATTGGCGCCGTTCATCTTCTTCTTAACATCCTTCACCACTTTTGCGTATTCTTCATCTGCCGGATCCTTTGCCGCAGCGGGGACTTGTAGGTGAGCATCAAAAGGAATGGTCCGCCTGCCCGGGTTAGCGGGTTGAATTTCCAAAATGGCCGGTGTCAGGTGCAATTCAGTCAATATTGTGCTGCCTTCTTGCTGTAATCCATGATCATCTTTCTTTTGGATCACTGGCTCCTGCGACGGCTTACGTTGCGATTTGGTATACTGTTCCTGTAATTCATCTTTATTCTGGGTTGCCGGGTCATGCTGAACAGGCTGCTGTCTTTTAATTTTAGCACTCTTATTTTGAACTACTCCGTTCTTCTCTGAATTGAAGAAAAGGACGAAAAGCCCAAACAACAAGATTGCTGCTGCAGCAGAGGCCCAAAGTAGCCAGGTTGGACGACGTCTTTTGGCTTCCAGATCAAGCATACCAGACATTTTTTCCCAGTCTTGTTCATTGAACGGGATATCCGGCTCGAGCAGGCTCTCTTTAAATAGTTTATCTATGTTTTCTTTATTTTCCACCTTTATTGAATATTCTTTGTAGGTACTTCATCTTTAACTCTATGCTTCGCCGCGTCTTTATCGTAAACCAACAGCCGCTCTTGTAATTTCTGCCGGGCTTTAAAGAGGTTGGACTTTGAGGTGCCAACAGAAATATTCAGCAGGGAAGCAATTTCCTCATGCGAGTAACCATCTATTGCGTAAAGGTTGAATACGGTGCGGTAAGCCGGAGAAAGGCTCTGAACCAAGCTTAAAAGATCTTTATAGGCCAGATCATGACTGGCAACTTCCACCTCACCCAGGTTCTCGTACTCCGTAACATCGTCATGGTCCGAGAACTTTAGGTTCTTCCGGTAATGGTCTATTGCAGTATTGGTAATGATCCTCGCAATCCATGCCTTCAGGGGTTCTGTTGAATCGTATTTGCCTATATGTGTAAAGACTTTCAAAAATCCGTCGTTCAGCACATCTGCAGCATCATAATCATTCAGGGAGTACCGCCTGCAAATGGCCATACCGTAACTATAAAATGCTTTATAGAGCAAATACTGACTGGATCTGTCCTGTCGAATGCACCCGTTAATAATCTCTTGCACCTACAATTATTTTTGATTTCCACAATGCATCTTTACCGGATACGCAGGATGACGGGCATTGGTTGCTTCAATTTAATGAAAAATATTTCCCTTTCTCAATTTTCGATAAAAGACCAATTAAAGAATTCTACTTTTTTTTATTTGTCCGAACAACCTTTGGAATGGAAGGCCCGTAATCAGAAAAAACAACAGATCCATTCACCTAATCCTACCATCATGTCACACAACAAACGAATTTTCCTGGCAATCAGCTTTTGCTATCTGTTCCTTGCTGCATGTTCCAAGAAACAGGCGGACGAACCCACTCCGGCAGAACCAAACAAACCGACAACCAAAGTCACCTACACCAACTTCGTTGGGGGATTATTTCAAACCAAATGCGCATCCTGCCATGCACCTGGCAAGCCGCAGGCAGGTTTCTGGACCTTCAACGGTTACTCCAGCGTGATCAGCAATGCAGATCAGATCAGGAATCTGGTTATCGTAACCAAGATTATGCCTCAGTCCGGAAGCCTGTCAGCAGCAGAGCTGAAGTCCCTACAGGACTGGTATGATCAAGGCAAGGTGGAATAAAAATCTTCTTCTTATGAAAACAATCATAAACCTTTTGCTTTTTTGTGGCATATCCATCCTGGCCAAGGGACAGGATATTCTGATCAGTAAGAACGCCGCACTCTCCTTCTTCTCCAGCACCGTTGTAGAGGATATCGAAGCCAACAGCACGACCGCCAGCTCGGTTCTGGACATCAAATCCAGAAACATCATTTTCCGGGTAAACAACAACAGCTTTCAGTTTAAAAAGAAGATGATGCAGGAGCATTTTAACGAGAACTATATGGAAAGCGACAAGTATCCTTACTCGGAATTTAAGGGCAAGATCACAGACGACGTAGATCTGAGTAAGGATGGAACCTATACCGTGAATGTGAGCGGCAGCCTGAATGTACACGGGGTCACCAAGCCTTATCAAACCAAAGCCACAATAACCGTAGGTTCCGGTGTGACCACGGCAAAAGCGACTTTCCGCGTGCGCATCGAAGACCACAAGATCAAGATCCCTTCAATCGTCTTTAAAAATATTGCAGAATTTGTCGACGTGCGGGTATCTGCAACCTATCAACCGAAAAAACCTTAAACATGAAAACCACAACCTTAATTCTAATCTTTGGCCTCCTGGTCTGTACCCGCTCAGTCTTTGCACAGGTGGACCTGGAGAAAGAACTCGCCACAACCAGCCCAAAGCACGAGAAAGTGACATCTACATTTAAATCGACCAGGCTCATCAATGGCCACAGCAATGAAACCATTTACAAGAATGAGCTGGACTTTAAGGTGGACCACCGTTTTGGAGATATTGGCGGAGATAATGGCGGGATCAAGCAGTTCTTTGGATTAGACAATTCCACGGATATCCGCATCGGCTTTGAGTATGGCCTGTCCGACCGGCTAAGTATCGGCCTTGCACGGGCAAAGGGTGCCACAAATGTGCAACAGTTGTATGAAGGAAGTATTAAGTACAGGCTGCTGCAACAAACTACAGACGACTATATTCCGGTCGGGATCACTGTTCTTGGAAGCAACACCATTGCAGCCGTGAAAGCCAGTGATGATCCAACATCAGCTACGGCCTATAACAGCTTCAGCGACCGGATGAACTATGTTGGGCAATTGATCATTGCCAGGAAATTCAGCTCAAATTTCTCATTCGAGCTTTCACCAACCTACGTTCACAGGAATTTCACTGCCTTCCGCGATCAGAATTCGCTGTTCGCACTCGGTGCCGGTGGTCGCATGAAGTTTAGCAAACGGATGGCGCTGGTGGTTGATTATTTTATTCCCTTCCGGAACTCAGAAGATAAGGCCTACCTGGAAGCAAACAATGCCACGAAGTTCTATGATCCCCTAGGCGTCGGCCTGGAGATTGAAACCGGCGGGCACGTCTTTCACCTTAATTTCACGAATGCAACGGCCATAGAAGAGATACAACTCATTCCCTCCACGACAAGTTCCTGGACCAAGGGGCAGTATCGTTGGGGATTTAGTATCTCCAGGCGCTTCTCGTTCAACAAAGACAAAAAATAATCAACTTTTTGGAGGTTGCTGTTTTTTGACGAGTGCTGGATGCGCTTCATTCAATACCTTAACAGCTATTTCAATGAGCCGGAGGTGTTCATAAGTATGGCCATGCTGGACTTCCACGTTAATGTATGGGATGCCGTTTTGCATCGCGTAAACGGACAGCGAACCATCATCAGGTGCATTTTTGGACTGCAGGATTACGTTTACATTTTCTTTTTTCAGACGGGTAAAAAGATCTGGTTCTGTAACAAGAATCAGATCATCCGGATCCATTTGAAAGTTGATATACAGGGAGTCTGCGGTGCTTTCCAACTCATACCCCTTGAGATAAGATGCGATGCTGTAATTACCATCGGTATTGTTGTGCAAGGTAAAGATGTATTCCGGCTTGCCGACTGCATAGTGGTTTAGAATCACCCTGGAGGCTCTAAGCAGTTCCTGCAAAACTTCCTCTGTCACGGTACCGAATTTCGCCAGCCCTTTACGAATTCCTGCGTCGGTGTAGATACTGTTCGGATCGATTTGACGTGCGGCAGAATTATAGTGGAATTTATAGTTCCTTACGCCGCCATACTGTGGATCTATGATAGAGCCGCCGCTGAAATGAATATACTCGAAGGCCGCCTTAACGCCAGTATCTTCATTGTCGTGAATAACAAGGAAGTTGATATTCGGCTCGCGATAGCTATACTTAACCAGGTTTACATTAAAGTTATTGATCAGTATATAGGAGGTATCTGTTTTGACACCTTCGAATACAGGCGGATGTTGCGCCTGAAGATGCA
>Ga0157371_10003763_pt1 | contig 13576 bp, 10 predicted proteins | sample C45metaG_FD_113462 | JGI IMG/M metagenome (GOLD analysis project Ga0157371, IMG submission 113462) | Corn rhizosphere microbial communities from Kellogg Biological Station, Michigan, USA - C4-5 metaG | ecosystem: Host-associated > Plants > Roots > Rhizosphere > Soil | place: USA: Michigan...
AGGCGTTCAAAGCCGCCAGCGAGGAGGACGAGCCGCGGCCGGAGCTCTGGCAGGCGGTCGGCGAGAGCGCTCAGCAGGTGCTCGAGGCCGAGCGGCGCCTCTGGACCGCGCTCGCCTGAGCGGCCGGCGCGCTCACTTGAACTGGAAGCTGGTCAGGTCCTGGGCGAAGGTCGGGTTGAAGACGACCTTGTCGAGGTCGACTGCGGAGGAGACGAAGGTCGGCAGGGTGCTGTTCCCGTAGGGCACCCATGGCGCTTGTTCCATGAACTTGCGGTCGAGCTCGGCGTATTCGGATTCGACCTGCGGCGCCAGCGGCCCTTCGCTGAGGCGGTCGATCTCCGCGTTCAGCTGCTTGTCGTCGATCCGCGGCAGGTTGGTGGCGCCGGTCGGGACGATGCTCTCGCCGTTCAGCAGCGGCTGGAAGAAGTCGTTGGGGTGCGGGTAGTCCTCGAACCAGTTGGCGAAGCCGATGTCGAGGTTCGGGGTCGATTCGTTTCCGATCAGGCCGAAGTAGTTGTCGGCGTTGACGATCTTCAGCGTCGTCTGGAACCCGAGCTGCTTCAGCACGCCCTCGAGGTATTCGCCGGCTTCGTTGTTCGGGCTTTCGTTGTCGGTCCAGACGGTGATCGCGCGATCGCTCGGCTTCGCCGCAGCGACCAGTTCCTTCGCCTTGCCCAGGCTATGCGGGTAGAGGTCGAACTGCTTGTAGCCGGGCATCCCCGGCGGCAGGATCTGGTGGGTGCCGGTGATCTGGCCGGCGTAGATCCGTTCCAGCGCCCGCGGGTCGACCGCGTCATTGACCGCCTGCCGCACCTTCACGTCATCGAACGGCGCCTGGGTCGTGTTCATCCAGAAGAAGTAGGTGCTGACCGTCGGCTCGACCTTGAACTGGGAGCCTTCGTACTTGCTCTTCACGTCGGCGTAGCGGTCGGCCGGCGGCGGGTTTCCCATCCAGTCGGTGCGGCCGCTTTCGACGTCGTTGACCTGGGTCGAGGGGTTGCGGAGGACGGCGACTTCGATCGAGTCGACGTGGCCGCTCGGGATTTCTGGCAGCAGTTTCGCGTTGTTGGCGCCCCACTGCGGGTTGCGCCGGTAGTCCCAGCCGCGGCCGGGCTTGACGCTGGCGATGGCGTAGGGGCCGGTTGCCGGCGGTGGGTGGGCGGTTAGGTCTTCGGCCGGGGTGCCGGCCGGGACGGGCGCGGCGAAGGGCAGCGCCAGCTCGTTGCTGAAGGTGCCCCGCGGCGCGGCCAGGTGAATGACGATCTGGCCCGTCTTGTCGTCGGTCAAGATCCCAGGGATGCCACCCTGTTTCGTCTTCGCAAAGGCTTCGGCGCCGACGATGTCGGTGTAGAAGGGCGAGCCGGGCGAATTGAGCTTGAACAGCCGTTCGATCGCGTAGGCGAAGTCCGAGGCCTCCACCGGCTTCCCGTTCGAGTACTTCAGCCCCTTGCGCAGGGTCAGCGTGTAGGTGCGACCGCCGTCGCTGATCTTCGGCAGCGCCTCCGCCAAGCCCGGGATCACCTTGCTGCCGGCGCTGCCGGAGGCGTGGGCGTAGGTCAGCAGCGGGACGTAGACGTCGTAGACCGCGGTCGAGCCTTCGCCGGTGTAGGCGAGGCCGGGGTCGAGGGAGTCGGGGAAGGACCCGAAGGTCGCCTCAAGCGTCCCGCCTTCCCGGCCCGAGGAGGACGAACTACCGCAGGCGGACAGGGCCAGCGCTGCGACGAGCGCCAGCGTGAGTGCCGCCAACTTGATCCGGCCCTTGGTCACGCCGGTACACTTTCGACACCGACGCCCAAATCCTTGAACGGTGCGGGGCACTCGGCGATTCGTCTAGCCGCCGCGCCTGCGGTTTGTCGCCCCACCCGCCGGGTAATCAGGCCCCATGACCATTGGAGCAGGCATCTTTCTCATTGCTGTGGGAGCGATTCTCTATTTCGCGACCAACATCCACGTCCAGGGCATCAGCATCGACACGATCGGCCTCATCCTCATGGTCGCTGGTCTCGTCGGCCTGCTGATCGGGCTCTTCCAGGAAATCATCTGGTCCAGCCGCCGTCGCGGTCCCGTCGAAGCAGCACCCGTGGAAGAACGTCGCGAAGTCCGGGATCCCGCCTACCGCGAAGCACCTCCGCGCTACTAAATCAACTGAAAAGCTCGAGGGCGGTCACGTTCAAGAGGCCGTCCTCGTTCTTCCTCGACCCGGGTAGGTTCCGGCTGTGGCGGAGTTCCTGACGATCGGCGTCTACGGGTTCGACGGGCCGGCGTTCATCGGCGCCTTGCAGGAGGCAGGGGTCGGGATCGTCCTTGACGTGCGCCAGCGGCGCGGGGTGCGGGGGAGCGAGTACGCCTGGGCGAACGCGAAACGGTTGCAGGCGGCGCTGGCCGAGGCGGGGCTCGGCTACAGCCACCTGCCGGAGCTGGCGCCGACTACGGAGATGCGGCAGCTGCAGTACGAGGAGGACGCTCGCCGGGGCGAGGGCAAACGCTCGCGCACCGTGCTCGCGCCGGCCTACGTCGAGCGCTACACCGAGGAGGTGCTCGGCCGTGTCGACCTGGAGCCGATCGTCAGGTTCGTCGGCAACAACCGCGCTGCCCTCCTATGTGTCGAGCGCGATCCCGAGGCCTGTCACCGCTCGCTGATCGCGGCGCGGCTGGAAGCAGAGGTTGGAGCGGCCGTCAGGCACCTGCGGCCGCAGGTGCCCTAACGGGAGTGGCGGTGCTTCTTGCCGTTGTGCTTGTGGGGCTTGACGCACCGCACCTTGCCGTGAACCCGCTTCTTCTTGAAGCCCCTCCGGCAGTGGACGGCTTTGGGCGGCTGCGGCCCGGGTGCGGGCGGAGGCGACACCTGCGGGGGGCTCGAGGACGGGTTCTGCTGGCCGCCTCCCCCAGAGGAGGAGCCACCGTCACCGCCTGACTGCGGGGGTTCAGAGGGAGGAACGGTCGGCTTCACCATCTGCGCGTCGATCCCGTTCACGCTCTGGCCGGGCGCCAGGGTGATCCCCTGGGCCGCACCCAGCGAAGAGGCCGTTTTCCAGTACTGGGTGGAGAATTCTTCTTCCCGTTGCGGTTCGCCTTCGCCTTCTTCTTCTTCGAGATATTCATGTTCCCCGTCGTAGACGAAGGCGGTGAAGCGCACCTTGTAGGTGCCGGGCGGGAGATGGGTGATCGTGTATTCGCCGTGCGCGTTGGAGGAGGCACAGGAGGCCGGAAATTCTTCTTCGGAAGCTTTCCAGGCACAGGCTTCGATGCCTTCCAGCCGGCTGCCGTCGGCGGCAGCCGTGACCACGCCGCTGATCGTCCCGCCTGCCTGCAGTTCCGCGTCGATCCCATGGGTGGTCGAGCCCGCGGTGACCGTGACCTGCTGCGCGCCGGCGCGAGTCGACGAGCCGTCGTAGTACTGGCGCAGCAGGTTCGGGACTTCGAACGGCGCCTGCCAGCCGGGGAAGAAGGCGACCGCGTATGAGCCGGTCGCGAAGCCCCTCAGCGTGTATTCGCCGCTGCTATCGGTGCTGACACAGAATTCGATTTCTTCTTCGACTTCTTCTTCCGGGATCGCGCAGACCCCCACCCCAGCGAGCGGGGCGTGGTCCGAAGCCGCGGTGACGAGGCCGTCGATCGCGCCGCCTTCGTGCATCGCGGCGTCGATTCCCGAAGCCGACCCACCGAGCCCGACGTCCACCCGCGTCGCATCGGCCGGCAGCACTGCGTCTTCGAAGTACTGCGGGGCGTACTTGGCGGTGCTCGGGTCCCAGGCGCTCTGGCGTGCGAAGTGCACCAGGTAGCTGCCCGGCTGCAGGCCGGCGATTTCGTACTGGCCCAGTTCGCCGGTGTGGGAGCAACGGTAACCGTAGGCGTCGGGATCGCTGGCACAGACGCTGATGCCTTCCAGCGGTTCTTCCGTCGTGTCGTCGATGACCGTGCCGGAGATCCGCCCCCCTTCGTGCATTTCCTGATCGATGCCGCCGGTCACCGAGCCGACCGTGACCGTCACCTTCTGAGCTTCTTCCCAGGTGGGTTTGTCGTGGTAGTAGACGTCGGCGTAGGTGGCCATCGCTTCGCGGCCGAAGAAGTGGACCCGGTAGCTGCCGCTCGGCAGCCCCACCAGTTCGTAGCTGCCGTCGCTGGCGGTCGTGTCGCAGCTGCCGTAGCCGCCGCTGCAGACTTCGATCCCCACCAGGGAAGTGTGCGTTGCCGCATCGGTGACCGTCCCGGCGATCACACCCCCTTTGTGCATCGCGGCATCGATGCCGGTGACCGTGGCCCCGGCAACGACCGCGACCGGGTCGGCTTCTTTCTTGGTCGCCTTGCCTTTGTAGAACTGGTGGATGTAGCCGATCGACGAGGCGTAGGCGGAGAACCGGACTTTGTAGCTGCCGGTCGGCAGGCGCGGAATCGTGTAGGTGCCGTCGGCGGCGCTGGTGGCGCACCGTTCCGTGCCGCCGCGGGTGACCGTCGGCAGCGCGCATACGTAGGCAACGGCGCCATCGTGGGTGATCGCATCGGTCACGGTGCCGGTGATCTGTCCTCCCGGTTGCAGCGCCGCGTCGATTCCGGCAGTGGCACTGCCCGCGGTGACGCTTACCGGCTGGGACGCGGAGCGCGTTCCCGCGCCTTTGTAGTACTGGTCCAAATAGTTGAGCTGCCCGTAGTTGCCCGGCGAGATTTCGCCGTAGCCGGGCACGAAACGGACGTCGTAGTTGCCAGTCCGCAGGCCCCCGATGGTGTAGTTGCCTTCGCCGTCGGTATTGGTGCAGACCCCATCCGGGAAGTAGGAGGAAGCGGTCGTCTTCACCGCGCAGACCTGGATGTTGGAGATCGATTTGCCCGTGTCGGCTCCGGTCACGTGACCCTTGATCCGCCCGGCCGGCGCCATTACGGCATCGATCCCGGATTCGGTGACGCCGTTTTCGACGGTGAGCCGGGTCGCGTCGTAGGAGCTGGATGCTCCCGCGTAGTACTGGGTCAGGTATTCGGTCCCGCCCGAGAAATAGACGATGTATTCGCCCGCGACGACGCCGTTGATCGTGTATCCGCCGGTCGGGCTCGTCGACGCGCACTTCACCGAGGGGCCTTCGGAGGGGTAGGCGCAGACCTGCAGCCCCTGAACCGCGCCGCCGCCCGCTTTCGTCACCGTTCCGGAGATCTTCCCCGCTTCGATGAGAGTCGCGTCAATGCCGGTGGTCTTCGCGCCGGCTGCCAGGGCGACTGCGTCCGCGGCGGCAAACGTGCTCTTGCCGTCGTAGTACTGCGGCGCGTAAACCGATTCGGTCGATGGAAGGAAGCGGAGCTTGTAGCTGCCGTTCGGAATGCCGGCGATCAGGTAATTGCCTTCTTCGTCGGTGTTGCCACAGCCGGCTTCTTTCTGGCTCGTCGCTTGGTAGGCGCACACTTCGACGTCTTCCACCGGCGCCGTGCCGTCGCCGACCGTGCCTTCGACCTCGGCTCCCGGCACCATCGCCGCGTCGATCCCAGTGCTCGTCGCGCCGGCGGCGACGGAGACGGGATCGGCGGCGCCTTCGGTCGCCTTGCCGTCGTAGTACTGGCGGACGTAGCTCACCGGTTCGTATTCGCCCGGGCCCGTTTCGATCCAGCCGCTTCTGAACGACACCTTGTAGGAGCCCGGGCGCAGGCCCGAGATCGTGTAGGTGCCGTCCGGGCCGCTGGTTTCGCAGTTGTAAGAGTTGCCGCTGGTGCGTTCGGCGCAGACGTTGATCCCCGCCACCGGTTCGCCCGTTCCAGCGTCGGTGACGGTGCCGCCGACCGAGCCGGACTTTTCCAGCGCGGCGTCGATCCCCGCGGTGGTGTTGCCGCTGGTGACGGAGACCAGTTCGGCGTTCCACCATTCAGTGGTGTCGTCGAAATACTGTTCGAGGTAGCCGTCACCTGAGTCGCTGAACCAGGCCTTGTAGTTGCCGGGAGCCAGTTCCGTGACTTTGTACGCGCCGCTCGCATCGGAGACGGCGCAGCTCGGTGCCCCATCGCCGTAGGCGCAGGCTTCGGCGCCTTCGATCGGAAGCCCGCTCGAGGCATCGGTGATCGTCCCCGCAATCGATCCGCTCCCCGCGGCCAGTGCTGAGGCAGGCGCCCCGAAGGCGCAGGCGAGGACAGCGAGCACGATAGTTAGAGACTTCTTCATCCGCGAGCGCCGCACATTACTCAGGCACCCTCCAAGGTGCCGGCGACGCTTTCAGCGACCCGCGGCGTCCCGAGTGGTGACCGTTTCGAGCGCCGTCCGCACGACCAGCGCAAACGATCCCAGGACCAGCAGCAGGAACGCCCACCCGGGCGAACCGAGCAGCGCGGTCAGGAGCGCCGTCGCCATCCCGACGTAGAAGACGATCCCAAGGCCCTCGACGAGTTTGCCCGAGGAGTAGAGGTCGAGCTTGCGCATCAAGAAGTGGTTCGGAGCCGTGGCTCGAAATCCTCCTGGCAAAGCCCGAGGCCGGCGCCCCCGTGGATAGGTGCAGATGCGATGACTCCCGGAGGTGCTCACCGCGTCGAGCACCGAGCGGCCACGTGGCGAGCAGTTGCTCCCATGTCCGAAGAACTTGACGAAGCCCACCGGCGGCACCGCCGCAGACCGTTATGGGGCGGAAGGCGCGCTCGGCTCCGACGGCTCGGACTCGGGCGCGTCCGGGTCCGGTTGTGGATCCGGTTCCAAGGCGACGTCCGCGGCAAGTGAGGCAATTAGCTCGAAGAGTTTCTCGATCTCCTCTTTGGCGTCCCTAGGGAGGCCTTTGGCGAGCTCATCTTCGGTGAAGCGGGGGGTAGTGGCGGCTGGCCTCCAGCCCGCACTGGCCCCGGGCTCCACCTCGCCCCCGAGCTCCAGCTTTATGTCCTCATCGGTTGCCATTGCCTGCTTAACGTAGTTCCTACTGCGGATCTGCCGCGCTCTGCTCCAGTTCTTCTTGCTCTCCGGCGTCGTTTCCTGCGTCTTCTACCTGTTTCTTTCTCCCCGGTTCTCGCGCTCGCGAAGCGTGTCGATCTCGCGAACCCGGTCCTTGTCCAGCATGGCCTGCCCAACGGCAGGAGACACATGGACCTCATCGGGCTCAGGCTTGATCCCCTTGCGTTCGGTCATCCAGCTCAAAAGGTCGCCCAGCCGATAGACGGCAACCAGGAAGACTGCTCCCGCCACCTGGGCCCAGGTCTGTAGGGCGGTATCGGGTGTCTCGGCAATCGCCCCTCGCAGCTCGATGCAAGCCAGCACCAAACAGATGAAGCCGACGCCTAGGAATGCGGCCGCGAGGTAGTGCCGGGTCTCCCCCACTTTCATTGCCGCGCGGTCGTTGCTGACGACGCTGATCAACACCGTGAGAAACAGCAGGTAGACGGCGAGTGCGCCGCGCGTGACGCCCTCGCCGCAGAAGAAGAGGGCCAGGACGCCCACCAGGGCGAAGGCGATGCCTCGGCGCAGCGCCCGACGCTGCTGCTCGGGCGAGTCGAGTTTCTTCAACCCCATCCAGACCAGGGGACTGGAAAGCAGCCAGCTCGTGCCCAAGGGAAGCGTTGCCGCGGTCGCCGCCATCGCATACAGCGCCCAGGTGGATTCTGCACTCATCCCGAAAGGCGTCGCCCCTGCCAGCACCGCCGCCGCCGCGACCGCGCTGAGACCGGTGATCAAGAGCAGGATCCTGGCCCCGCCGACAAGCTGCGTAACCGGGACTTCATTCGAACCGATCGCGAGCGCGGACACCAGGGCGGGCACGACGAGGAGGCATCCGGCGAGTACCTGAGCTTCGGTGTTGGCGAAACCGCCGCCGCCGAATTCGGGGTTGCTATCGGCGAGTAGCCACAGCATCACCGCCGTGATCGCCGCGGCGAGGAACCAGAGGACCGGAAAGGACCCGTCGCCGATGCCGACGGTGATGCGAAGCCAGATGTCTTCGCCTAGTCCCTTCAGGTCTCGCTCCGGGTCAGACGGAACGTCCAGGCGAGCGGTGCCGGGAGTGAGGGTCTTGCGCGATCCTGGCGGCATCTCCCTCTCCTCCACCTCGCCTCCGCTGGCTCGCTCGTGCAGCGCCGGTCCCCCTGCCACCCGTAAGTCCCGTGGAGTACGGCCTGGTGGGCATCGAAGTTCGAAGTGGTAAGAAGCGCATCGCATCGCATAGATGGTCGGGAAACCGAACTCGAACGGCATCCAGGCGAGCGGCTGTCCGATGCGTTCTCCTAAGGCAGAGAAGCTGATGGTGCGTTTACGCCGCCCGTAGGGGTTGCTGCCGATCGCCAGCGCGTCCCTCGGATTCGGTACCTCGTCCGCGCGTTCGGCGACCTCTATTTCTTCGAGTGCACGCTGCCGGCGCTTCTTCACTCCCGGACGCCGAGAACTCTCCTGCAGTTCCCCGAACGCCCAGCGAATGACCGGTCGGGCCTCGAGCTCTTTGCGCTCCCGGATGAAGATCGACCGGCGCTCGCCGGGGCGCCCTTTCAGCAGGACCCAGATCAATGAGTGCTCGACGAGCATCTGCAGGACCTCGTCAAGACCAGCCTCCCTCCAGGCGACGCCGACCTCCCGCAGTCGATGCTCGCCCTCCCCCGGTGTAGGCTCGCCCGCAGCTGCAGGGTCTTTTTCCAACCGCTTCCCTGCCTCGTCCAATCCCACTTCTTCTCGCAACTTCGCGAGGATGATCGCCGCCTGGTAGGGCCTTTCCCCGACCACGCGGCTGAACGACTGCTCCAGCCGGGCCGAAAGCGCGTCAAGGCGCTTTTTACCCAGAGAGAGGCGCCGCTCCTTGAACAGATCGCTGGCGGCATGGGCCAGGCCTCTCGCTGAGAACTCGTCGCACTCCTTGCGGATCGGCACCGGCACTGCTTCCCCCAGCTCATTACGGATGCTGAACTCCACCCGCTGTTCGGCCTTCTTTAAGAAGACTAGGGGGAACGGAAACAGGTACTCCCCCGGGGCTTTTTCCCACTTCCCCTCGATCTTCGCCGGAAGTTCGAGGTCGACCCGCAACTCCCAGCTGGCGCTCTGGTCAGGGTGCATGGTCAGCACCTCCTCATGACGCCGAATCAGCTGATGACGGTTGCGCAGATACCAGGCGAACGGATCTCTCGACTGCTCAGCAGCTGGATCCACAGGCTCATCGAGCATCCCTCCCCCTCCCTGCACTGGAAGCCAACAGTCCCCTGACGGTACCTAAGCTTAATCGAAGTTATTCTCAGGTCCGTGCCCAAGACCCTCTTCACCCCTGGTCAGTACGAACTAAGTCACCTCCTCGCCGACATCGACCTCGGAAAACTGGCCCTGCCGGAGATCCAGCGCCCGTTCGTCTGGAAGAAAAAAGCGGTACGGGATCTGCTCGACTCGATGTACCGGGGCTTCCCGGTGGGCTACCTCATGCTCTGGAACGCCGCCCAGGTCGACAGCAGGGTGATCGGCGAAGACGGCAAGCAACACACTCCGACTGAATTCATCGTCGACGGACAGCAGCGGCTGACGAGCCTCTACGCGGTCATCAAGGGTAAGGAGGTCACCTTCCACGACTTCAGCAAGGGCCGCATCAGGATCGGGTTCCGCCCGCGAGACGGGAGGTTCGAGGTAAGCGACGCGGCGATCGAGAAAGACCCGGAGTTCCTGCCCGACATCACCTCGATCTGGGTCGGTCAGGGCTGGGAGGTGGTCAACGGCTTCATCGACCGCCTGAAAGAGGCAAAACCGGAGGCCCTCGCCGGCGACAACGAGTCACAGCTCCGCGACGCCCTGCACCAACTGCAGGGCCTCAGCGACTATCCCTTCCAGGCAGTGAGGATCGGCCACGAGGTAGACGAGGAGAAGGTCGCCGAGATCTTCATGCGGGTGAACTCGGGTGGAACCCAGCTGAAACAGGCGGACTTCATCCTCACCCTGCTTTCGGTCTTCCGCGACGACGATCGGCGTCGCCTCGAAAGGTTTGCGCGGGAAAGCCGGGTTGTATCTGCCAACGGCCGGCCGAGCCCGCACAACCACCTGCTCCAGCCCGATCCCGACCAGCTGCTCCGTGTCGCCGTGCTGATCGCCTTTCGGCGCGGCCGTCTGCAAGCGGTCCTGGCCCTGCTGAGAGGCGCGAGCGTCGAGACCGACGAGACCCTGCCGAGCGCTGACAGAGACGCCCAGCTCGACAAGCTGAGCGCAGCCATCGACAAGGTGCTCGACTTGACGAACTGGCATGAGTACATCAAGGCGGTGATGGCTTCGGGAATCCGCCGCGCCGCCGAGGTCTCTTCACGCAACACCGTCGTCCTGGTCTATGCGCTCTACTTGATCGGCCGCAGCTACGGAATTTCTCACAGTGACCTGCGCACCCCGATCGCCCGCTACTTCTTCATGGCCAGCCTGACCTCCCGGTACACGGGATCGTTCGAGACCAGGATTACCCAGGACGTGCAGTCGTTCACCCAGGCCGAGGACGGCAACGGGTACCTCGAGCGGCTCCGTCAGGCGACCCAGACCACGCTGACCGCCGACTTCTGGACGATCAACCTGCCGCAGAATCTGGCGACCTCGAGCTCGCGGAGTCCCGCCCTCTTCGCTTACGTCGCATCGCTTTCCCTGTTGAACGCGAGGGTGCCGCCCTTCGTCAGCGGCGGACCGGACGGCCAGAAGGCGGCGATCCCGATCCGCGATCTCATCGACCCCGTCGTTCACGCGAAGAAGTCGTCGCTCGAGCGCCACCACCTGTTTCCTCGCAAGTACTTGGAAAGCATCGGCATCGAGGCGACCAGTCAGATCAACCAGATAGCCAACCTCTCGTTTGTCGAGTGGCCCGAGAACATCGAGATCTCCGACGTGCCGCCGGCTGACTACTGGCCCAGGTACCGAGACCAGTTCACCGCCCAGGACCTCTTTCATCACGGCCTCTCGCCCGACTGGAGCGACAGCGACTACGACGTCTTCCTCGAACGGCGACGAGAGCGCATCGCCAAGGTCATCCGCAGCGGCTTCGAAAGCATCGGGGTCGGGCCGGCCCAGGACGAATAAGCGGGAGCGACGGGACTCGAACCCGCGACCTCCGGCGTGACAGGCCGGCGCTCTAACCAGCTGAGCTACGCCCCCGAGAGAACTTCGAGACGGGCTCTGGGGGAGCCCGGAATCGAAAGCTAGCGTATCTAGGCTGCCTTGGAGGGGGCTTGGTCGTGGGTCTCGGCCAGGTGGCGGAGCTCGGCGAGGAGTCTTCGATCCCGGCGAGCTTGACCACGCTTTCGGGAGCGGTGACGGCGCTCCCCTCCTTCAGCTCGCGCGAGGCGGCGGCGATCCCCGTCGCCCGGCAGTGGGCTAGACGTGCGCCAGCTCGGGTGCGGCCGCCGGCGCCTCGTTGGCGGCGATCTCCTCCAGCAGCTCGCGCAGCTGCGCCATCCGCTCGGGCCCGTAGCGCCTGGCCCACTGCTTCTCGACCTTGGCGAAGAGGGCGAGGCCGGTCGCCTGCGCGCGCTCGCCGCGCTCGGTCAGGCAGATCAGCTTCGCGCGCTTGTCCTCGGGGTCGGGGATGCGCTTGACGTAGCCGCGGGCGACGAGGTCGTCGACGACCTCCCCCACCGACTGCTTCGTCATCCCGGCCATTTCCGCCAGCACGGTCAACCGCATCCCCGGACCGCGGACGAAGCGGAAGACGCAGCCGTGCGTCGGCCGGAGGTCGCCGAACTCGGTCTGCTCCAGCTCCTCGCGGAAGTCCTCGAAGAAGGCGTCTTTGGCGATCTCGAAGAGGCCCGCCATCGGGATCCAGAAGTCGTTGGAGGCGTTGTCGTGGGGAGCGCGCATCATTTCGTCAGGGAGCCTGATAAGGTCACCTTGTCAGGACACCTTACAAGGTTGCCTTACGAATTGTACCCGATGGTTAGGAGACCTCGAATGGACTCGACCCAGACCGTGACGGCCCCCGGCACCACCGACCGCAAGTGGTGGACGCTTGGCGCAGTGTGCGTCGCGACCTTCATGCTTCTGCTCGACATCACCGTGGTCAACACGGCGCTGCCGGCAATCCAGCAGGACCTCGGCGGCAGCTTCACCGACCTGCAGTGGGTGATCGACGCCTACGCCCTCTCGCTGGCGGCGCTGGTGCTGACCGCCGGCTCGCTCGCCGACCGGCTCGGCCGCCGGCGCGTCTTCGCGATCGGGCTGGGGATCTTCTCCCTCGCCTCGCTGCTCTGCGCGCTGGCGCCGGACCCGACCTTCCTCAACCTCGCCCGCGGCCTGCAGGGCGTCGGCGGCGCGATCATGTTCGCGGTCAGCCTGGCGCTGGTCGCCCAGGAGTTCCCCAGCGGCCCCGAACGCGGGATGGCGATGGGGATCTACGGGGCGACGATCGGGATCGCGGTCGCGGTCGGCCCGCTGGTTGGCGGCCTGCTGACCGACGGCCTCGGCTGGCAGTCGGTCTTCCTGCTCAACGTGCCGATCGGCCTGGCGGCGATCGCCGTCACCTACTGGAAGGTCGCCGAGTCGCGCGACCCGAACGCGACCCGGATCGACTGGGGCGGCCTCGCCACCTTCTCGAGCGCGCTCTTCCTCCTGGTGCTGGGGCTGGTCCGCGGCAACGACGAGGGCTGGGGCAGCACCTTGATCATCGGTCTGTTCGCGGCCGCGGCGGCGCTGATGGCGGCCTTCCTGGCGATCGAGCGGCGGGTCGAGCAACCGATGCTCCCGCTCGGTCTCTTCCGCCGCCGCGCCTTCACCGGCGTCCAGCTCGCCGCCTTCGCGGTCTCGGGCTCGATGTTCGCGCTGTTCCTCTACCTGACGCTCTACCTACAGAGCTTCCTCGGCTTCTCGCCGATCGAAGCGGGCCTGCGCTACCTGCCGATCACCGTCGCCTCGTTCATCGTCGCCCCGCTCTCGGGGATGGCGCTGGCGCGGGTGCAGGCCCGCTACCTGATGAGCGGCGGTCTGGCACTGACCGGGGTCGGGCTGCTGCTGATGTCCGGGCTCCACCTGAACTCCGAGTGGACCGCGCTGCTCGCCGGGTTCCTGATCAGCGGGATCGGCGTCGGCTTGCTGAACCCGGTGATCGCCGACGTCGCCCTCAGCGTCGTGCCGAAGGAGCAGAGCGGGATGGCGGCCGGGATCAACGACACCTTCCGCCAGGTCGGAATCGCCGTCGGCATCGCCGCCTGGGGCGCGATCTTCCTCGGCGCCGGCGCTGAGAAGACCCAGCAGGTGGCGAATGGAGCGGTGACCAACGACCAGGCGCGCGGTCTGGTCGAAGCCGCCTCCTCGGGCCACCTCGGCGAAGCGGTCTCGGGCCTGCCGGCGCAGGCGCAGAGCGTCGCCGCGAACGCGGCCCAGCAGGGCTTCCTCCACGGCCTCAACGAGATCCTCGTGCTCGGCGCGATCCTCTCGTTCGTCGGCGCCGTCTTCGGACTCTGGCTGGTCCGCGAGGGCGACATCGAGCGCGAGACGCTGGAGGGGACCGCGTTCGAGGTAAAGCCGGAGGTCGAGCCGGCTCGGGCGTAGTGGTTAGGCTGGCGCGCGTGAAGCTGGTCACCTTCGACAGCGGTGACGGCCCGCGCGCCGGCCTGCTCGAGGACGATCGCGTTGTCGATGCCTGGGCGCTGCTCGGCGAGCCGCATCGGGGGAGCTTGCGGGAGCTGATCGCTGCTGGGCGGG
>Ga0157371_10003772_pt1 | contig 13562 bp, 8 predicted proteins | sample C45metaG_FD_113462 | JGI IMG/M metagenome (GOLD analysis project Ga0157371, IMG submission 113462) | Corn rhizosphere microbial communities from Kellogg Biological Station, Michigan, USA - C4-5 metaG | ecosystem: Host-associated > Plants > Roots > Rhizosphere > Soil | place: USA: Michigan...
CATAGCAGAGGTGGCGGGCTATCCATTATAAAAGCCGCTAATGACGCAAGAATCGACAAACTGATTACATGGTCGTCTATATCAGATTTTTCAAGTCTATGGAAAAAGGAGCAGGAAGAAGAATGGACTAAAACAAGAAAAATCTATGTAGAAAATGCGCGTACAAAAGAAAAAATGCCATTAAACAGTACATTATTAGAAGACTTTAATAGGCACAAAGAAGAGCTAAACATTCTTAGCGCTGCAAAAAAGATACACATCCCCTGGCTAATTCTTCATGGTGACGATGATGTAAATGTGAAGTTTAGTGTTGCACAGCAACTGGCACAAAAACAACTTAAAGCAAGAATACTAAAGATTGAAGGGGCTAACCATGTTTATGGTGCTTCGCATCCATATACTTCTGCAAGCCTACCTGAGCATTTGCAACAGGTAGTAGAAAAGACATTGGCATTTATTAGCTAAGCTTGTAAAAGGAACGGGGGATTATCAATATTGATAATCCCCCGTTGTTAATTTGAATCACTTTTCTGTTATTTAACGGTAAACGGCACTACAACATTACCCCATAAAAGGTTAACCTTACCAGATTTATCAATCTTAAAAGTCATTTTTTCAGTTGCAGAAGCAGCTTTCCCAGGTTTTACCGCTACACGAAGCGCATCGTCTGCCTCAGTATAATCAGTACCCCATTGTTTCCAGGTTTTGTTAAAGATAATAGTCCACTCTTTTTCTCCAGGAATAGTATACAAACCATATTTACCAGCTGCAAGGGCTTTACCTTCTACCTTTACATCTTTACTTGTTTCAAAAACAGTTGCTTCATTTGCCCCTGTACGCCATACTTTTCCATAAGGTGCAATTTCGCCACCTATTTTACGCCCTTTAACTGAAGGCTGACTATAATCAATAGTTAAAGCAGCTCCAGATGCAAGCGTTCCTTTCGCAGTGGCCGGCGGACTAGCTCTTTTGCTTTTATCCTCCTGAGCAGAACTGGTTAGTGAAACAAACAAACCAGCAATTAATGTTAATACGAATATCTTTTTCATAAAATTGAGTTTTTACATCCAAGATAAGAAAATTAAAGATTCATTTTATAAAATTCATGCATAGTATTCTTTAAATCAGAATAAAGCGCTTTAAAGATTTTAAAATTCCTCAAATATATCTCGCCATTTTTGGGGTCAGGTTTAATCATTTTTGGCTTCCGAATTGATAAACTAGTGTAGTCATCGATCAAACCAAGAGCTTTCATTGCCAATAATGCAGCACCAACTGCAGAAGCATCTTCGGTTTGTGTAATCACAAGATCCTTTCCCGTAATATCGGCCATTATTTGCATCCAGATATCTGATTTTACAATACCACCACTAATATTGATCTGTTTGATGGGCTCAGAATTTTCCTGCATCGCATCAAGAACATCGTACATTGAATAGCAGATCCCCTCTAGTACGGCTCTTGAAAAATGAGCTTTCCCATGTTCAAGTTTTACACCAAAGAACACTCCACAACTTTCACTATCCCATATCGGAGCACGATCTCCAGTCAGATAAGGCAAAAACAACAAACCGTTGCTTCCGGCATTTATATCGGCAATTTCTTCAAAAAGTGATTCATAATCAGATTCTCTCAGCTCACGCTGAATGCTATTTTTTATCCACCATTGTAAGGCAATACCGCCATTATTTATGGGACCACCACAAATAAAAGTATGTTCATCAAGAATATAGCTGAACGTCATCGCTTTTTTATTCGGCAATGGTTTATTGCTAGCTACTCTTACTGCGCCACTTGTACCTATAGTCATAACTGCTATACCAGGTTCAATACCCCCACTTCCCAAATTGGCCATACAACCATCACTTGCACCTATTACCACAGCAACCCCAGAGTCTAGAAACCTGGTGTAATCCGTTTGCACAGGCTCAGAAAGCATTTTACTATCTATCTCCGTAATACTAAGGGAATCTTTATGCCAGGCAAGTTCATTTATATCAAATAAACCTGTACATGAAGCGATAGAGTAATCTATCTTAAATTCTTTGAAAAGTTTATACCAGATGTATTCTTTTATAGAAATGAACTTGTGCGTTTGGTTAAATAGATCGGGATTATTCTCTTTTAGCCATATGATTTTGCATAAAGGAGACATGGCATGCAACGGTGTGCCTGTAGCATTATAAATAGATAAACCAAGTTCAGAACCTCTCAATCTTTTAGCAATTTCAGAGCTTCTGTTGTCGGCCCAGGTTATCATAGGCGCCAGTGCTTTTCCATTTTTATCAACCGGTATGAGGCTATGCATTGCACTGCTCAGGCTTATCGCTTTTGGATTATTGCCAATTTTAGCAATCATTCCATCCATGCTTTTTTTAAAAGCATCCCAAATTTCTTCCGGATTCTGTTCATGATAACCGGGATGTGATGAGATAAAAGAGTAATGTTGCTGACAAGTACCAAATGGCTTGCATTTAATATCTACTGCTACTGCTTTTACACTCCCCGTACCGATATCTATTCCTAAAACATAATCCATAATAACAATTTAACATTGCAAGATAGAAAATGAATTATAACTATTTCTTTCTGGCAAGATCCAATGCTGCAGTTATTGTATAATATTTTGCAATCATATTGGGCACTTCCCAGGCAGGTATATCCTTATTTTTTAGGTAACTCAAAAACTTTTCGGTTACACGGGCAAAATGTGCTTCGTGTCCTTCTTTGTATTTATCTGGAATATTAACCCACCATCCCGATTTTGTTTTTGTAAGCGAAATGCCCGGAAATTTGGTCTGCAAGCTTTTAACCTGCTCTTTCAATGTTGTCTCAAAAGCGCCATCCTTTGGATTTACAGCTTCAATATACAGTTCAGGTTTAAACTTCTGCTCGGCTCCCTGTTTTATAATAAGATTAGCCTTTGTTCCGCGCATAATAGAATAGTGTGTATCGCCAGTACCTTCAGGCGCTTTATAATTCCATTTTACAGAAACTTTAGCATGTACACCACGCAGTTTATAATTGATCTCTCCATTTGAATATACTTTAAGAATACTGTCGTTTACCACATCCTTTTTAAGATACTCCGGAAATACTGTTGATTTAGTAACGGTATTAAATTGGCTAAGAGTCAGATCAGTAGCTGATCTTTTAGCCGAAACCAATTGAACATCTGTTTTGTAGTCAATAGTCTGATCCGGAAAACATTCCCATTGCACCAAATCAACCAAATGTGTAGTTACATCTACAATACCCTCTCCTTCCTGAGCTACATCCATAAACCATGCAGGTCTTACAAGAACACTTCCCGAAACATATTTATAAAAATAATGAACACTTTCTTTAGTAACAGCAGGGTTATCAGGCGTGCCCTTTTCAAGCACACCGAAAACTTCGGGAATCATTGAAAATTCTCTTTGCAACATGGTGGTGATCTCGTAGCGTTCTGTCATAATATCATACAACAGCAACTGCTTTTCTGCTGCCGTTTTAAATGCATTTTTCAAAACTTCAAAACTAGCTCCGTCAATAGCCATTGGCTTATCAGCCAGAACATTCAGCCCGGCTTCAACTGATCTTTTTATATAATTTGTTTTCTTCTGATTGTTACCTGCCAAAACAACAACATTGCCCTTCTTTTCGGCAATCATTTTTTCAAGATAGTCATTCCCCAGATAAACCTTTTCATCCCACTTGGTTGGATCCTCAGCACGTTTATTATATGCTTCAATTTTTGACAGGTGTAACTCCACATCGTTTCCCTTCGGTGCATACACATGCACCGTAGAATCAACACCTTCATACATTGATTTTTGAACCAACGCAGCATGGAAATGTCCGGGATCAAGGGTAATCAGCTTCACAGAATTATCTTCCTGTTTCTTAGGCTGGCTGCATCCTGCCAATACAATTAATGGGATCATTATTAGTTTACTTTTCATAGTTTAACTCTTTTTACCAAGAATATAGTTGGTACCATAAGGATAACGCTGTGGCCTAGACAATAATTTATTGGCTTCCACATTATCTTTAAAAACTTCTTTTTTAGGATCCCAATATAGCTTTTTAGGAGATTTCATAGCAGCATGAGCAACCAAACAAGCACTACAAGAACGGTGCGCAACTTCGGCCGGACTAATAGTTGGCTTCCCACTTTCAATACAATCCAGCCAGTTACCATGTTGTTCAGGGCTTTCGTACAAATGGATCTCGTTAGCCTCTATTTTAGATGTAAGGATGGCCGGATCACTTGCATAAAATGCTTTATTCTCTTTCCCTCCTGATCCAGGGTCTGTACTTGTAACTCCTACATTTCCTCTCGAAACAAAGATCCATCCATTACTACCTTCAAACCTTACACCATTAGGATTTTTACTGTTCATAACCATGTTTACTCCATTTGCATACTTTGCATGAACTTCATAATCACCATGTACGTTCCACAAACCTTCTTTAGGAAACTCTGCGTGGGCCTCAATTTCAATTGGGCCTGTATGCTCTGTATTCATTCCCCAATGGGCAATATCAATATGATGTACTCCCCAGCCGGTAATCATTCCGGCACCAAACTGCTCTAATCTTAACCACCCGCCCCGCGATTCAGGATCTGTTTGTGAATGAACACGATCCTGAGTGTAATAAATGTACGGTGTTGAGCCAAGCCACATATCATAATTAAAGTTTGCTGGAATTGGCATTTCTGTAGCAATTCCACCAGCAGGATCAGCAGGCAAACCAATTTGTACACTTTGAAGTTTGCCAATTCGGCCATTTCTTACCAGCTCACATGCTCTCTTAAACTGAGGCCATGGATTAACTGAACGCTGCTGACTACCTAACTGAAAGGTAACCCCCGATTTCCTGACCATATCACTCATCATTCTACCCTCTTCAATTGTTAATGAAGTTGGTTTTTGAAGATAAATATGTTTTCCGGCCAGGGCAGCCTCAATTGCAGGCTGGGCATGCCAATGATCTGGAGTGCTTATCATAACTGCATCAATATCCTTATTGGCTAACAGATCATGATAATCATCATAAGTTTTAATATCTATATAATTAGCATTGCCAGTTTTCTTGGTATACCAACCTTCTACAAGCTGCTTTCCGCTCTTTAGCCTATTGCCATCCAGATCTGCAATTGCAACAATACGAGCCTTATCATATTTAAATGTTTCAGCCAGGTCATGCGTGCGGGCTATCCGACCGCAGCCTATCTGTCCTATATTAATTTTATTACTTGGTGCATTTTTACCAAACACAGAAGCAGGAACTATAGTTGGGAAGCCAGTCATAGCCACAGAGGTAACAACAGCACTTTTCACAGCAGTTTTCATAAAATCTCTTCTACTATATGGATGTTTTTCATTATCGTTCATCATATGATTTAGGTTTATTTGTTAATATTTGGTTAGTAACGCAGAGGGGTATTTCTGGAATCTGCATATGCTTTTGAGTAATCTAGTTTTTTAAACTCGCCGGCAACATAGTTTATACCCTGAAGGATATGCTTAATAAAAACAGGATCTTCATAGTTCTCTTTATCATGACCAAGGGCAGTGATCCAGATATTTCCACCGTCAAACTGCTGATACCATACAGCGGGATACAGCTCTGAAAATGGAGCTGAATATTCTTTGATTTTTGCTGCGTCTGCAGGATTGGAGGAATCTAATGAAGTGAAGTCATGGGCCATTATCACTTTAATGCCTGGATAAAGTTCTTTAGCAAAATAGCATTCATCTTTCCTTTCCCAAACCTTTGGCAAACCAGCAACAGAAGGATGCGAAGGATCAATTATTTTCACATTAAACTTTTGATTTCTGGCGTGCCAGGCAAAAGTGCCACCCAACATTTGTTTAAACCACTGCCAGTTTCGTTCGGTACCGGTTACAGAGTGCAAACCAACAAAACCACCACCGGCCTCTATATATCTTCTAAATACTAACCTCTGCTGGTCTGTATCAAAAACATCATTATTAGTACTTGGAAAAATAAGTAAGGTATACTGCTTTAAATTTGCCTCAGTAAAAACTGCCGGATCATCAGATACATCTGTGTCAAATCCATTTTCTTTGCCCAATTTCTGAATACATTTTACTGCGTAAGGAATGTTATCATGAACAAAGCCTTTTCCATTTTTAGTGTACACGAGCACTTTTACTTTTTTTAGAACGGCAGTATTTTCAACCGCCATAGCAAATGGGACACACAATATCCATAGTGCTAAAAACAGGATACTAGCTTTAAATTTTAAAATTGATACGTTCATTTGTTTGAATTAAGTTGGTTTAATTTTATTTTAATTGCAGGCGGACTGGTAAAATCACCCCATGCTGCCTCAGCGCGTTCTTTGGAAACATGGCCATTGTACACCAGGAACCTGTATTTAAGCGTATAGGTTTTTCCCTTTTCCAATAACCAGTCTTTATCTTTTGTTGGCGAGAAATTAGCGTAAACATCTCCCCTTCCATTCATATTTTCAGGCCAAATCCTTAGTGGCTCAGGATAATTATAATTAGTAGGATAAGACATCATCACCGCGCCGGCATAATCATCATCTATCTTTCCCTGCAAAATAACCCACCTTGCTTTAGTGCCATCAGCATCTTTCCTTGTTTTCCCTTCCGATGTTAAGGTTTCGCTATTTTCTTTATTCCACTTTTCTGTAGCACGCCACCCCAAACCACCGTAGCGATATTCCTTAAGCAACACAGGTTCATCAGTAGCACAATTAAGCTGAATAGTGATATCTGCAATATAATAATCCTGACCCTTTTGAGGCTGAAAAATCCTTACCGACTGAAGCTCATTTAGTGCCACTTTTTCTGATCCATCCTTTTTGAAAACCACATGATCATGCAGTGTTTGGTACTCCGCATATACGGGACCTGCATCTACTGAAACAAAATCCACAAACCTTACTGTTCCTTTCCGGTCTTTAAGGTTCCAGAAGTCTACGGTATCGCCTTCAAATACCACATGGGTCCAGGGGTTCCATAATCCATAATGATGATAATGATCAGGAGCTTGTATCCTTGTTAATTCTTGTCCGTGCGGAGACCACAACGGATGTATAAATCCACTTCTTTTAAAGGCTGTATCTATTCCCTTTGGTGGATACACAGTTTTATAATTGTAACGGAGTAAGTTTTTATTTCCATTACTTATTGTTAACGCTCCATTTTCACGGATAGCCTTAATGTGAGCTGCAGAATTAAGTGGTTTTCCTTTTTCCAGCGCAAACACAACGGAAGTGGCAGCAGGCATTGCTATCCAATGCAAAACCCGCTTACCTTTGTTTTCTATCTGATAAGCTACAGGATGCTTTTTATTACCTCGAATTTCTACCAAACTTATAACGCTGTCTGGCAAAGTAGTAATTGCATCAAGATCTACCTGAACATGAATTTCTTTCCCTGCAGTACTTTTCTTCAGATCCACCTCCAAAGTAGCAATTCTTTGAGCATATAAAGGCTTCACTATTGCTGAAAAGGCAACAACCCAAGCTACTCTGACTATTTTTCTTTTATCCATCATCAGATTCTATTCAATTTTATCAAGTGGCGGTATATTACTTTCGGAGCCTGAATATCCTTTATTTTGGTTAATATGTCCCAAAACATTTGCTCTAATCCCTCCCTGAGGCACAGGCCATAATACATGGTACGGGCTCATTGTATACTGATCGCCATGGTTTGTTCTAACTCCATTTTTATAGAAAACATTCTTTTCTTTAACCCTGTCGTAAAAGAAATTGTTCTCCGAAAAATTAGTCAGGTTATAAGCTTTACCATTATACGCAGTTTTTCCTGTAAGTGCAAAAATATAAGCAATGCGGGTAAGCTCGGTTTTCCTGGGTTCTTCGTAATAAAGTTCACGAGCCCTTTCATCCAGAATGGTTCCAATATTTATCTTATCCGGAGTATATGGAGCGGCATTGGCGCGAACCCTTATTTTATTGATATCAGCTGCCGCATTTGCCAGATCGTCTTTCCAGTAGTAGGCTTCTGCACGCAATAAATAAGTTTCAGCAATCCTGAACACATACCAATCTGTGTGCCCACCCTGCATTGGTGCATTTTCAAAATCAGGCACAAACAATTTATACTGTGGCCACCCAAAATAACTTCTTATCGTATCAGTAACCAAAAGCCCACCTGCTGCATTACGTAACCTAACCGGCTTGTTGTAATACTCCGGATCACTGTTTTTTAATGCCGGATCATTATAAACAAGATCTTCCATATTCATCCAATTCCCCTTAATGTGTCTCAGATCATTTGAATCATCCCAGATTGCCTGTGTACTGTAAGAAGTTCCACGACAGCGACCTATCCCTCTTCCATAAAGGTTCGATTGTGTAATCTCCAGATTAATCCCATCATTTGTTCCTCTTTTCCCATTAGGCGTATTGATATTGGAGCCCCATAACGGAACAGTTTGGCGCATAATTTTCATACCACCATCATAGCCACCATCAACCTGTCTATCTATAATCATAAATAAACCTTCCTTATTTTCGTTTAATGATTTATTCTCTGGTCTGTGCAAATCCCATATCAAATTCTTGGTGGCGTCTGATTTTGTTGCGCCAAAGCGTGTAGTCATCAAAGCATACGGCCCGGCATTTATTACTGCATTGGCAGATGCAATTGCATCATCAAATTTCCCAAGACTTAAGTTAACTTTTGTCAGTAAGTGATTAATTGCACCTTTTGTTACCTCTCCTTTATTAACATTATCAGTTACCCATTTTGCGGCGAACTCCAGATCTTCCTTCATCTTTTGAAGAATTACCTCTCTTTTGGTAGTATAAAAATCAACTTTAGGGGTCGAAATTTCATTTAAAACCAATGGCACATCACCAAACTGATTAACTAACCTATAATAACGAAACGCTCTGTGAAAATATGCTGATCCAAGTATTGCATTGCGTTCTGCTTCATCTTTATACTTAGCATTATCAATACGGGTAATTACTGTATTTGCATACTTAATACCCTTATACCCTTCATCCCAATAATAACCAATCTTGTTAAAATCTACTGAATTGAGATTTGCGTCAGGAGTAATTAATAAATTTAAATCCTGAGCAGGGCCAGATTTATCAGTCGTACCATCAACCGCTACTTCAGAAAATATCTGTTCAGTAATCCATGGTGCACCATCTCCATAATATTCATTTCGTAAATTTCTTGCACAGGCCACCAATGCAGCCCGAAGACCTGCGGCATCAACATATGCATTTTCGGGTGTATAAATAGAGAGGGGTTCAGGTTCTAAAAAACTTTTCTTACAACCTATACTTATCAGCATTGCTGAAGTTAAGCATGCAAATGATATTTTATATATATTTTTCATCGTCTTAATTGTTAAATTGGATTTACACTATAAGGTTACATTTAAGCCTAATGTTACATATCTGGGTGTTGGATTTTTATTTTGAGGATCCCAATATTCCCAATCAGGTGCATATATGGCGGCATTCTGAACCGTAGTGAAGATCCGCACATTATTAAGATTCGCTTTCCTAACAAGCGTTTTAGGCAATGTGTACGCTAAAGAAACATTATCTATTCTGATGAATGATGTTTTGCGATACACACTGTAATTGGCACTCCCATTACTTGAATACAATCTGGCATAATTATTAATCGGATTCTCTGGTGTCCAATAAGGCAACTTGTAAGAATTTTGTCTGTCCTGAAAACCACCGTTATTTTTCGCTTCATTATAATCCGTCATTGCACCCCAATAAGAGTACATAGAGAAAGAGAAGTCAAAGTTTTTAAGAAATGTAAATTCATTCCTCATAGAGGCTGTAAATTTAGGAGATCTTGATCCCAGGAACTGCTTATCAGCATCCGTAAACTTATAATCCCCGTTTACGTCCTGCACTTTAAAATCTCCAGGTTTCACACCATATTTTGCAGCTTCTTCTGCTTCATTTTGTTGCCAAACCCCAAGAACCTTAAGATCCCATATGGCATTAATATCTTTACCAAGAAACCATCCGTTTCCTGGATCATCTCTTTCAATCTTACCAATTACATTCCCCTTGTCATCCAGCTGATTAACCTCACCAAACAGATGCTCAATTTTGTTTCTGTTGAGCGCAAAATTTACCGAAGTTCTCCATCTGAAGTTTTCATTTCTGATGTTATTGCTGTTCAACGCCACCTCGAAACCCGTATTGGTTACATTTCCAAGATTGGATGCTACATTAAAAAATCCGGTTACATTTGGTAAGGCACGCAGAAGCAACAGGTCTGTTGTGTTCTTTTTGTACACATCTACCGATCCGTCTATGCGATTATTAAAAATAGAAAAATCAAGACCTCCGTTAAATGACGCAGTACTCTCCCATCTTAGATCTTTATTAGTCATTCTATCTACATACAACTGCGAAACAGGTACCAGTACCCCTGCACTGTTCACATACAAATACTTACCGGTATTTAAGTTAGATAAAGCCAGATACCCGTCGATATCTCTGTTCCCAACTGAACCATAAGATAAACGCAGTTTTGCATAATTTAACCAACTAACAGATTTCATAAAACTCTCATCACTAAACACCCATCCCAACGCAAGCGAAGGGAAAGTAGCCCGTGGATTTCTTTGTCCGAAAGCTGAGTAGCCATCTCTGCGAATAGTAGCGGTAAGCATATATTTACTTTTAAGCGTATAGTTTAACCTTCCCATAAGGGCATCGCCTGTAGTTACCATATCGGTACTGCTAACAATTGGTTTCACCCCCGAGCCGATGTTATGATATCCTAAAATATCATTAGGATCAAAGCCTTCATTTTCAATTTTATCTGAAGTTTGTTTTAATTTCTCAGCATTCAACAGGAAGGTTACATCAAACTGATGTATTTTATTAAAGGTTTTATTCCATTTTAATACATTATCAATTTGCCAGTTAAAGCGTGTTGTTTCTATGCGATTAGCAAAGCCCTTTCTGGCAACGTAATCAGGGTGTAAGGCTGAATAATGATTGAACTCTCTTGTCTGGTCATAACTTGGAGTAACATTCACAGAGTAAGAGAATCCAAAAGGCAACTCTCCTTTAAGATAAATTGTAGAAAAAATAGTATTATATTTTAATAACCTTTCGCGATAAACATTATCTAAAAATGGGTTTCTGTTATTTCCTAAATCGTCATTTGGACTTGGCCTTAGAGTTATTCCATCTGCAGCATACTTTTCACCCAAAGGCGATGCATTTCTTACCTGGCCAAAATCAATTGGAACCGGGCTTTCATCACGGGCAGCATACTGAAAATTAATACCTACGGTAGCAAATTTAGCGGCTGTACCTTCTAAATTTAGTCGCCCACGTGCATTTTTATATTGATCACCTACGGTTAAACCGTTATTATTAGTGTACCCTAAAGATAAATAGTAATTCACTTCTTCTTTTTTACCCGAAATGCCAATGATATGGTCTTGCCTAAAACCGTTTCTATAGATCAGGTCTTCCCAATTCGTACTTTTACCTGCCTTATAATTAGCAATCTCTACCGGAAACATTTTTAATCTTGTTAACCAGGTATCAACTGGATCTGAGGTTGCCGGAGTGTTGTCGTAGGCAAACCATTGAGCCAATGAAACATCTGAGGGTAAAGAACGGGGGTCATTAAAGCGATAAGGTTGACTGCCAATCGTTGCCGCATTTACACTTTTTAAAACATCGGTACGCCAATTTACAAAACCATTGGCATCATAAACATGCTCACTAACCTCGCGTGATGCCTTACCAATAGTAGTATTAACTGTAATAACCGGTTTATCAGATCTTCCCTTTTTTGTAGTTACAATTACCACCCCACTCGCTGCTTTTGCACCATATACTGCAGCAGAACTTGCATCTTTTAATACATCAATGGTTTCAATATCATTAGGATTAATATCGCTTAGCTGACCAGGATAAATTACTCCATCCAGTACAAGAAGCGGAGTAGTACCTGCTGTTAAAGATGATCTTCCCCTTACCTGAAGATCAGAATTATTACCACCCTTTGGTGAGGCAGAAAAAGCAACATTTAATCCTGGCACATTCCCTCTTAACAGATCCTGAACACTGTTCGGATGCTGATTTTCAAGTTGAGTAGCCTTAACCTGTGATATAGCTCCCGTTAAATCCTTTTTAGACCTTGTACCATAACCTACTACTACCAATTCACTCAGATCATTTGCCGATTCTATTAATACAACATTAATAGTATTATTTGTTGCTGAAACTTCTTTTGTATTAAAACCAAGAGAACTAAAAACCAAAATTGCTTTATCCGGAACACCCTTAATAATATACTTCCCTTCGGCATTTGTAAGGGTCCCGTTTTTAGAACCCTTTACAAGTACACTAACGCCGGCTAAGGGTAGGTTTTTCTCGTCCATTACCCTTCCGGTGATGGTTTTATCAACAATACTTTCAAGTTTATTAGTTGTTCCTTGCTTTATTTTCAGGCTTATAGGGAGCCTTAAACTGTTGTTAATTGCAGCATGTGAAACTAATGGAAAACACATGATTATGGTTAAAATAGGACGCAGGAGTCTGCGAACGCGCAAAATATTGCCGTCTTGTAAATTTAGAAACATATATGTATTATTATTTATTAGGAAATGAATAATTTTAATTGCACTGTGTGCATTCTAAATTCAGGAGGTATCCCGCTTAAGTTTGGTTGTCATATAGTTTAGTTTAAATTAGGTTAGTAAATTAAAGTTATGAATAAAATTCAAAAATGCAACCGATAGCATAAATGTTTTTAAATTTGTCTATCATTGAAAAATTAAGAGGGAGCTTTCTAAAAACGGTAAAACAAACGAAAAACAAGCATTAACAAGGGATACAGCGGCAACATCCGTACATAATTTAAACCCAAAAAAGATTGAAAATTTATTAAAATGATCTAAATAATATGAATTTAACGCATCCGATTTCAGTAAAACATATCAACCAATCCATTTAACGCCCAAAAAGAAACTAAAGAATGCAACAGAAAAAGGAAGTAACCATATATGATATCGCTGAAAAACTAAAGCTTTCTGCAACTACAGTAAGCCGTGGGTTAAAAGATCACCCAGCCATCAGCAAAAAAACAAAGAAGAGAATTAACGATACCGCTGCAGAGATGGGCTATCGCTTTAATACTTTTGCAAGTAACCTCAGAAGCAAACGAACCAACACAATAGGAGTAATTATTCCGAAAATGAACAGTAGCTTCATGTCGGCAGTATTGGCCGGAATGGAAAAGGTTGCCAACGAAGCAAGCTACAATCTCATTATCAGTCAATCACTTGAGTCAGCAGAAAAAGAAGCTGTAAATGTAAAAACGATGTTCAACAATCGGGTTGATGGGCTAATGGTGTCAGTAGCATACGACACAGTAGGGGTTTCGCAATTTGATATATTAATAGAGAAAGGCATCCCTCTTCTATTTTTCGACCGGGCGCTTGACCACCCTCAATGCACCAGCATTGTGATTGACAATCACAAATCAGGTTACCTGGCTACACAACATTTAATAGAGCAAGGGTGCAAAAATATA
>Ga0157371_10003774_pt1 | contig 13561 bp, 14 predicted proteins | sample C45metaG_FD_113462 | JGI IMG/M metagenome (GOLD analysis project Ga0157371, IMG submission 113462) | Corn rhizosphere microbial communities from Kellogg Biological Station, Michigan, USA - C4-5 metaG | ecosystem: Host-associated > Plants > Roots > Rhizosphere > Soil | place: USA: Michigan...
ACACGAAAATTAAAGTTTCTACGATTTTCCCTGGTTATATTCGTACTGAAATTAATGAAGGGGCAAAAAAACTACCGTTTGAGGTCGATGTTGAAACAGGTTCTCATTTATTGGTTAAAGCAATTGAAAAACAACCTGTTAAAGCTTATGTACCACAATGGCCTTGGTTGCCGATAGGACTAGCCATGAAAATATTGCCATTAAAAATTGTGAATAAACTCGGTTGAGCTTTATTTAGCTTTAAAAGACCCATCAAGGGTCTTTTTTATTGCATTGCATAGATAAAGCTTTAGAATCTAACTGGATAAAAAAAATGAGAATTTTAACATGTTTATCGTATTGGGTTTTTTCCTGACCAGCTTTTTAGTTTTTCTTGCGCGTATCTTGTATCTCTTCTTTTTTGAAAAGCACTGTGAAATTCAACAATGCCTTATGCAAATCGATGATATTCAAAAGTTAATGTATCTTGGTATCATTTTAATCGGGACCTATAATGCCTATTTGATGACCAAAAGTAGAAAGTATGCGGTTTTAATTTTTGAGTTTATTGGTACATTTATATTTGCTTTTGCCTTAAATTTTGTTGATTTAGCCCAATAGCAACTTGGCCATACAATTAAGTAAAATCGACATTGAACTTTATGATTTTAATACTGCGACAAGCTATATCTGACTCTGACTGATTTTGAGATAGCTTTGTTGGATTGGTACTCGAATATGCTTTTAAAAATCTCTACCATTGTTCTCGTTCCCGCATTAATTCTTCAAGGTTATCGCGTCAAGAAAAATACACTTCGATTAGCTGAACCTCAAGGATTGCGAAAAGGTGTTATAGGACAAGGAAAAGCACTATCTATTTTAATTTTGGGTGACTCTGCTGCCGCAGGTGTGGGGGTTGAAGATCAACGTGAAGCCTTATTGGGGTGTTTACTCGATGAATTAGCCTCTAATTTTGAAGTCACTTATCAATTAGAAGCGAAAACGGGGGATAGCACCTTAGAAATTTTGCAAAGAACCAAACAATTAGACAATCAGCAGTTTGATGTTGTGATTACATCGGTTGGAGTAAACGATGTCACAAAACTTATTTCACCACAAAAATGGATTCAGCAACAAAGGGGGCTTTATACAGAAATTGAAGCTAAGTTTTTGCCAAAGATGATTTTAGTTACGGGTGTCCCCCCAATGAATCTGTTTCCAGCATTACCAAATCCACTGGGATGGTTGTTTGGACAGTATTCGAGTGCAATGAATCAGAAGTTAGCCCAATTCATCGAAAATAAAATCAATTATCAATTGATTCGTTTTGATTTAGCCCATTTTAAAACTTTAAATTTACAAATGGCACGTGATGGTTTTCACCCGAGTCAGGAAATTTATCAAATTTGGGCAAAACAAATTTCACAGTGTATTTTTAAAAAATTTAGCTAATACAACGTTCAAATATCTATTTTTGACTATAACAAAAGACTAAAAGTACGATTCAAAAAAGTATCAACGCCATTCATAAAATATTACTTTTTTGATTTCATTAGAAAAAAATAATTAACTAAAATCGCTATCTTGTATCTTTACACTGAATATTTTCTTTTTCTTTGTAATAGTTTAAAGCAATATCTAAGTCTGAAAGTAATTTAGCTTCAGTATAGTTCTCTGGATTTAATTTAAGTAAATTTGGCATGTAATTCGATTTGTATTCTTTAGGATAATCTTGACATACGATTCTGGTCTTATCATCCAATGTTGTATTTGGATCATCAAGTTGATCAAGATATTTACTAATCATTTCATCTGATTGTTCAAATTGTGCAGTGAGGGTTGGTCGATCTGTTTGCGCAGTTACATGCTGCTCAGGCTCTTTATTGCAAGCAGACAGGGCAATGATCAAGAATAATGCTGTAAAAAGTTTAATGTTCATAACGAATTGATTTTTAATGTTAAGAAAAAGTTTTCGGTTGTATAAAGTCAGTTAATATTTAGATAAATCTTAAAGAACCTTAACTATCAAATATATTACCGAGATATGCAATGATTTTTATTACCATATCTTGAAATTGTTACAAATTCAAGATGTTTAATGATTTTATTTGAACTTTCCGATTAAAAACAGCACATAGCTAAGTTTTGTATTTTTTATACGGGTGGAATTGACGCAACGACTTTTATTAGAACAAAGAATATTGATTAAAGCTTTGTTATATATGAAATTTCTAGTAATTTTTTAAAACCAGTAATCACAGCAGCAATAAAGAATTGACCCTTCATAAAGAGATTTGATGCAAAATAGTTTTGTCGGAATGTTGTTAAAATTTATTTAAAAATAATAGCTTAGTGGTCAAGTTGAAAAAATCAGCTAATGTGTTGTGTTAAATAAATTTTTTGTAAGGTTTATTTCTGATCTCAACCTGAGTATCTTATCCCCAAAATATTAAGAGGGTATTTCATGAAAAAATTATTCATTATTGCTTTAACAACCTTAGCATCAAGTTTCTCCTTTGCAGAGAACTTACAGTGTGAAAAAAGCTATGAAATTTTTAATAAGCAAGGGGATAAGGAAATAGAAATACTAAAAAATGGTTCACTTGATGATGTTCTAAAATTTTATGATCAGATTGAATATGACCGTAAACTTAAACCTAAGCATCAAGGACAGACTTTTTCTTCAGGCGAATGGATCAGTGATGCTGAGTATAGAAAAGACATCAAATTACAGCAAGATTTAGCCAAAGATGGATCTTATAAAAATATAGATTCTACATTTTTAAAACCAAAATTAAACTATATTTCTAGTGTAGGTGAAGTTTGTGTTGTGCCTATGCAATCACAAGATGAAATATTTAAAAAACGTATGCAGACTGAAGCTGACATAATTTTTATACGCGATATTCAAACTAATGAATGGCGAAGATTTATCTATTTTGGAATTGAAGATAAAAAAGACTTTAATGAGTTTTTCCCTGATTTTCCTAAAAATGTAAAGCTTGCTCAAATGTTAATAGATAACAAAAATTTTGCAGAGAGCACTTCAGAATTTGGTTTGTTAATGCTTGAAGAGATGGGTGTTGAGATCACAGCAGAGATGAAGGAAATGATGAAAAATCAAACAGAGCCTTTTAGAGTTAAGTTAAGCGCGAATGGCTACTGAGTTTTATTGTGTTTGTCGCATTTAAACCACCTGCGGGTGGTTTAAATACATTGATTTTGAACATCTAGCCATAACTATATTACTGATCTATAAAGGACTTAGCATCAATTACAGTCATTTTAGGCGTTTCCTCCATTGGTATGTGACCAACTCCTGCATATTTTATAACAGTTATATTTTTTGCATCATTTTCCCATTTATTAATCTGCGTTGATGGCAACCATTTATCGTCAGTACCCCATTGAAGTAAAATTGGATTTTTAATATATTTTATTTGTTTTTTTAGCTCATCTTTCAGATTTATTTCTGTTAATATTTTAGCTAATTCAAGCATAGCCTCTCTATTACCTTCGCGTAAAAAAAGCTCATGATATCGTCGAGAAATTTCAGGGGTTATTCGTTGTTTATTGCTGTATACATCTTTTAATCCTAAATTAAATAATATTCTAGGCGCTGTTAGCTTGGCCAGTATTAATAATTTTGAATCTAAGATATGTTTTAATATCTTGCTAGGTTTGAAATGATATGCGCCTGGATTTAATAAGATTAATTTACCTATTTTGTTGGGAAATTTTCTAGTAAATAACCATGCAATTAATCCACCCATTGAATTACCTGCTAGATGAAAATCGTGTATATCTAAATGTTGAATAAATTCAGAAAGAAATTCAACATAATCATCAGGATGATATTTTTTTTGAGGATGTGGGCCTGTTAAGCCAAATCCAGGTAAATCGATACTTATAACTCGATAGTCTTTTTTTAGATACTCAGCCCAAGCTTCCCATGTATGCAAAGAAGACAATATGCCATGCAGTAGGACAATGACTTGTCCATGTCCCTGATCTGTGAAATGTACATTCATTCCTTGGATCATGGCATATCTAGAATGTACCGATTCATATCGACTACGCAGCTCAGATAATGGAATTTCTTTCAATCCTAATTCTTTATTAAGCCCCTCACTGATGAATGAAAAATTCTGTTTGATTTTATTCAGTTTATGAATAAGTTTAATTTCCATATAAATCCCTTAGAACTTTTTTAGGCTTTCAATAGATATTTTCGTATTTCTTCTAGGAGAAAAATTGGTAGTATCACTCTATAAATTAGGAATTCACGCCAAAATAGGAATTTTTATGGCAATAGCAAGAATATCTACATATTACTTTCAATGGTTGCATCAATATTTAAGTGAACTAAAGATTGATCATGAAATGATGAGAAAGGTTTTAGATTTTGATTTTAATACTGATTTTTTACCTATGAAAGAATGGCGTAGATACTTGAAAACTGCAGAGGAAATAACAGGAGATCCAAATTTTAGTTTGAATTTTGCAAAAACGATAAGATTTAATAGCTTTGGAATAGCTGGATATTTACTTTATAGCAGTGAAAATTTAGCCGAATCTTTAAATTTAATGAAATTATTTCAAAAGATCTTTTTTGATGTCCACGAATTGGAGATAAGAGAAAGTGAGAAAGACTTTGTTATTGTCGGAAAAATCGAACTCTGTTTACCAGGTTATCAAGAAGAGTTATTTTCTTTAGCTGCTCCAGTTCAATTTATAAAAATACTTACGGGTCTTGAAGTTAAGCCGATCGCTTTAGGAATGAGAAACGCTGCTAAAGAAAACACTCAAGAACTGATAGATTTCTTCTCTTGTCCAATCAATTTTGAACAAAATGATATGTGGATTAAGTTTGATAAATCAGTTTTTGATATTAAAAATCTAATGCCTGATACGATTTTAAAATCTATACTAACAAAGCAGACATATGATTTATTAAAAGACTTAGAATATAAAGACGAACTCATAAAAAAAGTTCAGTTACAGATTATTCATCATATCGCTTTAGGCGAACCTAAATTGGCCTTAATTGCATCTAGCCTTGCTGTTTCACCGCGTACTTTAAATAGGCAGCTACTCAATAAAGGTATAACTTTTCGTGAATTATTACAGGATACAAGAAAAAAATTAGCTTTAGAGTACTTAAAGGATAAAAGTTTAAATTTAACAACTATTGCAACTTTAATCGGGTATTCAGAACAGAGCACGTTTATTCACGCATTTAAGCAATGGACAGGAAAAACACCAAATATTGTTAGAAAACAAATGTAATATCAATCATCTAGTGAAATTTAGTTGGCTTTTCTGATATATCATTGTGAGGATTAATGCCAGCATTGTACAAAGCATAATAATTATTGATAGATTCATAAGTGGATTAAAATTAAAGCTATGACTGATCGGCACCACAATTAAGCAAATTAAGAATTGAATAGCACCTTGAAGTGCACTTGCAGTACCCGCACGTTGACCTTGTTGAGATAATGCCAATGCATTACTGTTTGCACTTACCAATCCAAGACCTGCGACAAGACCAAACAATCCGAGCATGGTTGAGGATAGACTGACCAAATCATATCGAGGCGAGATAAATAGCCAAATCGCACTCATCACTTGAATCAGAATACCGACTAATAAGATTCTTATAAGGCTAAATCGACCAATCAGACGAAGATTGATTTGTGAGAAAATAATCAAGCCAGCGGCATTTATACTGAAATAATAACCAAAATTTTCAGGTTTTATCTGGAATTGATCAATGAAAATAGCTGGTGCAGCGGCAATATATGAAAAGAATGCTGCATAAGACAAACTACCTATAAGTGTAGGGGTTAAAAAACTTTTGTCCCGACAAACATGGAAATAATTGATAAAAATATCGCCAACATGAAGAGATTTTCTTTTGTGGTGATTGAGTGTTTCTTCAAAATAAAAATGCACAAGAACAATATTGATGACACCGAAACAAGCAAGGAAAATGAAAATACTTTGCCATCCCCAATTGACTAAAAGCCATCCACCCAATATCGGTGCAAGAATGGGTGCCAGCCCCATCATGAGCATCATGCTAGATAAAGCTCTTGCAGACTGTTTAGGTGTTAATCGATCACGAATCGCTGCACGTACCATCGCCATTCCAACGCAACCACCTAAAGCTTGTAATACTCTTGTCATTAACAATTGATCTATTTGTGTGGTAAAAATACACAAAACAGATGCGATTACAAATAAAGTTAATCCAAAATACAGCGGTGGTTTACGTCCAAATCGATCACTAATCGGGCCATAAACAAGTTGACCAATGACTAAACCTAAAAAATATGCGGGCAATGATGATGACACGACACCGGTTGTCACACCAAACTCTATAGCAATTTCGGGAAATGCTGGTAAATACATATCTATTGACATAGGGCCGAGCAAGGTTAAAAAGCTTAAAATACTGATCCATGCTAGGGTATAAGGTTTTGTTTCAGAGGGGTTATCAGTTGATTTCTGTATATGGGGTGATCGAGGCATAATCTTACCTATATGATGATCTTCCGCAGAATGGATGAAAAAAAACAGCGTTACTCAGATTTATGCCTTGTGCTCATTGCTTAAAATAAGAAGCATTTCATCCATTTGGGGAATGTCTAGATAGAATGTATTCGCTAATTTAAATTCAGCTGACGTGCATTTATTTCTAAGAATCATTAACCGAAATGACAAGCAAAGGTTTGCACCACGATTTTATTGTTTTTCACAATCAGCGTATCTGTGGCCATTTTTGCGTTGGGTGCTGACCAGCGGATATAGGCGACTTCACCATAGACTGTTTTTTCTTCTATGTTAATTTCACGTGTACCTTTAGGGAAAAAATCCCGATATACGCTTATAAATGTTTCTCGAATCTGATCGGTACCACGTATTACCGTATCGGTTCCATTGATAATGATGGCATCAGATGCATAGTCTTGCACTGTTAAGTCTACATCACCTAAGCGGAAAGCATTTAAATGCCTTTCTAAAACAGCTAAAGTTTCGTTTATTTCTCGATTTTCAGTATTTTGTATATTCGTAGTATTCATAAATGGATCTCCAACATTGCTTTAGTTCGGGGCCGTATCTAACGACTGATCAATACATTATTGTTGTATTGAAGCGTCCCTTGTAGCTACAGAACAGTTGAAACAGTTATTCCGATTTGTTGAAAATCTGTCAATGGAACTAATTTTTAATTGAAAGTGTGGTGTTTTTTCCCATATTCAAAGCAGATAGTTGTTGATTCAATTTTAGCTGTTCAAATTTAAGCGCGATAAAGTCGATAAAACATCTAGTTTTTGCGGGCATGTGTTTTTTGCTAGAAAAATAAAGATTGGTATTCCCTAAATCTGCATACCAGTCAGGTAGGATTCTAATTAAAGTTCCATCTTCTATATATTTTCTTGCATGAGCAGTGGATATCGCAGCAATACCTAATCCTAAAGCGGCGCCTTGATGCAATGCACTTGGATCATCTGCGATAAGTTTTTCATTTAAATTTAAGTAAAACTCTTGTTCATTTGGACCTGTAAATTGATATTCATGTAACTTACCGGTTTGAGGAGATTTCATGACAATCCCATCCCAATCGGAAATTTGCGCTGGATGATTGGGTCGTGTTTTATGTTTTAAATAATCAGGTGAGGCAACAATAATCATGTGCAGTGGGGATAGTGGTCTGATAATAATGCCTTGACCTAATTTAATCCCACTTCCAATTGCCACATCAAAATTATCTGTTATTAAGTTGACCTGTCTATTAGATAAGTGCCACTCAAGTTTGATATCTGGATAGTTGCTGATAAATTCAGGCATCAATGGCAGGATATATTCCACCCCAAATCCAGCACTTAAACTGACTTTTAAAATGCCTTTTGGCTTGCTCGAATCAACATTAAATTCTGAAATAGTTGTCTGAATACTATTTAAACTGTCTCGAATACTGATAAAAAAGTGTTCACCATCTTCCGTCAATTTAAGATTTCTGGTACTTCGATGAAAAAGCCGAACACCTAAATTTTGCTCTAACTGCGCTACATTTCGAGACACTGCGGCAGGTGTTAGGCTTAAATGTCGTGCTGCGGCAGAAAAACTTCCATATTCTGCACTTTTTATAAATGATTCGAGATTAGACAGCGTTTCCATATTCTATTTTCAATTTTTACTTGAAAAAGATTATAGCAAAAGCACTCTACTTCACAATGAGTACTGATTTTATAGTCGGGAGACTTTAATGAAAGAGTAATGTGAAATGTTAAATAAATTATCGCTGGTTGGAAAAGTTGCGTTAGTTACCGGTGGATCGCGAAGTATTGGTGCTGAAATTGTCAAAACGCTAGCCGCCCATGGCGCTATAGTTGCTTTTACGTATCATTCTTCGCAAATCAAAGCTGAAGAATTGATTAAAGAAATCGAGTTTCATGGTGGGCAAGCCATAGCGATAAAGGCAGATTCAGGAAATCCTGAAATGCTAATCAAAGCGATAGAAGATGTTGCTAAAAAATTCCATAAAATTGATATATTAATCAACAATGCTGGAATAAGTCATTTAGGCAGTCTAGAGTCAGTATCAATCAGTGCTTTCGAGCGATTGGTGGCTGTCAATATTACGGGGGTATTTTTGGCCACTCGTGAAAGTTTAAAACATATGGGGAAAGGCGGAAGAATAATAAATATAGGCAGTACGATGGTCAATTATTCTGGTTTTAGTGGAGCATCAATTTATATTCTTACAAAAGGTGCAATCACAGGATTTTCACGAGGATTAGTCAGGGAGCTTGGCGTTAAAGGTATTACAATTAATACCATTCATCCTGGTCCAACCAATACTGATATGAACCCTATAGATGGACCAATAGCAAGCCTATTATTGCCTAATATCCCAGTAGGTCGATATGGCGAGGGCATTGATATTGCGAATTCTGTTTTATTTTTAGCGAGTGAACAGGCGAGCTATATTAGCGGTGCTGAATTAAGTGTCGATGGTGGTTTTATTGCTTAATTCCTTTGGATCAAAATAAAATTTATATGTTCAGTAGTTAGAAAATGAATTGAAATTTTCTATCCCATATCTATGGAAAAGCCCTCTATTTATAGAGGGTTAAAACAATTCAAAAATCATACTGTTTCAATAGATTGCTGCTTAGCTTGTTTTCACATCAAAATTCGAACTCAAATACAAAATGTTTTTCGGCTCAACTAAAGAGACATTTTTCTTTTCATCTATTACAGCACAAAGGGCAGAACCACATAAAATACGGTACTGTTTAAGATTATTTTCATTGCCAGTAATTTTTATTAAAGGTAATTCTTTAATATTAGAAAGTACTTCTGAACCATTTTTTTTACCTTTTTCTTGTGTGTCAAGAATAGATGTGAACAACATGAATGAACAACCTATGATTAAAGATACATAGATAGTAAAAGTTGTGTAATTTTTCTCCAATTTATCAGTCTGGCTTGAATTATGTGGTTTAACTTGATGTTTTAATCGAAATTTGATTTTACGTCTTAAGAAATCAACAATCTTTTGATCTAACTCGAGTGAGACATAGATGTATTTCAAAACATAAAGAGTTATGCCAATTAGGAAAATAGTTATTAAAGGGTTTAATGCTTTAAGAAATCCCCAATAGATTTTGTCTTGAACGCTAAAGTTTAAGACTATAGGATCAACATAGAAAGGGCGTAAAAAACCGCCTAAATAAGCTTGACCAGATACAAATAGAAAAATGGCTATCAGTGAAATAATGATTGCTGTATCCAACGAGAAATTAAACTTCATTTTCTTTCCTTATTATTGATTTTTAGACCAATGCTTGCCATTTCCATCCCAATTAGCAATCGCATGTTTTAGCATCGCTTTCACGGTTTAAGATTCATTTTGCTCAAATTTCTTTCTTTACTCATACCATGCTTGCGCTTGTATGTAAGTTCGAAAGTCTACACATATTTTGCAAAAATTGAATAGAAGTGAATTCCAAGACTAAAAATATTTCATAATTTCTATTTGATACGATTAAGACTTTCATAAAAATTTAATTGTAGTATATTTAATCCCTTACAAGTGTTTATGTTACATGAGAATATCTTTTATATGACTTATACCATATTGGATTTATGCAAAAAACTCTAAAGTTAAAAATGATAAGCCGCGCTTAGCAAGGAAAAATGCTAAGATACAAGTGTATAATTCTTAAATTATTTCTTATTTATAAATGACTGATATCGAAATAGAAACCCACCCACTCAAACCATTTCTTCCTGCAAATGCCAAGCTATTGATGCTTGGTAGCTTTCCACCGCCTCAAAGCAGATGGAAGATGGATTTTTACTATCCGAATTATCAAAATGATATGTGGCGGATTTTTGGGATTATTTTCTTTGATAATAAAGATCACTTTTTAGATTTACCTAATAAAAATTTTAAGGAACAACGTATTCGTGAGTTCTTAATCGAAAAGGGTATCGCAATTTTTGATACGGCGTATCAAGTTATTCGCCTAAAAGGAAATGCCTCAGATAAATTCCTACAGATTAAAACCCCCACAGACCTAGCACAGCTTTTAACCCAAATTCCTGAATGTAACAGCATCATGACCACTGGAGATAAGGCAACAGATACCTTGATGTTATCTATGCCTGAAGAAACTGAAAAGCCACAGATAGGGCAATCCTCACAAGCTATATTTGCTGGACGAGAGATATGTTTATATCGGATGCCTTCTTCATCAAGAGCGTATCCATTAGCACTGGATAAGAAGGCAGAGGCATATAAGAACTTATTTAATGAAATAGGCTTACTTTAAGTAAGTTTAAAGCTGATGATTTGGCATCATGGTTGGGTATTGAACCCATTTAAAACCAGTCACGTTAAAATCTCGAACATGGGTAAAACTAGACCAAATCAATTGGCTCGCTTTAGTCCATGAGAGTGGTTTGATACGCTGTTCAATCATTATTAATTCTTCAGCAGTGGCAATACGTAGTTCACTAATTTCGATATTTAAACGAACACCGGGAAAATCTGAAAATTTACCAAGAATCATCGATTTCAACCAGAAAAAACGTTTGCTATTCACTGCTTGTAAACATGCTTTGCTATTGTTAGGAATGTTTTCTTTAAATGATTCACTAATCAGTAGCGAAGAAAAAGCCAGTTTGATCATTTTTAAGAATACTGTTCCTATAAGCGTTATATTGGGTTGTTCCAATATCTGTAATTGACTGTTTTTGTTTTAGCTTAGGCATTTATCCCATTGTACTTGATTAAATCGATATACAGATATAGTCAATAAATGCTTAAGCTTTTGCATTTCCTATGCAAATCGTTTTGCCAGAGCAACACAGATCACAACTGCAAAACAAACAACAATCATTGCAAAACTTACATGCTCACCCAATAGAACCGCTGAAAGCATTAAACCAATAAACGGTTGTACCAATTGAATTTGTCCAACTTTGGCAATTCCGCCCAACGCTAGACCTTTGTACCAAAAAATAAAACCGATCAACATACTAAACAGTGATACATAGATTAAACCAATTGTTTCAGGCCAATGAATATTTGCAAAGTTTGATGGTAGGAAATATAGACTTGAGATGAGCATCAAGGGTAATGCAACCACCAAAGCCCAACAAATCACTTGCCATCCACCCAGTTCTCTTGAAAGCTTTCCACCTTCAGCATAACCCAGTCCACAGACAACAATTGATGCAAGCATATAGAGATCACCCACACTAAAACTTAAATTACGGTTTTCATAAAACATAAATCCAATCACAATGGCACTACCAATTAAGGCAAATAACCAAAATTGTGTAGCAGGTTTTTCACCCCCACGTAAAACTGCAAAAATTGCAGTCGATAAAGGCAAGAGACCAACAAAGACAATGGCATGTGCAGAGGATACTGTTTGTAAAGCTAAGGCCGTAAATAATGGAAAACCAATCACCACACCTAAAGCCACAATAACCAATGATTTAAATTGGGCAAAAGAGGGTTTTGATTGCTGTAAAATAAACAGGCAGATTAAAGCAATACTTCCTGCAATGGCTGCCCGAGCTGTGGTTAAAAATTCTGGACTAAACCCCATGACGGCAATACGGGTTGCGGGCAAAGAGCCAGCAAAAATCGCGACACCAATAAAACCATTCAGCCAGCCAATATTTGTTTTATCCATCATCAATTACTCAATCAATTTATGATGATTTAAGCGCTATTTACTGGAAATATATATGTACACTACAGTACAATTTTAAATAACTGTTATGCTATTTTTAACAGTACAATTCTAATCAATCTAACGCGTTTCCTCAGATTTCTTATCTTTAAAATATGTGGTTTTAAATGGCAAAAACTAAAATTGAACAAACAGTGTTGATGATTAAAAATCAAATTTCGAATAAAAGTTTGATTGCAGGTTCACGCTTACCTTCAGTCCGTCAGTTTGCTACACAAACAAACTGTTCTGTTTCAACGATCGTTGAAGCCTATGCCAGATTAGTTGCGGAAGGTGTTTTAGAATCTCGTCTTGGTTCTGGTTACTATGTGTTAGGTAAAGCCGAACCGATGCAAATGATTGATACTGAAATACAGTATCAACGTGAAATAGATCCCTTATGGATTTCAAGGCAGTCATTAGAGGCGAAGACGGATGTGCTAAAACCGGGTTGTGGCTGGTTACCGACCACTTGGATGCCTGAGCAATCGATCCGTAAAGCGTTAAAACAAGCTGCTAAGTCTGAAATCATCATGCTTACTGATTATGCAACACCGCATGGACATTTGGAATTGCGTAAATTTATTGCCAGAAAAAAAGAGCTGTATGATTTAAAGTTTAAATTGAATCAGATGCTTATTACTGACTCAGCAACCCAGTCCATTGATTTAATTTTTAGACACCTGCTTAGCGCAGGTGATGTGATCTTGATTGATGATCCTTGCTATTTTAATTTCCGCGCCTTGATTAAGGCACATCATTTAAAAGCCGTTCCAATTCCGTTTACAGAAACAGGACCAGATGTAGAGAAATTTGAACAAGCACTGAATTTAAAGCCAAAAATCTATTTAACCAATTCAGGGATTCATAACCCAACAGGAGCCACGATTTCGCTACAAACGGTTTATCAAATTTCCAAGCTGGTTGAGAAAACTGATTTATTGATTATTGAAGATGAAATTTTTGCTGATTTTGAATATACACCAGCACCACGTTATGCTTCATTAGCAGGTTTTAAGCATGTCATTCAGATTGGCAGTTTTACCAAAACTCTATCAGCTGCAATTCGTTGCGGTTATATCATTGCAGAGTCAGAACTGATTGATCAATTGATAGATTTAAGAATTGCGACCAACTTTAGCAATAGTCATTTAAATGCAGAAATTATTTATCAGGCTCTAATGGACAGCAGTTATCCTAAACATTTAGATTGGTTAAAGAAACATTTGCTTAAAGTCAGCAATGAAATGATGCAAAAGTTGGGGCAACTCGGTATAAAGCCGTGGATTGTGCCAACAGCAGGGATTTTTTTATGGTGC
>Ga0157371_10003784_pt1 | contig 13544 bp, 14 predicted proteins | sample C45metaG_FD_113462 | JGI IMG/M metagenome (GOLD analysis project Ga0157371, IMG submission 113462) | Corn rhizosphere microbial communities from Kellogg Biological Station, Michigan, USA - C4-5 metaG | ecosystem: Host-associated > Plants > Roots > Rhizosphere > Soil | place: USA: Michigan...
AGAAGATGTCGGGGCTGGGGGCGCTCGCGTGCCGCACCGAGACATCCGCGTGGCGGTCGAAGCGGTAGCCGACGCCGCGCACGGTGCGCACGATGTCTTCGTAGGCGCCGAGCTTGGCGCGCAGGCGACGAACGTGCACGTCGATGGTGCGCTCGTTCGGCACGTCGTCGTCGCCCACGGACCAGAGGGATGCGATGAGCTCGGCCCGGTCGATCGTGCGGCCCTCGCGCAGCACGAGGTACTGCAGCAGCTCGAACTCCTTGTAGGTGAGCGCGGCGGTCTCGTCGTCCAGGATGAGGCGCTTGCGGGAGAGGTCGACGATCACGCCACCGCGGCGGGACTCCTCCTCCGGCTCGGGATGCTGGCGGTGCTTCGCCAGCGCCGACGGGTCCTGCAGGGCGAGGCGCACCACATCCACGTCGCGCCCACCGGCACCCTCCGGTGCGAGGGCGACGGCGGCGTAGGTCTCCGCGGTGGGGACGAGTTCTGCTGTGAGTCTCTTGAGTTCCTCGACGAGATGACCGAGGTTGGTGCCCGCCGCTGTGGCCTTCGACTCGTCGACGCCGACGTAGAGCACGAAGCCGCGAGCCTCCGTGCCGGATGGCACAGCGCGAAGCCGTGGGGCGACCGGCTCCGCAGCCGCGGGGCGGGCAGGGGCGACGCGGCCGTGCGGGGCTGCGGCGAGCCGGCTGGGAGCCGGGGCGAGCGGGGAGGAGGACGAACGGATGAGTTCGGTGGTTGCAAAAGACATGATCGAAATTCCTTGTGAGGGGTGAAGGGCCTCTAATGATGAGGGTGTGATCCTTCGGGTACTGCGGGCCGTACAGAACGGATGACCCTCGTTATGAGGAGAGGCATCCGGGAGCCATCATCCGGATAGGACGGAAGCTCGACAAGGATTGGCCGATTAGGCACACATTCGACAACACGCGACAACGCTGCACGGCATCATCATGCCGGCATCTCCATAGTCCTCACGAGAGGTCATGGCGAGCGCGTCGATAGTCATGAATCCAACTATCGGGCAGTGCGGCAGCGGATGTCAAGTCAGACGTCCCGGAAACGCCGCCATGGAAAAATCAGAAAGGCACGCCGCAGCGCAGCACCACATTGGCGAACGACGTTGCCTCCCCGGTGCGGACGATGAATTTGGCATTCGCGCTTTGGCGTTTGAGTTCCTCGTGAGTCACGTACTGTGCGTCGGGAAATCGCTCCGCGATAAAGTCACCGGCGGCAGAACCGCGGGCTTCGGATGCCGCGGTGCAGGTCTCGAACACGCAGTCAGCGAGCAGCGCGTCTAAGACCTGGGTGAAACGCGGTACGCCGAAGACGACGGCTAAGTCGACGACTTCGACCCCGGCAGGCGCCGGCAGTCCGCAGTCCGCCACCACGACGGTGTCGGTGTGTCCGAGCCGACTGATCGCGGCAGCCAGCTGCGCGTTCAGGATGCCGTGCTTTCTCACTGTTCGTCCCCTTCGTGTACGGCACCCGGCAGCTCGTCGCCCGCCCAAGGATACGACTGCTGGGCTCCCGATGCCTGAACGGCAAACGCACCGACGCGTGCGGCGAAGCGTGCGGCGGTGCGCAGGTCGTCACCCGTGGCAAGACGCGCGGCCAGAGCTCCGACGAAGGCATCGCCTGCGCCCGAGGTGTCGACGGCTATGACGCGCGGCGAAGGGATGACGGTGATGCCGTCGTCATCCGCGCAGATCGCGCCGTGCTCGCCGCGTGTGAGGACGACCGAACGCATTCCGTGCGCGTGAAGGCGCCTGGCGACCTCTTCGTCGGATTCGAGCACTGGGCTCGATACCCCCGTCAGGGCAGACAGCAGCAGCCGCGCCTCGTGTTCGTTGACCACCAGCGGATCGGCGGCGTGCAATGCGGCCGGGGGAATCTTGATGACCGGCGCGAGATTGATGAGCACGCGGCCTGTGGCGCAGGAGGCGGCCCGGGCCGTACCCGAAGCGGGAATCTCGCCTTGGAGGACGACGACGGCCGCAGCGGCGATCACGTCCTCGTGTTCGGTGACGAACGCCGCGTCTACTTCTGAGTTGGCACCGGGAATGACGATTATTGTGTTCTCGCCCTCGGCATCGACTGTAATTCGGGCGACGCCGGTCGAGGCATTCGTGTGCGCGACGGCAGACAGATCGACACCCGCATCCGATAGGAGGCTGAGTGCGACCGCGTCGCGCTCGTCGTCTCCAACCGCACCGACCAAACGCACGGATGCTCCGAGTCGGGCCGCGGCGACAGCCTGATTTGCGCCCTTGCCGCCCGGGGCGACGGCTGACGATATCGCCAGCAACGTCTCCCCGGGAAGCGGATGCCGCTGCACGATTGCGATCTCGTCGACGTTGATCGATCCGACCACGGTGACGCGGGCGGGCGTCGTTGCGGACGCCCCCGCCGCGTTCCCGCGGGTGCTAGGGGCGGAATCCGCCCCTAGCACCCAGCCGTCATGCTGCGGCACCCCTGGTGTCACTTGAGGAACTCGTCAACGTTCTTCGAGGTCACGCTCACGACGGGCACCGGGATGGTCGCATCGACGGGCTCGCCCTTGATGGCCTTTACCGCCTGCTGAACAGCGAGCTTGCCCAGGTTTCCGGGCTGCTGAGCGATGGTTCCAACGAGAGTGCCAGCCTTGATCGCCTTCAGCCCGTCATCGGTTCCGTCAAACGCGACGACCTTGACATCGCTACCTGCGCGGTTGCCCAGTGCCTGGATGGCGCCCAGCCCCATCTCATCGTTTTCGGCAAATATGCCGACCACGTCGGGGTGCGCCTGCAAGAGGTTTGTGGCTACGTTCAGCGCGGTGGCACGGTCGAAGTTCGCCGTCTGCTTGGCGACGACGGTGATGCCGGGGAACTTCTTCAAGCCTTCGGCGAAGCCCTGGCCGCGGTCGCGACTTGCCGAGGTTCCTGCGACGCCCTGCAACACCAGAATGCTGCCCTTCTCACCGATGGACTGCGCAAGGAGCTCAGCGGCCTGCATGCCGCCGGCGACGTTGTCGCTCGCCACGAACGAAGCAAGTTTCGCATTGTTGACGGTGCGGTCCACCGCGATGACAGGGATGTTGTCCTTGTTCAATGCGGTGACGCCGGGACCGGCTGCGTCGGAGTCGACCGCGTTGACGATGACAGCCTTCGAACCGTTGGACGCGGCGGTCGCCAGCTGATTGGCCTGTGTTGCCGAGTCGTTCTGAGCGTCAAGGATGTCGAGCTGGACGCCCAGCTTCTTCGCCTCCGCCTTGGCGCCGTCACGCACCTCGACGAAGAACGGGTTGTTCAACGTCGACAGTGACAGTGTGACCTTCATCGGGGCAGCTGCTCCGTTGTCAGCCGCCGGCGTACGGTTGCAGCCGACGAGGCCGATGACCAACAGGGCGGCGGATGCCGTCGCCAGGGTGACCTTGAGCATGGACTTCATGGATTACTCGCTTTCTTGTGATGTGGTGATGAAACATCTGGGTGGGGGAGTCAACTGCTGCGGGTCTTACGGCGGATCACGTCGAAGCCGACGGCGAGCGCGATCACCAGGCCGATGACGACCTGTTGCCAGAACGAGCTGACATTCAGCAGGTTCAGACCATTGCGGATGACTACAAGCACGAGCGCGCCAATGAGCGTGCCCGAAATCTTGCCGTAGCCGCCCATCAGCGACGCTCCGCCGATGACGACGGCAGCAATAGCGTCCAGTTCGTACCCCACGGCCGCTTGCGGCTGTGCAGAGTCGAGTCGCCCGGCCAGCAGAAGCCCCGCTACGGCGGCGAACAAACCCGAGAGCGCGAACACGATCACGCGGATGCGGCGGACGTTGATGCCAGACAACTCGGCGGCCTCGGCATTGCCTCCGACCGCGTACATCGAGCGGCCGATGACAGTCCGGTTCAGAATGAACGAAGCCACCAGTGCTGCCAACACCAGCACGATGATCGGCACCGGTATCGGCCCGATGTTGCTGCCCAAGAAGGAAACGATCGGCGGGGTCTTGATGGGCGTGCCGTCGGACAGCACCAGAGTCAACCCCCTGGCGACACTCAACATGGCGAGCGTCGCAATGAACGACGGCAGCTTCCCGTACGCGTTCGCCGCGCCGTTCACGGCGCCCACGACGAGCCCCGTGAGAAGTCCGGCAAGCAGTGCCAGCCAGCCCGGCAGGTTTGCGTCGGTGAACATCCACGCCGATGCCATCGCGCCCAGTGCGGCCACTGAACCAACCGACAGGTCGATGCCTGCGGCCACGATGGCAAACGTGGAGCCGAAGGCGAGGATGGCGATGGTGGATGCTTGGATGCCGATGTTGAGGATGTTCTGGCCGGTCAGAAAGGCCGGGGTGGCGATGAACAGCAGCAGACTGAGCACCACGAGGCCGACGAGCGCACCGTTGTCGGCAAGGAACCGTTTGGTGCTGAAGCGGTGCGTGTTGTGTGACGTTGGAGTGGTCGTTGTCATTGGACTGTCCTTCACTCGTCCCCGCCACGAGCGGCGAGGTCCATGATCTTGTCTTCCGTCGCTTCATCGCTTCGGAACTGGCCGCGGATGCGTCCGCCGCGCATCACGAGGATGCGGTCACTCATTCCCAGCACTTCTGGCAGTTCGCTGGAGACCATCAGCACCGCACCACCCGCCGCGGTGATGGAGTTCATCAACTCGTAGATCTCGACCTTTGCTCCCACATCCACACCGCGCGTCGGCTCGTCCAGCAGGAGAACTTTCGAGTCGGCCATGATCCAACGACCGAAGACGATCTTCTGTTGGTTCCCACCGGAGAGGGATCCGACCTCTTGATTGATGTCGTGCATGCGCACTTGCAGCTTCTCGGCAACAGCCGTGGCGCGCTTGCGTTGGCCGGCGAAGTCGACCAACCCTGCGCGGGAGGTAGAGGCCAACGTTGCGAATCCGAGATTGTCGTTGACGGAGGCCTGCGGCACGAGACCCTGCCGCTTGCGGTCTTCGGGGACGTGACCAACCTTCGCGCGGATGGCGGCGTCGATCCGCCCGGGCGGGAGTCGTTCGCCCGCCACGGTGACCGAGCCGGAGTCGTATCTGTCGGCTCCCGCTATTGCGCGCAGCAGCTCCGTGCGTCCCGCGCCGACGAGGCCGGCGATTCCGACGATCTCACCGGCCCCGACGCTGAGCGTCACATGGGAGAAGCGACCTTCTGCCGACAAGTCCTTCACCTCCAGCATGGGAGGGGCATCGGTGGCATCAGGGCGCCTGCGCGGGAACTGTTCATCGATGTCGCGACCGACCATGAGCCGAACCAGGTCGTCTTCCGGCGTGGTGCCGGGGACTTCTGCGATGTGTTCGCCGTCGCGCAGAACGACGACGCTGTCTCCGATTTCGGCGATCTCTTCCAGGTGATGGCTGATGAACAGCATTGCCACTCCGTGACTGCGCAACTCCTCGACAACCTGGAATAGCTGCCGGGTCTCGTGTCTGGTGAGTGCGGCCGTGGGCTCGTCGAGAATGAGCACACGCGCGTTGATGCTGAGTGCCTTGGCAATCTCCACGAGCTGCTGTTGGGCGATGCCCAACTCGGAGACGGGGGTGTTCGGGTCGATCGTGAGGCCGATTCGCCGCAGCGCGTCCTGGGCTTGTTCGCGCAGTGCGCTGCGGTTGACCATGCCGAAACGCTTTGGCGTGCGGCCCAGCATGACGTTCTCGGCCACGCTCAGCGAGGGGACGAGGTTCAGCTCTTGGTGGATGGTCGCGACGCCCAGAGCTTCGGCGACGCGGGTGTTTGGGATGCGAACTGGTGTGCCGTCGATGAGGATTTGCCCGGAGTCGGGTTCATGGACGCCGGCGATCATCTTGATGATCGTCGACTTGCCGGCCCCGTTCTCACCGAGCAGAACGAGCACCTTTCCCGCGTGCAGGTCGAACGAGACGTCGGTGACGACCTTCACCGGGCCGAACGATTTGCTGACGGATCTCACTGAAACGATGGGAGTCGGTTCGTCGGGCATCAGTGCACCTCGTGTTCTGGCGGTGTGGCCGAGGCTGCGGAGGCCAGTGGGCCGCGTGCGATGAATGTGCTGGGCAGGATCTGAGATTCGGGAGTCCGGCCGTCGATCACGTCGCAGAGCATCCCCATGGCGCGTCGCCCCATCTCGGCGGCGGAATGGGCGATGACGCTCAAGGGCGGGTCGAGCAGTGAAAACCATTCGATGTCGTCGAATGCGACCAACTCGATATCTCGTCCGGGACGAAGGCCGAGCGCGTGCACACGGGAAACGGCCCCGGCGGTCATCGGGCTGTCGGCGCTGATGATCGCTGTCGGTGGCTCGTTGGTCCCCAGCAGGACGTCAACGCCCAGCGCGCCGCTGGCGGGTTGAAAGTCGCCGATGAAGATGTGTTCCTCGCGGATCGGAAGTTCGTGTTCGGCCATGAGCTGTCGAAAGTTCTCGAGGCGCTCGCGCCCGGTGGAGGTCGCCTGAGGTCCAGCGATGAATCCGATGCGGTGATGCCCGTGTGCGCGCAAGGTGCTGATTGCTTCGCGCAGTCCGGGCATGCTGTCGGTAGTGACGGCGGGAACGGTGATGCCCGGCACCGTGCGGTCGACGAACACGACGGGAACGCGTCGATGCAGCAGTCTTTCCACGGCACCCGTGCCGTCCCCCTGCGGAGCGATGATCACGCCATCCACGCGCTGACGCACCAGAGCCTCGAGGAAGGCGTCTTGTTGCTGCAAGTTCTCGTTCGCATTGCCCAGGATGTTGACGTAGCCGCGAGCGAGCGCCTCCTGCTCAACGCTGTGGGCGAGCTCTGCAAAAAACGTGTTGCGCACGTCGGGAATGAGCAATCCGACTGTGTCGGTGTGGGATGAGCGAAGCGAGCGTGCCTGCGCGTTGGGCTGGAAATCCAGCTCCCGCGCGGCAGCCGTGACGCGCGCGCGTGACTCTTCCGAGGTGGCGGGATTCCCAGACAGCACTCGTGACGTTGTCGCCGGCGAGACTCCGGCCCGCGCGGCGACTTCCTTGATGGTTACAGAGTGCCGCCCCGTCGCTTTGCTCGTCGGCACCGTGTCACCTCTTCGTGTCTTTTACGCTTTGTGATGCCGCCCGTTAGGCGAACCTGCGTCGTGGAAATGCTCATGGAATCGTTACCATGGAATCGTTACCATGAAGATTAGACGGCTCACGCCGGCCTGTCAAGGGGGCGCCTGGACTCGTGCTTACCGCTCAGCTTGGAGCGCTGTGTCTGTCAGAGACGCGCTCCGGTCAGGATGGTTACTCGACCGTCCCGTAGAGGCGGTCGCCGGCGTCTCCGAGGCCCGGGACGATGTAGCCGACCTCGTTCAAACGCTCGTCGAGGGCGCCGAGGACGATGGTCACATCCCGCCCGGCCGTCGCCTTTTCGACGGCGGCGAGGCCCTCCGGGGTGCCGATCAGGCAGATGGCCGTGACGTCGACAGCGCCGCGCGCGAGCAGGTAGTCGATGGCCGCGATGAGCGAGCCGCCGGTGGCGAGCATCGGGTCGAGCACGAAGCACTGGCGGTTGGAGAGGTCGTCGGGGAGGCGTTCCGCATAGATGGCCGGCTGCAGCGTGGTCTCGTTGCGCACCATGCCGAGGAAGCCGACCTCTGCGGTCGGGACGAGCTTGACCATGCCCTCCAGCATCCCGAGCCCGGCCCTGAGGATGGGGACCACGAGCGGGCGGGGCAGGCTGATGGCGAGGCCCTTGGCCGTCGCGACCGGAGTCTCCACCATGACGGGTTCGACCCGCACGTTCCTGGTCGCCTCGTAGGCGAGCAGTGTCACCAGCTCCTCCGCGAGCGAACGGAAGGTGGGCGACGAGGTGGTTTTATCGCGCAGCACCGTCAGTTTGTGCGTGATGAGGGGGTGGTCGGCAACGTGGACTCGCATAGGCTCAATCTACTTGAGGAGGAGAGGCGCAGGTGCATGCGGAACGGAGCTACAGCGAACGCAGCCATGGCGAGTGGATGCGGGCTGCCGTCGCCGACGCCCGTCTCGCCCTCGAAACCGGCGACGTCCCGGTCGCGGCCATCGTCCTCGACGCGACGGGCACCCCGATCGGCCGCGGACGCAACGAACGGGAGAGGTCCGGGGACCCGACCGCGCACGCCGAGATCCTCGCCATCCGCGAGGCCGCGGAGACGCTGGGAAGCTGGCGACTCGAGAACACGACGCTCGTGGTGACCCTCGAACCGTGCGCGATGTGCGCCGGCGCGATCCTCAACGCGCGGATCCCCCGCGTGGTGTTCGGCGCGTGGGACGAGAAGGCGGGGGCCGCGGGCAGCGTCAACGACCTGCTGCGCGACCGGCGTCTGTCGCACCGGGTCGAAGTGATCGCCGGGGTCGAGGAGCAGGCGTGCGCGAGCCTGCTGCGCGAGTTCTTCGAGGTGCGCCGGTAGGACTGCCGGACGATCAGTCCGAGGCCTTGATGATGATGGCCTCGGTGCTGACCTTGCCGTCCGCGGGGGCGACATACACGTCCGGCTCGATGAAGATGACGCGGGCGATCGGAACGGCCTCGCGGATCCTGGCCTCGAGCGCGTTGATCGCGGCAGCGACATCCGCCAGCTTCCTCTTGCTCGCGAAGGCGACCTTCGCCCCGACCAGCAGTTCGTCCGGGCCGAGGTAGAGGGTGCGCATGTGGATCAGCGCCTCCACCGCCGGCTCGGCGTTGATCGCGTTGCGGATGAGCACGACATCCGCCGGGCTCGCCCCCTCGCCGACCAACAGGCTCTTCGTCTCGATGCCGAGGACGATCGCCACCAGCACCAGCAGAACGCCGATGCAGAGGGTGCCGATCGCGTCGAAGACGCCGTCGCCGGTGATGATGGTGAGCCCGACGCCGAGGAAGGCGAGCACCAGGCCGGCGAGGGCCGCGACATCCTCCAGCAGCACAACGGGAAGCTCGGGGGCCTTGGAGTGGCGGATGAACTGCAGCCAGCTGTCGTTGCCCCGAGTGCGGTTCGACTCCCGAATGGCGGTGCGCAGCGAGAAGCTCTCGAGCACCATGGCGATCACCAGCACGAGCACGGGCAGCCAGGCGTTCTCGAGTGCGTGCGGGTGCTGCAGCTTCCCGATGCCCTCGTAGAGGGAGAAGACGCCGCCGACGCTGAACAGGATGATCGACACGACGAAGGCGTACACGTAGCGTTCGCGCCCGTAGCCGAAGGGGTGGTCGGAGTCCGCCGCCTTCCGCGCCGCCGCGCCGCCGCGCAGCAAGAGGAGCTGGTTGCCGGTGTCTGCGAGCGAGTGCACGCCCTCAGCGAGCATCGAGCTGGAACCCGAGAACGCCCACGCGAGGAACTTGGTGACGGCGATGCCCAGGTTGGCGAGCAGTGCCGCAACGATCGCTTTGTTTCCGCCGGAGGTGCTCATCCTCCAATCCTAGATTGTGCCCGCGAGCCGGTACGGGTTCGCCCGCCGCGACAAAGCGGGGCAGGATTGAATGATGCACACCACACTGCCGACCATCTGCATTCTCGGCGCCGGGTCGATGGGCGGCGCGATCCTGAGCGGACTGCTGCAGCCTTCCGTCACGGTGGATGGCGGGATCCGGGTGACCAATCGCACCGAGGCGAAGGCCGCGGCGCTGCGATCGGATGCCGTGCTCAGCTACGCGACGGAGCAAGACCCGGCCGCCAACCTCGCCGCGGTCGCGGGCGCCAGCCTCGTGCTGGTGGCCGTGAAGCCCGCCATGATCCCCGACCTCTTGCGCGAGATCGCGGATGCGCTCGACCCGGGCACCGTCGTCGTCAGCGTTGCCGCCGGGGTCACCATCGACACCTTCGAGTCGATCCTCCCGGAGTCCGTGTCCGTGCTCCGCGCGATGCCGAACACCCCCGCGATCGTGGGCAAGGGAGTGACCGGGCTGAGTGCGGGGACGCGGTCCAGCGTGGAGGATCTGGCCCTGGCATCCGCCCTCTTCGCGACGGTGGGGGATGTCGTGGTCGTGCCGGAGTCGAAGATCGACGCGGTGAGCACCATCTCGGGTTCCGGTCCCGCCTACGTGTTCTACCTGATCGAGGAGCTCACCCGCACCGCCGTCGACCTCGGCTTCACGGCGGAGCAGGCGGCGACGATGGTGAACGGGACTTTCCTGGGCGCGGCCGAACTGCTGGTGTCGTCTGGGGAGACGCCGCGGGAGCTGCGCAGGCAGGTCACCAGCCCGAAGGGCACCACGGAGCGCGCCATCGCCGAACTCGAAAAAGCCGATCTCAAGGCGCTGTTCGACCGGGCGACCGCGGCGGCGCTGGCCCGTGCGAGGGAGCTTGCCGCCGGGGTGTGACTTCGAGAGCCGGGCGCTTCGGCGGACTCAGCGGCCGTATCGTTCCCTGAGCCTGTCGACGGGAACCCGCGCTACGCCTGCAGCGCCGCGAACTTCTCGATGTCGACCGAGATGCCGCTCACGATGATGAGGTCGTGGTTGGAGACCACCGTGTCCGGCGTGGCGTAGGTGAAGTCCTTGCCCGGCGACTTCACGCCGACGACGGTGATGTGGTGCTTCCTGCGCACCTCGGACTCGGCCAGGGTGATGCCGCGGATGGCCTTGGGCGGGTACATCTTCACGATCGCGAAGTCGCCGTCGAACTCGATGAAGTCGAGCATCCGTCCCGACACCAGGTGGGCGACGCGTTCGCCCGCCTCGGCCTCCGGGTAGATGACGTGGTTCGCGCCGATGCGGGCGAGGATCTTGCCGTGCGACTGGCTGATCGCCTTCGCCCAGATCTGCGGGATCTTGAGATCCACCAGGTTGGCGGTGATGAGCACGCTGGACTCGATGGACGAGCCGACCGCGACGACGGCGACAGCGAAATCCTGGGCACCGATCTGACGCAGCGCGTCGATGCTGCGGGCGTCCGCCTGCACGGCGTGGGTCACCCGCTCAGACCACTTCTGCACGAGTTCGGCGTTCTCGTCGATGGCGAGCACTTCGCGGTCGAGACGGTCGAGCTGCCCGGCCGTCGCCGCGCCGAAACGGCCGAGTCCGATGATGAGCACCGGGGCGTCGTGGGGGATGCGATCAACCAACGATGGGCCTCTCTTCTGCATTGCGGAACAGCTGCGGGCGCTGGCTTGCTGCCAGTGCCGCGGCGAGAGTCACTGTACCAACGCGACCTGCCCACATCGTGGCGGCGATGATGTATTTTCCGGAGTCCGGCAGCGACTCGGTGAGGCCGGTGCTCAGCCCGCAGGTTCCGAACGCGGAGATGACGTCGAACAGCACGAGCTGCAGCGGCGCCTTGGTCACCTGCATGATGGCGATCGAGGATGCGGCGACGATGGTCGCGCCCCACAACACGACGCTGACCGCGAGGCGGAGGACGTCGGTGGGGATGCGGCGGCCGAACGCCTGCATGTCGCTGTTGCCGCGAGCCTCGGCGGCGGCGGCGAGGAAGAGAACGGCGAGGGTGGTGACCTTGATGCCGCCGGCCGTGGATGCCGAGCCGCCGCCCACGAACATCAGCATGTCCATGACGAGGAGGCTGGCGCCGTGCATGTCGCCGATGTTGACGTTGGAGAAGCCGCCGGAGCGGGTCATGATCGACAGGAAGGTCGCCGTCATCGGACGGGCGGCATCCGGTTGCGCGCCGAGCGTCGCCGGGTTGTTCCATTCGAGGGCGTACAGCGCGATCGCGCCGATGATGATCAGGACGACGGTGGTCACCAGGGTCAGCTTCACGTGGATGGACAGGCGGCCGGGTGTGCGTGCCCGCCGGGCCAGGGCGAAGATCACCGGGAATCCGAGGCTGCCGACGAACACGCCCAGGGCGATCGTCCCGAGCATCCACGGGTCTGTGGCGAACGGGGCGAGGCCGGCCGTGTGCGGCACGAAGCCGGTGTTGGTGAACGCCGAGGTGGCGAAGTAGAAGCTCTCCCACACGGCCTGCCACGGGTCGATCCCGGCGAGCAGCAGCCGCGGGATGAACATGAGAGTCAGCACCGCTTCGATCGCGAACACGCTGATCGCGACCGTGGCGAGCAGGCCGCCGATCTCGCCGAGGCGGATCGCCTGCGACTCGGACACCGGGCCGACGTGGATCCGCCCGGCGTTGGAGTCGCTGGCGGCGATGAGCCTGGCGCGCAGCCCGAGCCGCCGGGAGACGATGAACCCCAGCATGCTGGCCAGGGTCATAACGCCGATGCCTCCGACCTCGAGGCCGATCAGGATGACCACGTTGCCGAAGGTCGACCAGTGGGTCGCCATGTTGACGGTGTTCAGGCCGGTCACGCAGATCGACGAGACGGCGGTGAACAGAGCGTCGGCGAGCGGGGTGGCCGTGCGGGATGCCGTGGCGATCGGCAGCGACAGCAGTGCGGTGAAGACCAGGATGAGCGCGGTGAAGATCAGGATCGCGAAGCGGGCGGGCGAGGAGGCGGCGAACTGGTCGACCAGGTCCCGGAGCCGGGAGAGTACAGTGCCACGAGGCCCGCGCTTCGCGCGCATGTCTCCCCCTGCTCTCAGCGTCGTTGCCGTCTTTGCAGCAACTTGACATGGTACTCCTGCGGGTGAGGCCGGTACCCTGTTGAAATGGCTGACATCTTTGACGTGATTGCGGATGCGACGAGGCGGGACCTCCTGCAGGTGCTCCTGGAGCGATCCGCGGCATCCGGCTCTTCTGCGGGCGAAACCGCCTCCGGTGAGATCAGCGTCGGCGAGATCGTCGAGAAGCTGGGGCTCAGTCAACCGACCGTGTCGAAGCACCTGAAGGTGCTGCGCGACCACGGCCTGGTGCACGTGCGCGAGGAGGGGCAGCACCGGTACTACACCCTCGTGTCGCAGCCGCTCGAAGAGCTGGAGGACTGGGTGATCCCGTTCCTCAGCGCGGACTTCGCCGGGGACGAGGGCGATTCCGCTGCGTTTTCCGCCTGGTCGGGGGTGCAGGTGCCTGCCCCGCTGCGGCGCGCCGCCGACACGTTGCAGCATCCGGCGGATGCGGGGGCCGCGGTCGGGCGCAGGGCTGCCGAGGCATCGTTCCAGACCATCAACGCCCTGCAGGATGCCTCCCACGAGGTCGAGCGCCGGGTGATCGAGCCCATCAAGAAGAAGATCGACCCGCTCAAGAAGAAGCTGGGCAAGAAGGACGCCAAGTAGCGTCATCCCCGCCGCCAGGACCCCCCGATTGCGGGGTGTCCCTGTGGGCTCGCCCGCTTGCCAGCGAGTCACATCAGCCCCTAAAGTGACAATTCAGCACTCCAGTAACATCTGCTCGGGTGCGAGGTTCCCAATCTCACTGGAACGCTAGGGGCAACGACGATGGCACGCGATCTCTCCGAGGTGCGGTTCCTCACCGTTGCCGAAGTTGCCGACATGATGCGGGTGTCGAAGATGACCGTCTACCGGCTGGTGCACTCCGGCGAACTGCCCGCGATCCGCTTCGGGCGGTCGTTCCGGGTTCCCGAGTCCGCGGTCGAGGCCGCGATCGACTCGCACATCGCCGACGCCGGCTAGACGAAGCGGACGACCGCCTGCAGGCGGGTGCGGATGTCGAACAGCTCGTTCCCGCCGATCGGCGGCTCCCCGACGAGTCCGCTGCGCATCAGCGCCGGCAGCTGGGACTGCTGC
>Ga0157371_10003785_pt1 | contig 13544 bp, 14 predicted proteins | sample C45metaG_FD_113462 | JGI IMG/M metagenome (GOLD analysis project Ga0157371, IMG submission 113462) | Corn rhizosphere microbial communities from Kellogg Biological Station, Michigan, USA - C4-5 metaG | ecosystem: Host-associated > Plants > Roots > Rhizosphere > Soil | place: USA: Michigan...
AACGATTCCTCACTGAACTCTTCGATGTTGGTCAGGCCTTTCTTGAGCGTGTAGATATGCGTGTGCTTGTTCACCAGCTGCAACAGGTCGAGGTCACTGCTCACCAGGTAGCTCTCGATCCCCTTCTCGCCGGCTTGCTTGGCAAAGGCGCCCATCAGGTCGTCGGCTTCGTAATCGTCGGCTTCGTACATTGGCCAGCCCAAAGAATCCAAGAGGTCCATCAGGATTGGCACTTGCTCGTAGAAGTCTGGCGGCGCTGGCTTACGGTTGCCCTTATACTGCGGGTACAGCGCCAGGCGCGAGCGAATGTTGGTGTGGCGCTTGTCCCAGGCTACGGCCACGTAATTCGGCTTCAGCCGCTTGATAATCTCTAGCGCCATCACAGCAAAACCGTACACACCACCAGTCGGTGTTCCGTCCTTGGTGCTCAAATTAGGCATGGCGTAATAGCCACGATAAAAAACAGATTTGCCATCAATAACTACAAGTCGCTCGCTCATACCCTCCAGTATACCAGTTACCCCTGACAAATTCCCCGTTATACGCTATAATGCGCTTGATATGGCAAATACCCAGCCCAAACTCATTGCACTCGTAGGCATGCCTGGCTCCGGCAAAGGCACTTGCACCGATCACCTCTCCGAAAAATACAACCTCCCGCTCATCCACTTCGGCCAAATGATGTACGAAGAAGTTCAGCGCCGCGGCCTGGATAACGTCAAAGATGAAAAGTTCGTCCGCGAAGATATGCGCGCCAAGGAAGGCCCGGCGGTCATCGCCAAGATGGTTGCCAGGAAAGCCGATGGCTACATTGCCGACGGCGCCACCGCCATCGTCCTGGACGGCCTCTACAGTTGGAGCGAATATAAATATCTGCGCGAGAAATACGGCGACGGCTTGATCGTCATCGCCGTTGCCGCTCCCCGCAAGACTCGCTACGAACGCGTCCTGGCCCGTACTGATGGCCACCGCAAGTACACATCTGCCGACCAGGTGGAGACGCGCGAAATCGACGAGATCGAGCACCTGGAAAAGGGCGGCCCCATCGCCTTTGCCGACTACACGCTGGTCAACGACAAGGAAGGCCGCGAGAATTTGCTGCGCCAGATCGACGAACTCGTCGAGCGCATTGGTATCTAAAATAATTTCAAAGGGTGGTGCATGGCAGCGCCGTCATAGTTGACGACGCTGCCACGGTAGCCGAGGTACGTGGGCCGTTCAGCCCTACGCGTGCACTTGCTGCCGGTCGCCCGATGACGCCTCGGCGCCGCTGAGCTCGGCCAGCTCGCGTCGCTCATCGGCGTCGTACTTGGCGGCCTCCGCCTGCCACTTCAGCAGCTCGACTCGGTTGTGGAACCAGCCGTTGAGCTGAAGCAGGAGGTGACCCGGCGCCTTGTAGAGCAGGCCGTTGGCGAGGAATGTCGCCCAGGCCGCCCACTCGCCGTGCGGGTGAAGCGGACCACCGAAGGCGGCGGCCTCGATGAAGCCGATCCACACACCGACGCACAGTGCGCACTTCAGGAAGTAGCACACTTTTTCGCCGATGCGCGGGTAGCGCTTCTTGATGCGGGTGCCGAGCTTGTCGGCAGCGTCGCGCAGGTCCTTGAAGATGACGCTGGTGACAACGATCTCCGTCGTCACCCAGTTCACCGCTCCAAGGAACAGCACGAGTAGCAATCCCCGCGAGTCCAGTGTCATTGAACCCTCCCCAATCGGTTTGTGCGGACTACCCGAATACGTTACCATAAAAACCCTATAAAATCAATACCGCTCATGCCTTTCGGCCGAGCGGTATGTGTAAGGTGTGACTACGCTAATTTACTGCAGGTATTCGTACAGCTTCTTGGCGTCCTTGTGCTTGCGCAGCTTGCTCAAAGCCTTGGCCTCGATCTGGCGAATGCGCTCACGGGTGACGCTGAATTCCTGGCCGACTTCCTCAAGCGTGTGGCTCTTGCCGTCTTCCAGGCCGAAGCGCATCTTCAGAATCTTCTGTTCGCGGTCGGTCAGTACGCCGAGCATATCCTTCACCTGCTCTTTGAGCAGCTGCGTGGTAGCGGCGTCTTCTGGGCTGACAGCTTCGTCGTCTTCGATGAAGTCTGCAAGGACTGAGTCGTCATCATCATCGCGGACGTTGGCGTCCAATGAGGTGATGTCTTGCTTGATCTTCATAACGTACTCAACTTTGTCGACGTCCATGTCCATCGCGGCGGCGATTTCTTCGTTGGTCGGCTCGCGGTTGAGCTCCTGCGTCAGGCGACGCTGGGTGCGCAGCAGCTTGTTGATGGTCTCAACCATGTGTACCGGAATACGAATGGTGCGAGCCTGGTCAGCGATCGCACGAGTAATTGCCTGGCGAATCCACCAGGTGGCATAGGTACTAAACTTGAATCCCTTGTCTGGGTCGAACTTCTCGACAGCGCGCAGCAAGCCGGTGTTGCCTTCCTGGATCAAATCCAAAAAGTCCAAACCGCGGCCGCTGTAACGCTTAGCGATCGAGACAACCAAGCGCATGTTGGCTTCAGCCATCTTGTCCTTGGCGTCTTTGTCGCCTTCCTTCACCTTGTGGGCGAGGCTCAGCTCTTCTTCTGGGTTCAACAGTGGAATTTTACCAATCTCGCGCAGGTACAACCGGACTGAGTCGTCCGAGATGTCGTCGAGATAACTTGGGTTGGCAGTGACGTCTTCCTCTTCCTGCCAGTCTTCTTCGCTTTCCAGGTCGTCTGGGATTGGCTCAGAAGTATCCTCGGTCAGGCCGAGTGCAGTGTCGTCCTGCAACGCTGCATCGTCAATAACCGCGTCGTCAAAAGCGCGATCATCGGGCTGCGCCTGGTCAGGCGTAGCGTCTTCTGGCAATTGGGGTGCTTTCTTCTTTGGCATATGCAAATAGCTCCTATCGCTTTAGTTCTTGGATTTCGTGAATCAATTGCTTGTAGTGTTCGTTAGCCTCTTGGCGCTGGGTCGGATCTGTTTGTTCGCTCATAGCCCGGGCTAGTTCGTCTTTTTGTTTTGTTTTGGTCTCGATGAGGACCTGTTTTGATAATTTGGAAGCTTCATAGTACAGCGAGTCGTCATAGTCGGCGTACTGCTGTTCGCTCAAAAATTGTAACTCCCTTATTTTGACACGAAGTTCGTCAGATTGCAACTTCTCTAAGATGTCGTCCGCGAGGTGCCGGCCGTCCAGCCACCGGATAAATTCCAGCACTTTGCGGCGCAGGTCGCCTTCCAGACCTTGCGTGTCCAGCTTGATGAGTGTGTCGCGCACTTCCGGGTAGCTCAAACCGAGCGCCAGCAGTCGGTCCTGGTAGAGATATTTGGAGCTGTTGCTACTGGGCTGAGCCTTGCTTTCCTTGAGGCGCTTGGGAGCGTCGGGCTCGTGTAATTTGTTCAGCTTGGCGTCCAGAGCATTCAGCGATGTATCGGTGCGGGCAGCAACCAGCTTCATGTAATGCTCCTGCTCGACGGGGTCTTGCAATTGGCCCACCAGTTCCAAAGCCTTGGTCGTGGCAACGCGCTTCCCTTCCGCGGTGGCGAGGTCGTAGCGCGTGGCGTAATCGTCCAGCAACCATTCCACGGCATCCTGCGGTTTCTCGATCGCTTCCAGCCAGAGTTTAGGATCAGCCTGGATAACTTCGTCCGGGTCTTTGTAGCCGTCCGGCGTGGTAATAATACTGAGGTGCAGACCAAGTTTGCTGGCAATGCCAATCGCCCGCTCGGTGGCGGCGATGCCAGCCTTGTCGCGGTCAAAGCTCAAACGGATGTCATTGGTCAGACGGCTGAGGCTGCGCAGATGGTCCTCGGTCAGTGCCGTACCCGCGGCAGCTACGACTTGCGGGATGCCCGCTTGGTGGCTGGAAACCACGTCGAGGTTGCCCTCCACTATTACCACGTAACCCACGCGACGAATCGCCTCCTTAGCCAGGTGCAGGCCAAAGACCTGCCGTCCCTTGTCATACAGAATGGTCTGCGGCGTGTTGATGTACTTTGGAGCGTTGGGCTGATCGTCGATGAGGCGTGCCGTGAAACCCACGATCCGACCGTTGCGGTCTGCCAGCGGAACCATCATGCGACCGCGAAACATATCGCTCGGACGGCCCCGGCGAGTAACCACCAGACCAGCGTCGCGCAGGTCGTACTCGCTAAAACCGCGCTTCAACAGCGCCCGTAGCAACTCGTCGTTTACTGGCGAATAGCCGATGCGAAATTGTTGCACCACCTCTTTACTGAGGCCGCGCTTCTTAAAAACATACTCCACCGCCTTGGACGTGCGGATCATACTCTGCTGATAAAATTTGGCTGCAAGGTCCAATGCCTGATAGAGGCGTTCTTTCTTTTGAGCCAATCCTTTGTTCACCTTGGAGTCGAACTGGCTGAGGTCGACGCCGGCTTTGCGCGCCAGAAGCTCCAATGCAGCGCGGAAATCGATGCCTTCCACCTCCATCACAAAGGCAAAAACGTCGCCGCCTTTGTTGCTGCTGAAGTCGTGCCAAATGTGCTTGTCGGGGCTGACCATAAAGCTCGGCGTCTTCTCGTTACTGAAGGGGCTCAAGCCTTTATAGTTACGGCCGGCGCGTTTAAGCTGGACGTACTCTCCAATGACGTCCTCGATGTTGATCCGGGCTCGAATTTCCTCTTTGGCTTCCATCTAGTACTTCTATTGTACCACTGTTACACCCCTGTGAGTACGGCAGACCGACTGGCGCCGCGTAGTCTTCTTATGCTTTAATGTCAGTAGTTATGGCACAAAATCTTAAGTACGGATCGTACTATAGCGCTCCCAAGGGCGCATCCAGCAACAAGACGCAACGCATGCTCATCATCGGCGTTATTGTGGCTGTCGTGCTCTGCGTCGGGCTGTTGGTACTAAACATGCTGAATGGCACCTCCAAGAATGACCTCACCCTACTTGCGGTGCGCGAAAACAGCTTGCTCACCCTGGCCAACGCCTCCACAACGAGCATTCGCAATCCTGACCTCGCTACCGCCAATAGCAACGCCAGTATTTTACTGACCAGCGATGTTGCCAGCATCATGCGCAGCGCCAATCTTAAGAATCTATCGGGTGATCTGGTTAAAAAAGAAGCCGATACCAACGGCGACAGCCTCAAGCAAGCAAGTTTGCTGGATAAGTTCGACACCACTTATCGTCAGCTCGTGCTCCAAAAGGTTGAGGCGCTTATTACCGAAGCCCAGACCGTTCGCACTTCGATTAGCAGCAAGTCAACGCGCAGCGTTGTCGACCAAGCGATCGTAAATCTGCAGTCGATCGACAAGCAGTTCTCGCAGTTACAGTTGCAGTAAAATTCTCAGACGCCTCTTCACCCCATTCTTCATTCCTCCTAAGACAGTCGGAATGGAAGAAGGGGTGAGCGGCGTCAGCGAAGACTAATCGCACAGCATAGCGCCGCCACTAGTGCCAGACAGGAACATCTCGTTCCCCGAGCGAACGGAACGAGCTGCTTGCGAGTGCAGTGTTTCCTGGCGGCACTATGTGGCGAAAGCGGGCAGAAAGAGGCGTCTGAGGGGGCTACTATTTCTCTAGATGCGCAACGAGTTCGTACGAGTGCCGCACGAGGTCAAAAACCTCGTCGTTACTCAATTGGCCGGTACAGATAACTGTATTCCAGTGCTTCTTATTCAGGTGATAGCCTGGCAGCACCGTTTCGTAGCGCTCACGGAGCGTCTTGGCCAGCAGCGGGTCACACTTCAGGCTGACGCGGACTGGGTCCGACTTTTCCGCAATAATTGCAAAAATCTTCTCCCCCACTTTGTACACTGCAGCGTCTTCGCCAAAAGGATACTCTAAACGAGCATTCGGCATGCTCAGAATGTGTTCTTCGAGTTCTTTGTGGGATAACATACTTTTATAGTACCAAAAGTTCTTGAGAGAGCGGATGCGACCCGACTCTCTGTTATGAGATGGCGGGTATTACAGGATGAAGCTCAACTGACGTGCCCGTGCGAGCATGTCGTTGGTGTCCGAGTGGATGTCCAGGCCGAATGCGGCCTTGATCTCTTGCTTGATCGTCTTGACGCGGTCCTTGCCGATGCCGAGTTCGTCGGCGATCGTGCCGGCCCCCTGCCCCCGCGCCGAACGGCGCAGGATATCCATCTGACGGTCCGTGAGGTGGATGCCGTGACAGGTCATCCCCTTGCCGCCCTGTTGCTGACGTGCCATAAGTACCTCCGATATGAAGGAGGTCAGGTCGCACCCAAGTCACAAGGATAGCATATTTTGGGTTTTTTACAACCTATGCTTCTACCTTGGTGAGGTAGAACTCAAGCTCTTCGATGGATTCGCGAATGTCATCGAGTGCACGATGTTTCTCTAGCTTCTCGTATTCAGTGCCATATTTGCCGATCATCACTACTTTCCAGGCACTAACGTCCAGCATACGGTAGTGCAAGTGCTTCTCGACGGTTGGCCACCACTGGCGGATAAACTGACGGTCCATGTGGATGGAATTGCCTGCCAGCAATGCCGGCTCGTCTTCTTTGAAGTGCTTGTTGATAAATTCTTCAAACTTGGCGGCCACAAACTCCTCAGGTTGCGAATGAGTAGAAAGCTCCAGCAAGGCATCAGTGTTATCGGGGTGTTCGGCGTACCAGGGGTTGGCGTCGACCAGCAGCTTCAGCGCAGCTGGGTCATGCCCCACGCCACTCTCGAAAGTGTCGATCTCATTAAAATCCCAATCAGTCACAATAGCAGCGACCTCGAGGATGCGGTCTTTAGTTGGGTTGAGGCCGGTCATTTCCAGGTCGACCCAGAGAATTTTGTCAGGAGTAATGCGTTTGAGGTCTGTCATATATTCAGTGTACCTTATTTCTTTGGCTGAAAGACCAGGCAGGTCGAGTTAATGCAGTAGTGCTTCCCTGTTGGCGAGTCATCGGGGAAGATATGCCCGAGGTGACTCCCACAATTAGCGCAGGTAACTTCGATGCGGTTCATGCCATGAGAATTGTCATCTTTAAACTCAACAGCGCCCGGCTTAGCATCGTAGAAGCTCGGCCAGCCTGCCAGGCCAGCATCGTTGCTTTCGTACTTCACGTCGCTATCAAAAAGCTCTGCCCCACATGCTGCACAGGTATACATGCCGGAATCGTTGTTATGCAGCAATTTCCCGGAATAGGGCGCTTCGGTACCGCCTTCGCGCAACACTTTGTATTGCTCGGATGTTAACTGCTGTTTCCACTCTTCTTCGCTTTTCTGCATTTTTGCCATACGCTCATTATAACTGTTGCGCACCTTGTAAAAATGTTGTAAAAATGCTAACCTCTGGGCAGTAACGACCATCGAGCATGGAGGGAAACATGCGTCGTTCACGTATTCGGCTCGCGGCCCTGGTAGCAGGGGGGCTTCTGCTAGTGGGATGTGGCCTCGGCAACGTCGGAGGCACATCCAGTAGCGCGCCGCCCAGCGCGGCTCCGCCCAACTCCATCCTGATCCAGGACCATGTGCAGAAGGGCTGGACCGACGACGGCAAGACCATCACACCGACGGCCATCGTGCTGCACTGGTGGGCGGGCTGGGGCGGCGGTCACGACATCAACCGCCTCATCAGCGACGCCAACGCCAACAAGACCAACTACGACCCGACCAAAAAGAGCACGGACAAGCGCCCGAACATCGGGCACGTCACCGTACAGGTCGGCGTCCTGGGTGACGGTCGCGCCTACCAGCTCACCCCGCAGCTCAACACGCTGGCGCACCACGCCAAGTGCGCCAACTGGTGGGCCATCGGTGTGGAGATCGAGGGCTTCGGCCCGGGCAGCAAGCACTACATCGGCGACAACGAGACGCAGTTCAAGAGCGTCGTCGCGGTCGTGAAGCTGCTGATGGACACCTACAACATCAAGGCCGTGAGCGTGGTCGCCGACGACGGCAAGTCCGGCGAGGGCATCGTCAGCCACAAGATGGTGGACGCGCGCTGCCAGTGGGCGGACGGCAAGCCGGCCGGCGAGGGCAAGGACGACGTCGACGACGCCTACCTCAAGCGCGTTCTGACGGCGGTCGGCGGCTGATTTTCGCACATTGCGTCCTTCTGGAGGTCGTAGTAGAATACGGCATCCGTCCGTTTTTCCAGATAGGGGGACGTCATGCGTGTGCCGAAATGCCGCCGATTGAGGCGCCGCGATCGCGCCGCCCAACCCATCTCTGACCCTGCCCCGGTCATGCTCCGTATCTCAGCCATCACGGTGGTCGAGGACGGATTCCCGTTGACCGGACGGAGATATGCGGGCTTCATCGCCGAAGTCCACAGAAGGCAGGCACTCGGAAAACCCCAGGACACGGTCACCGTCTGGCATCCCCAAGACGCCGGCGGCTACCACACCGCGGGAATTCCGCGCATCAATGACCGGGGAGACCTGGAAATCCTCAGCTCCGAGGATGACCAACGGCTGGGCACTGTCCAAGAAGTGGATGGAGCCCTCTGTTTCTTCCCTGGGTGAGGCGGCGCTCAACGCTGCGGCGGGCCACATCGGCCCGCTGCGGCGTTGACGCTACACAACTTTTAGAGCTTATCCGGTGCTGGAATATTCAAAACTTCCAGGCCGTTTTTTAATACCTGGACATAGGCGCTCACCAATGTGGCGCGTTCATTCTGGCGGTCATCGCCTACGATACGATTATGCTCATAGAAGCGGTTGAACTGTTGCGTCAGTTCATACAGATAGGTACAAATGTGGTGCGGAGCTAGCTCTGCAACAGCTTTGGCAGTCGTAGCTGGGAATTGCAGCAGCTTAACGGCTAGTCTGTGTTCATCATCATTGAGGTCCTTCAGTTCGACGGGCGTGTGATCAGTAATTTTGCTCAGGATACTCTGGCCGCGAGCGTGCGCATACTGAATGTAGGGGCCTGAGTTGCCTTCCAGGCTGATCGACTCGGCAATGTCAAAGACGATGTCACCACCAACGCGCTGCTTCAGGAAGGCATACTTCAACGAGCCGAGCTTCACGGCGTCGACTTCTGGCGTATCGTAGCTTTCGGCGATTGAATCGCGAATGGTATGCAGCACATCAATAGCACGGACCACTTGCCCTGTTCGACTACTCATCTTGCCAGTGGTCAGACGAACCATGCCGTGCGAAACATGGCGCATCTTGCCAGCCAGTTCTTTATCGATATCACCTGTCGCCGCAATCAAAACCTTAAAGTACTCGTCGATCTCATTGCCGGTCACAACCACCGATTGGTCGAAATTATAGTCGGACTGCTTAGTGAAGGTCAGGCCCAATTCTTTGGCTTCGTAGGTTGGTAGCCCTTGGCCATTAATAAAGACACGAGTGTGCAGGCCAGCCTTCTCGCCTTTGTAGACGATAGCACCTTCGCTCTCCTCGAACACGTCGCCCATGTGTTCACGAACGACTTCCATGCCGCGCGGGCCAACTTCACTTTCCAGGTACTGTTTCTCGAAGGCTACGTGCAGTTCTTCATACACTTCCTCGAAGTACGCAAAGCTCCAGCTCTTGCCGGTCTGATACATTTCGTCGACGTCTTGCTCGTCGTGAGCGTAGATGTGGCGGTTAATAGCTTCGATTTCTTCCTTGGCTTTTTCGTCCGCTTTGTAGGCACTAGCGCCACGAGCATAGGCGGCACCCAAGAAGGCCGTGCGCTTGGTTTCGTCGACATCAGCCATGGTCAGGTCGCCTTCTGACTCGCGCACAAACCAGTCGGCGTCAGGTTCAATCAGCAATTGCTGGATGCCCCAGATAGCCATGGCAATGTGCTTGCCCACGTCACCGTGGTACGACACTTGGTGCACTTCGGCGCCACCTAGCTTGTGCAGGCGGCCGAGCGTCTCCCCTACGGTGTTGCTGTAGGCGTGACCGATGTGGAATTCTTTGAATGGGTTCGGGTCGGTATGTTCAATCACCACCTGCTGGCCCTGGAATGTATCGTGCTGACCAAAAGTTGTATTCACTTGCTTGATAGCGTCGGCAATCACGGTATCGCTGAGCCATACATTTACGAAACCACTCGCCGCCTCGGCCTTGGCAACTGCATCGTGCTGCAGATCCTCGGCTAGCTGAGCGGCGATATCCTGCGGGCTTTTGCCAAGCTCACGCGCAAAGGTAAATGTTGGGATAGCCAGGTCAGCACCAAACTTTGGATGAGCTGGCTCGACCGTAGGCGTGCTGGCAACACCCAAAACCTTCTGGGCTTGCGCGGCAATTGCAGCAATAGTGTCATCAAGTAAATATGTCATCTTGTTTGATTATAACAGATTAGCCCCAGGGCGCCGCCAGCGTACATGGCTGGCGGCGCCCACGGGTTGTTTCAGAGGGCCGCGATGGCTCGCAGCGCCTCGGCGTGGACTGACCGGCAGGCGAAGATGACGCCATGCGACAGGTCGTTCCACTGGAGCGATCGGCCCCGCAGGTCGGTCACGCGTCCACCAGCCCCCAGCACCAGCCGTGCTCCCGGGGCAATGTCGTGGATGGTGTCGCCGGGGAACACCGCGAAGGCGCTCCGGCCGGCGGCGACCATGCACGCCTGATAGATGGCCGAATAGACGCCGAGCGGCCGGCCGAGCGTGCGCTCCAGACCGCGGACGTCATGACGCGTTCCGTCCCAGTGGCAGTAGTCGTAGCGCATGCCGCGTCGCAGGGACGCAGATGTGCATGTGACCCGACGCCCGTTGAGAAGTGTCGTCGCACCTTCCAGGTCGGCGACGAAGATCTCGCGCCGGAACGGGTTGTACACAACCGCCAGCACCAGCACGCCGTCGATGAACAGGCTGATGCCGATGCAGGTAGTGCGCTTACCGTCCTGGATGGTGTCGTCGATGTACTCGCCCGTCCCGTCGATGGGGTCGATGGTCCAGACGCGGCGCGCACCAGCGATCATGCTGGAAAGTTCCTCGCCCTTGACCGAGGCAGCGTTGCCTTCGCGGCGCCGGACAGCCCCGATGAAGGCACGGTTGAGGCGCTTGTCCTCGTCCGTTACATCGGTGCGGTCGAGTTTCTTGCTGCGGCGGGTTGTGGCACGATGCGCCACCATCTCCCGACCCGCCCGTTCGGCGAACTGAGTAGCGAACTGCAAGTCCTCTGACATGCTCCATCCCTCTCGGGTCTCGACAAATTGCAACCGACACAAGCGTATCAGATAAGATCAAGAATGCAAACAATTCTCAGGGGGCGCCGAAGCACCACTCGTGCGTCCAGAAAACTCTACGCTCGCAAGCAGCTCGCTTCGTTCGCCTGGGGAACAGGATGTTTCTGGCCTGCACGAGTGGTGCTTGGCTGAGAAACGCGGCTGCACTGACGCCGCTCACCCCTTCTTTCGTCTCGACTGTCTTAGGAGAGACAAAGAATGGGGTGAAGAGGCGTCTGGGGACTAACTCTGTCCGGCAACGCGCGCTTTGGCGGCAGCCAGGAAGCTGTCGAACAATGGATGTGCGCGGTTTGGTCGCGAACGGAATTCAGGGTGAGCCTGTGTAGCAATAAAGTAGTCGTTCTCGGGACGTTCGATCATCTCCACCAAACGGCCATCGGGCGACAGGCCAGTAATCTGCAGACCGGCTTGCTCCAGCTGGTCGCGATACTTCTGGTTCACCTCGTATCGGTGACGGTGACGCTCGACGATCTCGCGCGCACCATAGACCTTCTCTGCCAACGAGCCTTCGGTAATCATGCACGTGTAATCGCCCAGACGCATCGTGCCACCGGTCGATTCCTTGCCTTCCTGACCTTCCATAATGTAAATGACAGGATCTGGCGTTTCGGTGTTAACTTCGGTCGTGTTGGCGTCGTGCAGTCCCGACTTGCGAGCTCCGGCAATGGCGGCAACCTGCAAACCGAGGCAGATACCAAGGTACGGCTTGTTGTGCTCCATAGCATATGCGGCGGCGGCAATCTTGCCTTCCACGCCACGTGAACCAAAGCCGCCAGGAACCAAAATAGCGTCGTATTGTTCCAGACTGTCGGGTCCGTCTTTTTCCAAGGCTTCGGCGTCAACCCAGTAGTACTCGAGGTTCACTTCCTGGTTCCACGCCGCAAATTTCAGCGATTCAATCACTGAGAAGTAGGTGTCTTCGTTGTCCAAATATTTAGCAACGATGCCAACCTTCACGGTGTGGTCGCGCTTGGTTGTAGCAGCCAGCACAATGTCGTGCCACTGCTTCATGTTGGCCGTGTCAGCTTGCATACCAAAACGGTTCAATACAAATTCATCCACGCCGTTTTCCTCGAGCGTAAGCGGCACTTCATAGACGGTGCGCGCATTCGGCAGCAGGACTACCGCTTCCGGCGGGACGCCACCAAACATACTGAGCTTGCCAACGATGTGGTTAGCACTCGGACCTTCGGTGCGGGCCAAAAGCAAATCTGGCATAACGCCCAAGCTGCGCAGCTCGCGGACAGCCATCTGCGCTGGTTTGGTCTTATATTCTTTGCTGGTACTGAGGTACGGGATGTAGACGACGTGGGCAAAGATACAATTATTGCGGCCCACTTTACCGCTCAGCTCACGGATAGCTTCGACGAAGGCCAAGCCTTCGATGTCCCCCACCGTACCGCCAACCTCAACGATGTGCACGTCACTGCCCTGACCGGCAGTCATGATAGCGCTCTGAATTGCATCGGTAAAATGCGGCACCATCTGCACAGTCTTACCCTGGAATTTGCCAGAGCGTTCGTCGTCGATTAATTGGCGAAGGAGTCGCCCGCTCATTGTTGAACTTGCCTGGGTCAACTCGATGTCTAGATAGCGCTCGTAGTGTCCGAGATCCAGGTCGGTCTCGGCACCGTCTTTGGTGACATAGCATTCACCATGTTCTGCTGGGTTGAGCATACCGGCGTCGACATTGAGGTAAGGGTCACACTTTTGGATAGTGACCTTCAATCCTCGGGCTTTTAAAACGGCCCCCAATGATGCGGCCGTAATTCCCTTCCCGACACCGGAGAGGACTCCTCCAGTAACGAAGACATAGCGCGTTGTGTTTGTTGTACGCTCCATGTGCATTTATTATATACAATCTATAGCAAAATAGCGAGGCCTTATTCCCCTAGTAATGTCGCAAAATTTGCTTCATACTTATGAGTAATGATGGCAAATACACACAAAACATTCACTCTCATCACAGGTGCGAGTGGCGGTTTTGGAGCGGAGTTTGCCCGATTGTGCGCAGCGGATGGGCGCAATCTTATCCTGGTGGCGCGCCGCGGCGACAGGCTGGCCAAGCTCGCCAAAGAGCTGGAGGGTGACAACACCATCCACATCATCGCCCAGGACCTCAGCGAAAATGGCGCTGCACAAAAAGTCTACAAGCGCATCCGGCGGCTGCAAGCTCGCGTGGATCAAATTATCAATAATGCCGGTACAGGCGACTACGCCTCCTTTGACCGCACCACAGCCGCACGGCAGGAACACATGATCACGCTCAATATAACGGCACTCACACTTCTGACAAACTTGCTGCTCCCCGATATGGTCAAAGCCAAACGCGGCCGCATCATGAACATCGGCTCGGTGGTAAGCTTTGTGCCGCTACCCAACATGAGCGTCTACGCCGCCAGTAAAGCCTTCGTGCTCTCCTTCTCGGAGG
>Ga0157371_10003787_pt1 | contig 13542 bp, 6 predicted proteins | sample C45metaG_FD_113462 | JGI IMG/M metagenome (GOLD analysis project Ga0157371, IMG submission 113462) | Corn rhizosphere microbial communities from Kellogg Biological Station, Michigan, USA - C4-5 metaG | ecosystem: Host-associated > Plants > Roots > Rhizosphere > Soil | place: USA: Michigan...
AAGGACGCCGTGGAAGGCGTGGACTACGACGTCGAGCGCGTGCGCCAGGTGTGGGACGCCACCAACGCCCAGGACCGGCGCCTGGCGGAAGAGAACCAGCGCGGCATCAACTCCACCGCCTACCAGCCCGGCCCGTACTCCAAGACCTACGAGTTCGGCGTGGTCAACTTCGTCGACTGGTACAGCGAGCGCATGCTGAGCAACCTGGGGGCGGAACCGGCGCCTTACCTCAAGGGTGTTCCGGTCACCGGCTGACACTGCAAGCACCGTAGCGGCTACAAGGCTTGTGTAGCCGCTGCCGCAGGCTGCGAACGGCTTGGGCGGCACTCCGACGCAGCAGGCGCAGCGATCTTGAGAGCGCCTGAGGTCCGGCGGAAAACCGTCAAGCAAGGTCCTGCGGACCTTGTCGCAGCCTCGCGGGGTCGGCAGCGGCTACAGGGCCTTCAGGGCCGCGACCAGCTGACCGCGCCGGTCTCGCCGATGAAGGTCTCGCTGATCTGCGGGCCGTCCAGCCTCACCTTCACATAGCCATTGCGCACCCGTAGCGGGTAGTTCGGATCGTCTGCCGAAAGGGTTTCCGACCATTGCACCTGGGCGTTGCCCTTCAGTTCGCTGGTAACGCCATAGGGAATCGCCCCATGGCCGATGCAGCGCCCGTACATGCCGTCCCTGGGCGCATAGCAGATGCCGTTGTGCAGGTGCCCCCAATACCAGTAGTCCGGTGCCCGGCCCAGGGCCGCGAAGACTTGCTTGTACAACGCGGTCTGCTGCTGGCCACTGATGTCCAGGCCCTGATGATGGCTGAGCAGCATGATCCTGCGTCCCTGCCCCTTGCTGGCCACCAGGTCCTTGAGCCATTGCGCCTGCGTGGGGTCCAGGTTGCCGTCCATGTACAGGTTCATCTCGTCGGCGGCATAGGCGCTGTCCAGGCCAATGATCAGCCAGTGGCTGTTGAACAGGGCGAAGTAGCTGGTGCCTTGCTGCCTGGGAAACAGCGCGTCGATCTCGGCGAAATAGCCATGGGCGCCGCTGTACATCTCATGGTTGGAGTTGAGGCTGAACGAGGCCTGGGAACCCTGGGGCCAGTCCGCAAGATCGGCGTTCTCTTCGCTGCCGGTGCCGGCGTAATACACATCCCCCAGGTGAATGGTGAAGTCCGGCTTGTCCTGGGTGATCAGGTTCGCCACTCGCTGCGCCGCCGACTGGCTGTCGAAATACCCGGTGCCCCAGTCGCCGGCCATGTCCAGCAGCACGTCGTCGGCCATCTCGATCAGCGCCGGGGTGCTGCCGAAGGGGGCATGGTCGCGCAGGTTCTCCAGCCAGTTGAGCAAGGCCTCGCTCCAGCGCAGATCCAGCAGCTCCCACTGGCGACAGCCCAGCAGGGTGCCGTCCTTCATCACCTGGGTCTGCAGCTCGGCCACGGTCTGTGGCAAGGGCGCGGCGTTGCCCAGGTGCAGCACCGACAGGCCGTGGGCCAGTTCCCAGGGCACCGGTGCCTGGCCGGGCGGCAGCTCGCCATGGAGGATGGCGTACTGCGCCTGGTCATGGGCGCGCTGCAACAGGCTGACAATGCCCTGCAACTCCTTGGGTTCGAGCTGGTTGCTGAGTTTCTTCCAGGCCAGATCGAGCCTGGCGAGCAGGCCGTCGACCCGGGTCTTCACCTGGTCGTATTCGTGTTCCAGGTTGCTCACAAATGACATGGCGGCATCCCTCTTGATGGTGCTTTGCCCTGATATCCCGTGGCACTCACAGGGTTTTCATGTACTCGATCAACTGCCATTTCTGCTCGTCGGAAAGCTGCGTGCCGTACAGGTGGCCGCTGTTGCTGTTGCCCTCCAGGCGGGTGTCGTACTTGAAGTAGCCCGGGCCCTGTACCGTCGGACCGCTGGTGATGAAGCCGACGTTCTGCGGGTCATAGACGTCCGAGCCGGTGAAGAACACCTGGGGCCGCCGTTGGGGAGCCTGCAGCAGGTCCCAGAGGCTGGGCACCGAGCCGTTGTGCAGGTAAGGCGCACGCAGCCATATGCCGTCGGTGGGAGTGTTGCTGTAGCTCTGGGTCTTGCGATAGGCACCAAAATCGAAGGGCGGTTTCTTGAAGCCATGAAAGGCCTGCACCAGCCCGGTGGTGAAGGAATCCAGGCGGTGGGGGTCGGTGCCCAGCTCCTGGATGCCGGTGGTGACCTGGCCGGTGTCAGCCTTGCCGAACTCATGGCAACCGGCGCAGTTGGCCTCCCACAGCGGCTTGCCCTGGGCAGCCTTGGCCTGATCGAGGGCGAACGGCCAGGCCGGCGGCTTGTGCCCCAGCAACCAGTTGGTGACCCGGTTGAAGCTCTGCGGCAGCACCGATTCCGGGGTCGCCCCCACCGCCATTGCCGCAGCGTAGTTGCGTTCGCGAATCTGGTTGTTGTTGCCATCCCAGTGCAGGTACATGGACTCCCGCGGCTTCTGGTTCCAGATTTGCGGCAGGTCCACGGTGCCGATGGTGGAATCGTCGGGGAAGCCGAACACCACCATCTTGGTCGGGTTGAAGGTGTCGGTGCGCCCCGGCCCCTGCTGTGGCCGCAGCTTCTGCCAGGCGTAGGCCTGCTTCTGCTTGAGCAGCGCGCTCTTGGCCATGGGCATGATCAGGTAGCGGTTGTACAGGCGCTCGATCAGGCCCAGCTGGAACTTGGCGTTGATCGCGGTCATCAGCGCATCCACGGTGAATTTCGGGTCGCTGGCGCAATCGTAGGCGAACCACTGGAAGGCCTGGAGCTGCATCAGGTTGGCCGGCGCGGTGGGCACCACTCGGGATACATCGCTGGCGCTGGCGCGGTAGGCGCCGGTGTGGCACAGGGCGCAATTGGGTTCCACCGTCGGGTAGCCCAACTGCCGCTTGGCCATGCCCACGGGCAGGTCCCGGCCATTCTCGTAGAGGAAGCCGAAGACCTCATAACCGCCGGGCCGGGGCAGTTTTTCCGGGCACAACTGCGGCAGCACGGCGAACAGGTAGTAAGGAATCCGTGCCTCGATGCCCAGGCCGATGGCCGCGTACTTGAAGTGATCCTCATCCGTGGCCTCCACCGGCTGGGGCACCTCGCGCAGCATGTTGACCCAGGTTTCATAACCGACGAACCCCAGCACCAGCAGCGCCAGCAGGCTCGCCACACGAAAACTGTGGCGCCTCCAGCAGGCTTCCCAGCCCTGGCACCATGCGCGCAGGCCGGCCTTGAGCAAGGCCCAGGGCCGGTTGGCCGGGACATTGCCCAGGTACAACAGAATGCCGAGGACCAGGAACATGCCCAGATCACCCATGAGCATGGGCACAAACACCTGGGGCTGGTTGCTGGTGTCGATCAGGTAGATCCAGAACGCCACGGCCACCAGCCGCGACAACACACAGAGCCAGGAATGCACTACGTAGCGCGGCGCATTGAAGCCCGAGGGCATGTAGAACAGGCTGATGCCCACCAGCAGCATGCCGGCGTTCTCCAGCCAGGGATCGGAGAGCACCGGCGGCAGCCCGACCACGGCGGTCAGCAGGGCCGGGGCAAACAGCGCCGGCAGGGCGAACACCATGTTCATGGCGATGCCCAGCCAGATAAAGCGTTGGAACCAGCGAATATAAACGTTCATTTCAAGCATTCCTGCATCCATGTGGAACTGCTGCCGAAGGCGCCCCAAGGCCCTGGGCACCTTGGCCTGCGGTGCTCGTCACCCGGGCGAGGCCTGTGGCTGCGGCACCTGAGGCACCGCAGAGCGGGAGCCGGCAGGGATCAGCCCTGGGCGGTCTTCTCCAGGTGCGCGAGGATCAGCGGGTACACATCGACCACGGCGTTCTCACCGAAGATGCAGTCGATATGCCCATACCCCGGCACCACATGGCGGCTGAACAGCTCGGGACCATGCATCTGGCACAGGCGCTCATAGGTCTTCTGGGTGCTTTGCGGCAGGTAACACTGGTTATCGGCCCCGCTGATAAAGCAGATGGGCAGCTTCAACCGGTCGAAATGCGGCATGTAGACGTCGCGTCCCTTGAAGTCCACCAGGTGCCCCTTGCGACAGATCAGCGCCAGGTGCTCGAAAGTCTGGATGTTGGATTCGCCGAACAGCTCGTGCAGGTTGTCGTGCAGGGTCTGGTTGAGGGTGTCGTGGCGGTACAGCGAGGCATACATGAAGGTGATGCGGTGGCACACCGGGTTGGTGCAATAGCCCTGGGCCTCAAGCCGGGCATAGCCGTTGAGGGCCGTGTCGTAGAGCTTGTTGAACCAGCTTTCCTTGCTGTCGGCATAGGCGGTCAGGGACTTGATGCCAATGGCATCGAGCATTCCCGGCAGGTGCAGGCCGGCCTTGATCCCGGTGGCCGTGGCCACCACGGTGTCGGCGGCGATCTGCGAGCAGACCACCGAGCGCACATCCTGCAGGCCTGCCAGCAGCGACATGAAGAAGGTGGTGGCGCCGTAGCAATGCACCACGCATTGCACGTCCCGGGCTCCGGTCGCCTGCCGGATCTGGCCGATCGCAGCCTTGAAGTCATACGCCGCGATCTGGTCGCCATTACACTCCTGCTTGCTCGCCGGCAGCAGAATGCTGACCCGAAAATCCAGGAGCCAGACGTCATAGTCGTGCTTGCACAGGTACTCCAGCAGGTTGGCCTGGATGGTGTCGGTGGAAAAGATATTGGAGCCCACGCCCAGGCCGTGCACCAGCATCACCGGGCCCTTGCCGCCGGCCTGGTAGCGGGTCAGGCGCAGTTGCACCCGGTCTTCGGTCTCGAAGAAATGCACCGTGGGGGCCGGCGCATCCAGGGGGCGCTTGATCCGGGGCGGTGCGTCGGGGTTGAAGTAGATGTCCCCGGCGAATACCCCGCCGTAGCTTTCCCAGAGGATCCCGGCGAAGAACTTGCCGAAGCGCGCCAGGGCTTCGATGCGCTCGCGCTCGTTGCGAGCGTTGAGCACCTTCATGGTGGTCATCTGCCTGGCGAAGTCCGCCGGCAGGATGTGCATCACACCAGAGCCCAGCACCGGCCCGGCCTTGTCCCGGCCCCGGTACAGGGTCACGTAGAGAGTGCTGGTGTCGGGCCAGATGTTCAGCACCCCGTGGTCCTCGGGCACGGTCTTGAAGGCACTGAAGAAATACTCGTTGCCGTCCTCGGCGCTCAGGCGCATGTCGTAGTTCATGTGGCGCACGCCGACCTGCTGCTGGAATTCCTCGAACAGGTTGAACACCCCGTGGCTGGCCACCAGCGGCTGCGCCGACAGCAGCGGAGCATTCAGGGTGCCCACCAGGGTGGCGGCGTGCTGTGGCTCCTTGATCATCCGGTTGAGGTCGTCGGCGGTGATGGTCAGGGTGAATTCGATGGGCGAGTTTTGCGTTTCTCCGCGCTGGGCCGCCGCCTCGTACAGCTTGAGGTCGGTGCCCTGGGGCTGGGTGAAGGCGGTAGAAAAATAGCCCTTCATGGTTTCCGTGAACTGCACTCCCAGGGTCGGCGCCGGTACCGCCTTGCTCGGTGCCGAGGGCAGCCGGTAGTCGATCTGCCAGCCGCGATCCTCCGCCAGCAGGCGCATGTTGCGCTCGCTCACCGCAGAGATGGTCAGCAGCGGGTTGACCGCCAGCGAGGTGGGAATCACCGCACCGTCCGTCACATACAGCCCGGGGTACACCGCATCGCCGCTGGGGCCGCTGAACACCTGGCCCTTGTGGTTGACCACCCCCTGCCCGGCGTCCTCGCCCATCACGCAACCGCCCAGCGGATGCACCGAGACGATGCTGTGCTTGAGCAACGGGGTCCAGATCGGGTTCTCCACCCAGATCCCACCCAGGGCCCGGGTGGCCTTATGCAGCCGCTCGTTGCCGAGGACCACGTTGGGTTGTTCGCCGACGCCCGGCCAGTCGATGCGCAGTTGATCCTGGGCATCCAGCAGCATGCGGCCGCGACCGTCGTCGTGGCTCATGATCAGGTAGGTCTGCATGTTGTGCAGCGCACCGTGGTAGGGCCCGCGCAGGAAGCTTTCGGCCTCCCGCTCCTTGTAGCCCAGCTTGCCGCTGAGGCTGGTGTCGGTAGGCTGGCCCAGGGTAGCGGCGAACAGCGCCATGCTTGGCACCATGGCCTGGCCCAGGGCGCCGGGAATCGAACCCTCCTCGATCACCATGCGGCTGCGCCAGTCGCCTTCGGTGCGCATGTCGATGATCGAAGTGATGCAGGGCCCCACCGGTTTCAGTTCGCTGGCCGGGTGGGTACCGAAGCCGATGCCGTTGATCGGCTGTTCGCAGTTGTGACCGAAGCCAAGGATGTCGCCATTGCCACTCATGTGCTCGCCGAGCTGGTCCGAAGTGGCCAGGCCCTTGGCCCGGGAACGCAGAAGAATCTCGGTGGAGCCCAGGGTGCCGGCGGACAGCACGACAATGTCGGCCTTGACGAACAGGGTCGGCGCCGAGAACTTCTCGCGGCCGCTGTCCAGGTACTGGAAGTGCACGATCCAGCCGTCGCCATCACGCTCCAGATGACGCACCTGGGCCTGGCAGAAAATCTGCGCACCGTGATTGCAGGCGTCCGGCAGGTAGTTCATCAGGGTGGTGTTCTTGGCCTTGTTGTTACAGCCCGAGACGCAGTCGCCACAGTGGTTGCACGGCAGTTGCTCGACCCCGACGTGGTTGAGGTTGTTGGGCAACTTGGTGAAGGTCACGTTGATCGGCGGCTTGTAGAAATGCGCCCCCTGCTTGAGAAAGTCCGCGGACTTCTGGTTGGCCTGGAGCTTGGCCAGGGGCGGCGCCGAGTTCGGATAGGGGTTGGGCTTGAGCATTTCCCGGGCCCGGTCGTAGCCCTCCTTGAGCAGTGTGTCACGGTGCTCGCGCACTGCCCGGGGCCAGCGTGGGTCGTCGAATACTCCGGGCTCGGGCTCCAGGGCGACGTTGGCATTGATCAGCGAAGTGCCGCCCAGGCCACACCCCACCACCACGTTCTGCTGGGCGTTGACATGCAAGTCGAACAGCCCGGTGCGCGAGCCGACATGGCCTTCGGGGTCATGTACCTGGAGTTCTTCGGTGGCGCTGGCCAGGGTGTTGGGGTACTCGCCGGGCTGGATCTCCCGGCCCCGCTCCAGCAGGCAGACCCGGCGGCCGGCCCGGGACAATCGAGAGGCCGCAATGCCGCCCCCGTAGCCCGAACCGATGACAATAACGTCGTAGTGTTCCTGGATCTCGCTGATGGGGGTCGCGATCCGAGTCATGACGGGATTCCTCTCAGGCAGATGGGGCCACTCTTTGGTCGCCTCTGATAGGTGAAGCCGAACGCGCACCGGGCAGCCGCACAGGCAGGCCTGGGTGCCAGAAACACAAACTGTGGAAAAAGTGCCAACGGGCGGCAGCCTGGGGGCGCAGCTATAGGCGGGCGCGCTGGTTGGTGGCGCGGCGGCGGGTGCGTCGAGGGAGAAAGGCGCGGATCGCAGAAGCCTGTGATAAACGACAGTCCATTGCCTGAGCTCCCGGGAACCGGATGTGGATAAGTAACTGCCAAGTCCTTGTGGCATCAGTGAAGACAGGCCACTTGCCAGTGTCAAGGCAGCCATTAGAACTGTATGAAATTTGATCTATTGCCGCACAAGCTATGGATTACAAGGGGTGCAGCCTTCGACGAACACCTTATCCACACCTTGGCCCACAGCAACTGTGGGCAAGTTCCTCTGGCATGGGGATATTTCGCCGGGCAATGGCAATAAAATCCGTGACTTATGAAGAAAGTGCTGTTTCACAAGGTATTGATCATTTTTTGAACACAGCCATCAAAGCCACGTATTCAGAGGGCTACAGAGGAAGGCGAACACCTTATCCACAGAACGACCAACAGACTTTGGGGGCAACTCGGGTGCACTAGTCGGGCACTGTGGAAAACCGCCAGAAGCCGCGCATTATCAGGGGCACGCCAGGATATTCTGCGGAAAAACCAGCATTTGGTCGTTTTTTGAACAAAAGCTTGAAAGCCCCGCTCTGCAAGGGATACAGCGCTAAGCGAACATCTTATCCACAGAAGCGCCAACAGACTTTGGGGGCAACTGCTGTGCAAAAGTCTGCTCGAGGGTTTTCCCATCATGAAAAAAACGCCATAAAAAACGCCGACTTAGCCTGATCAAAAATCGTACAGGCGGCGCCAGGGCCCGCTGCACAAGGGCTGGAGCGAGGCGCGAACACCTTATCCACAGGTCCGCACACAGGGATTGTGAGTAACCCTACCCCCCTGTCGCGAAAGACGGCCGGGAATTGTGCAAAACCGCGCCGGCCTCTTCGCCGGCAAGCCGGCTCCTACAGGGCATCGGTGCATTTCCCCTTGTGGGCACTGGCTTGCCAGCGCACGGCTGCGCCCGGGAATTGTGCAAAACCGCGCTGGCCTCTTCGCCGGCAAGCCGGCTCCTACAGGGCATGGGTGCATTTCCCCCGTAGGAGCAGGCTTGCCAGCGAACAGCGGTGCCAGGGGTTGTGCATAACCCTGAGGTCAGCGCACTACGCCTTCTTCGATGAGCAATTTGAGAATGGCGTCGGCACCCGCCTCAGGGCTGACGCCCTTGAGTACCTGGCCGGTGCCGCCGCTGGCCTTGGCGGTAGCGGCTTTCATGCGGTCGGCGCCGCTCTTGGCCTTGATCACTTTCAGGCGCTTGGGGCGCGGCTTGGCCGGCTGCAGGCTGGAGCCTGTGAACAACTCGTCCTCCACCACCAGCACCTGGTCGGTTTCGAGCACGCCGCGGCGCGCCGGGCCGTAGGCGCTCTGGCGCGGCTTGGGTGCGGCGTTATCCACAGTGGCGAGGAATGGCAGGCGCACCTTGAGCCGGCGTCGCTGGCCGCGAGGCAAGGCTTGCAGGACATGGGCCACGCCATCGCCCAGGGACTCGACCTGGGCCAGCCCCACCACCAGCGGCCAGCCGAGGTTTTCCGCCAGCAGGAATGGCAGCATCCCCGAGCCCTCGCCGGTTTCCGCCTGGCTGCCGGTGAGCACCACCTGGGCGCCGGCATGACGCAGGTACTGGGTCAGTGCCGGCAGGGCATCGGCGCCCGCCGGCTGCTCCAACACATGCAGCTGTTCCAGGCCCATGCCCAGGTAGGCGCGCAGGGCCGGTTCGGCTACATCGCCGGCATGCAGCACCTGCAACTGCGCACCGGCCAGTTGCAGGCCCAGTTCCACTGCCCGGGCATCCTGTTCGGCACGCCGCGGGCGGCCGGAGGTGGGGTGGGCGCCAATCGAAATCAGGCTGATTACATTGCTGTGCATAACATCCCCTTAAGCCGCATCGCGCTTGGCGTCGTTGCGGTAGGCCGCTACCGCCGCGATCAAGGCCTTGAGAATCTCCGCGCTGTCGCCAATCACCGACAGGTCGGCACGCTTGATCATGTCGCAACCCGGGTCGAGGTTGATCGCCACCACCTTGTCGCAGGCACCAATGCCTTGCAGGTGCTGGATCGCTCCGGAAATCCCCACCGCCACATAGACCCGCGCGGTGACCCAGATACCACTGGCCCCCACTTGCCGGTCGCGGGCCATGAAGCCGTCGTCCACCGCCACCCGCGAAGCGCCTTCGGTGGCCCCCAGGGCGGCGGCGGTCTGGTGAAACAGCGGCCAGTCCTTGACCCCGTTGCCCCCGGAAAAGATGAATTCGGCCTCGGCCATGGGAATCGCCGCCGGGTCCACCGCCACTGCGCCCAGGTCTTCGATCCGCGCCAGGCTGCGGGCCACGCTTGTGGATAACTCCACCGGCAAGGCTTCGTGGCGGGTTTCACTGACCGGCTCCGCGCATTCGGCGGCGGCCAGGATCAAGCGCGCCACCGGCCGCGCCAGGTCCTGCAGGCCCGCACCGGCACGGCCGATGCACTGCCCGTCCTTTACCTGCCAGGCCCGGGTCGCCGTGCGTTCGCCCAGGGCGGCGGCAAGGCGCCTGCCCAGTTCGCCGCCGCCGGAGCGGCTGTCGGGCAGCGGACAGTGGCGCGGGCTGAACTGGTTATCCACAGCCCGCAGGCCCTGCACCCGTTGCTCCGGTGCATAACCTTCGAACTCGCTGCCTTGCAGCACCAGCAGGCGGTCGACACCCGCGGTGGCGAAGGCCGATTCCTTGTGTTCGCCGAACACCACCGCCAGCACCGCGCCGTCCTGGCCCGCCAACTGATGGGCCAGGCCCAGCAGGTCGCGGTCGTGGCTGCTCAGGCGGCCACCGACCATGTCCGGCACCACGCTGATGTAGAACGCCGGCTGCGCCACTTGATGCAGCGGCAACTGCACCTCGGCCGCTGCCGTACGCTTGGCGTTGCCGCCCTGCTGGGCGCCACTGCGGTCGATGCGCTTGAGGCCGTTGGGGCCGATGAAACCGATGCCGTGGGGGTTCTTGCGGATCAGGCCATTGGGCCCCATCCAGCTGTGTTGCGCCGGCTGCATGGCCGCGTGCAGCGGGTGCAGGCGGTTGCGGGCGATCCACTCGGCCCGGGGATCGCGGCGGATAATGTCGCTCATCAGTGCACCTCCGCAGGTTCAGGTTTCACCGACGCCGGCGCTTTGCTCGGGGCGGCGTCTTCGAGCAAGGCATCGGCTACCAGTTCGGCGATGTCCTTGATCATCGGCCGCGGCTCCACCACCCCTTCGAGCATCGCCGTGCACTGTGGACAACCCACGGCCACCAGCTCGGCGCCGGTTTCGCGGATGTCCTGCATGCGCATGTCGGGAATCCGTTGCTTGCCCGGAATGTCGGTGATCGGCGCGCCGCCGCCACCGCCGCAGCAACGGGAACGGAAGCCCGAGCGCTGCATTTCCTTGATCTCGATGCCCAGGGCCCGCAGTACCTCGCGCGGCGCTTCGTATTCCCCGTTGTAACGGCCCAGGTAGCAGGGGTCGTGGTAGGTCACGCTATTGCCTTTGTGCTGGCCCAGATTGAGGGTACCGGCACCAATCAACTCGGCCAGGTAGGTGCTGTGGTGCTGCACCAGGTAGTTGCCATCGAAGGCGCCGTACTCGTTCTTCAGCACATGGAAACTGTGGGGATCGCAGGTGACGATGCGCTTGAAGCGGTACTTGGCCAGGGTCTGGATGTTGCGCTTGGCCAGCAGCTGGAAAGTCGCTTCGTCGCCCAGGCGCCGGGCCACGTCACCGCTGTCGCGCTCCTCCAGGCCGAGCACGGCGAAGTCCACCTTGGCCGCCTTGAGCACTTTGACGAAGGCCCGCAGGGTGCGCTGGTTGCGCATGTCGAAGGCGCCGTCGCCGACCCAGAACAGCACGTCGGTGCTTTGTTTGTCGCTGAGCAGGGACAGGTTCAGGTCCGCCGCCCAGTTCATCCGCCCGCCGGGGTTGAAGCCGCCGGGGTTGTCGGTGGCAATGAGGTTTTCCAGGACCTCGGCGCCCTTGTTCGGCGTGGCGCCCTTCTCCAGGGTCAGATGGCGACGCATGTCGACGATGGCATCGACGTGTTCGATCATCATCGGGCATTCCTCGACACAGGCCCGGCAGGTGGTGCAGGACCACAGGGTCTCGGCGTCCACCAGGCCGTTGACGATGGGCTGGTGCGGGTTGCCGCCGTGTTCGCCGATGGCCTTGCCAGGGTACGGGCTGCCAGCGAACTGCGCGTCGGTACCGCCGGCCAGGCCGACCACCATGTCCTGGATCAGTTTCTTCGGGTTCAGCGGCTGGCCGGCGGCGAAGGCCGGGCACGCCGCCTCGCACTTGCCGCACTGCACGCAGGCGTCAAAGCCCAGCAACTGGTTCCAGGTGAAGTCCTTGGGCTTTTCCACCCCCAAAGGCGCGTTCGGGTCTTCCAGGTCCAACGGTTTGAGGCCGGTGGAGCGTCCGCCACCAAAGCGCTCGGCGCGCCGGTGCCAGGCCAGGTGCAGGGCACCAGCGAAGGCGTGCTTCATCGGCCCGCCCCAGGTCATGCCGAAGAACAGCTCGGACACGCCCCAGAGCACACCCAGCGCAAGCAGCGCCGCCAGCAGCCAGCCACCGAAGTTTTCCGGAAGGATCCCGGCCACCGGCAGGGTCGCCACGAAGAAGCTCACGGAGAATGCCAGCAGGCTTTTGGGCAGGCGCATCCACGGCCCTTTGGACAGCCGCGCCGGCGGGTTGCGCCGGCGCTTGGCGACGAACAGCGCGCCGACGAACATCAGCGTGGTGGCCAGCAGCAAGGCATAACCCAGGATGCGGTTGTGCAGGCCGAAACCGTGCACCAGGATCGCCAGCACGGCGGCCAGGACAAAGCCCCCCGCCGTGGCCACGTGGGTGTTGGCCATGTATTTGTCCCGGGCCACCACGTGGTGCAGATCCACCATGTAGCGCTTGGGCATGGCCAGCAGGCCGCCAATCAGATCGACCTTGGAGGCTCGCCCCCGGCGCCACATGGCCACGCGTCGCAGCGCGCCAAGGACCGCAAGGCCGATGGCGGCGAACAACAGAATGGGAAGAAGGGTGTTCAACATGGTGGAGCTCCCAAAGACCTGGGGCCTTGTAGGAGCTGGCTTGCCAGCGATCAGGCAGCACGCGGTATCTCGCCAGTGCCGATCGCCGGCAAGCCGGCTCCTACAGGAAGTGGCTTAGAAATCCTTGCACAGGCGCAGTGCGTCGTAGATCGCGGCATGGGTGTTGCGCTGGGACACGCAGTCGCCGATGCGGAACAACAGGTAGCCCTCCCCCGTCTCGCTCAGGCACGGCTGCGGCTTGATCGCGAACAGCGCCTCGACGTCCATCTGGCCCTTGTTGCGCGAACCTTCCTTGAGCCCGTAGTAGAGCTCCTCGTCGGGACGCACGCCGTTTTCCACCACCACCTGGTCCACCACCCGTTCTTCCCGGGCGCCGGTGTATTCGTTCTCCAGCACCGCCACCAGCTTGTCGCCCTCGCGGTAGACCTTCTCCAGGGTCAGGTCCCCGGTCATGATCACTTCCTTGGGGTACAGGCTGCGGTAGTAGGTAGGGAACGAGGTGCCGCCCACGGCGATGCCCGGCTTGATGTCGTCGGTGACGATTTCCACTTGCGAACCCTTGTCGGCGATGAAGTCGGTGACCGACATGCCGGTGAACTCACAGATGGTGTCGTACACCAGCACGTTCTTGCCCGGTGCCACCTTGCCGTCGAGGATGTCCCAGCTGCTGACCACCAACCCTTCGGCGGCGCCCCAGTGCTCGTTCTGCTCGATGAACGGATGGCCGCCCACGGCCAGCACCACCACGTCGGGGCGCAGGTCGAGGATGGTCGCGCTGTCCGCCGCGGTGCCCAGGCGCAGGTCGACTTTCAGGCGCGCCAGCTCCAGCTGGTACCAGCGGGTGATACCGGCGATCTGATCCCGTTGCGGGGCCTTGGAGGCGGTGGTGATCTGCCCGCCAATGGCTTCCTTCTTCTCGAACAGGGTCACGTCATGGCCACGTTCGGCGGCGACGCGAGCGGCTTCCATACCGGCAGGACCGGCACCGACCACCACCACCTTGCGCTTGATGCCGGTGGTTTTCTCGATGATGTGCGGCACGCCCATGTATTCACGGGACGTGGCGGCGTTCTGGATGCACAGCACGTCCAGGCCCTGGTACTGGCGGTCGATGCAGTAGTTGGC
>Ga0157371_10003790_pt1 | contig 13535 bp, 13 predicted proteins | sample C45metaG_FD_113462 | JGI IMG/M metagenome (GOLD analysis project Ga0157371, IMG submission 113462) | Corn rhizosphere microbial communities from Kellogg Biological Station, Michigan, USA - C4-5 metaG | ecosystem: Host-associated > Plants > Roots > Rhizosphere > Soil | place: USA: Michigan...
AATTTTCCAAGATCAAGTATATTTTGTTGGTTGAATAGGTTTAATACATCAAACCCCGCATTAAGTGACTTTTCAATAAACAGGTCTGTTTTTTCAAATGCAGGAGATGTGTCATCCATCCAGAATTTCAGTACCAGTAGCATTTGCATCCAGGAAGCTTCAGCAATGCTTTTGTTTTTGAGCTTCTCCAGTTTATTTACCGGTATTTCCATAGTGTCGAGCTCAAGGCCTTTAATATATTCGAGGAACAGCGTTCGAAAGCCTGATAAGATCTTCAGCTTTTCGAGCTGGTTCCTGTCTTTACCTAATAGGGTCAACACGAGGCTCCTGTTGGCAGATAGCTGTTCAAAAAAAGTGAAATACAAACTAACCAGCTTCGTTTTGGAATCGTACATGCTGTATTCTTCAGTTTGTTCCAAAAGGTCAAGTGTGGACTGGAAAAAATTGGTAAAGATGGATTGTTCAATGCTTTCGAAGGAAGCATAATGCTCATAAAATTCCTGTTCTTCTATACCAAGCTTTTTAGAGAAAATGTACACATTGGCTGGTCGTTCACCATGGGTTAGTATATGATCTACGTACTTGCTGACAATGACCTGTTTATCTATTTTCTTTCCTTTTTTCATAAATAACCTATTTGTATAATAGTTTTAAGCAGTAGCAGGTAGGCTGGTGAAATTCTTACAGGCAGTATGATTTTGGCCCAGAATGTATGGACACTTTCATGCCCGGAGAAATGTGAAGTTACGCTTGTAAAGTGGGTTGCCTGACCCATTTTCATTAAGGAAATATTAATGTTGAAGGAGCTTTCCCGGGAATACAAGGAATTCATAAATGAGCAACAACCGGTATGGCAAAAAGTTCACGCACAGTGTTTTAAAAAACATATCGGTCCTTTGTTACAGTAACCAGCTTAAATAAAATTACAGGATCGTATTTGTTGATTTGACCGAATTTATTAAGGTAATGCTATAAGGGCTTAAATAAATTCATGGCCGTCTTTAGATGTGGAATGTTAAATATAAATGGTTTCCAGGTTGAGGGCCAGAAAATATTAGCTCTTAAGTATTGTGCAATTTTTTAGCTCCTGATATAGTCAGTTTAGATATTAAATGTTTGGCAACAAGTAAAGAACCAATAGGATAGCACCTATAATGATGCTTAAGGTTACTAGCATTGAAAGCCATCCTGATGGGAAGTAAGCGTTATTGCTGAGTTGTTTTTCTATATTTCGATACCTGATATATGCAAATGTTGCCATTAAAGCCCCTAATGCCACCATTGTTACACCAATTACAGCTGAATATCCTTTGGCCGGGACATTAACTTTCTCACCAAGAGCCATGGTAATTTGCCTGATAAACAACGCAAACTTTACAATTACAAAGCCAAAGCCCATCATGGCAATGCTGGTACGTATCCAGGCCAGAAAAGTTCGCTCATTAGCCAGGTAGTCAGCTGGACCAGCAGGCCTTTGGTTTTTAATATATTCGTTAGTATCCATTTAAGTATTTAGTAAGAGGCTGCAAAGATGATACCGCTGTGAGTTCTTTGGCATTGTCAGGCCAGTGGCGGTAATTACGTTTCTTCCGTATCGTGATATTCATCACGAAATAAGTTTTACTGATCCACCAGTTTTGCTTGCAAATAATAAGCATGGAAGTTGTTGGGTATATCGCATCTCTATTGATTGGTATTTCGCTGGGGTTGATTGGTGGAGGAGGATCCATTCTTACTGTCCCGGTAATGGTATACCTCTTTGGGCTTCAGCCTTTGCTGGCAACCTCTTACTCGCTCTTTATAGTGGGATCAACCAGTATGTTTGGTGCGCTTAATAACCTCCGGAAAGGAATGGTTAATGTAAAAGCTGCATTGTTATTTGGAGCTTCTTCAATTGTAACGGTTTTTCTCACCCGTAAATTCCTGGTGCCTGCCATTCCTAAAAATATTTTCACTATCGGAGGTGTTGTTATTACTGAAGCAATGCTGACCATGGTACTTTTTGCAGTGCTAATGCTGGTGGCTTCTATCAGCATGATCCGCAATAAGAAAGTTGCTACTGAAACTGAAGAGCACAAGGAAAGTTTCAATTTTGGCAAACTGGTCATTTATGGTATTACTATCGGGCTGGTTACCGGCCTATTGGGAGCAGGAGGCGGCTTCCTGTTGATACCCGCGTTAGTGCTCTTATTGAAATTGCCAATGAAGAAAGCTATTGGAACTTCGCTTATGATCATTGCGCTGAATTCTCTTATAGGCTTCACTGGTGATATTGGTCATTTTGATATTGACTGGTTCTTCCTGTTCAAAATCACACTCATTGCTATTGCGGGCATTTTCATAGGTGGTGCTTTAAGCAAAAAGATTCCTGGTGAGAAGTTGAAGAAGGGATTTGGATGGTTTGTATTGGTAATGGGTATTTACATCATTGTTAAAGAAACGATATTAAAGTAAGTAAATGATCCTCCTGTGACAGCTGTCACGAATAACCGAACGATTTGAATTGAATATTACGCCATTAAAATAAAAATAACATAATGAAAATAGAACAGATTTACACTGGTTGTTTGGCACAAGGTGCCTACTACATAGAAAGCGAGGGTGAAGCTGTCATCATTGATCCTTTAAGAGAAGTGGAACCTTACATACAGAAGGCAAATATCAATGGAGCCTGGATCAAGTATGTTTTTGAAACACATTTTCATGCAGATTTTGTTTCAGGTCACGTTGATCTCTCCAGGCAGACTGGTGCTCCCATTGTATATGGCCCAAATGCCAATCCATCCTTTGATGCCATCATAGCAAATGACAATGAAGAATTTCAAGTTGGAAAAGTGAGCTTTAAAGTGTTGCACACACCTGGTCATACCATGGAAAGCACTTGCTACCTACTGCGTGATGAATCTGGAAAAGACATTGCTCTTTTCTCAGGCGATACCTTGTTCATTGGAGATGTAGGCAGGCCTGACCTTGCACAGAAAGCGGCGCATATGACCCAGGAAGAACTGGCAGGCACATTGTATGATTCCCTGCGTAATAAGATCATGCCGTTGAGTGATACTATCATTGTATATCCTGCTCACGGTGCAGGCAGTGCCTGTGGAAAGAACATGAGTAAAGAAACCTCTGATACACTGGGACATCAAAAGCAAAGCAATTATGCGCTCAGAGAAAATATGACCAGGGAAGAATTTATTAAAGAAGTAACTGAGGGATTGGCTACACCTCCTGCTTACTTCCCCTTGAATGTAATGTTGAACAAACAGGGTTATGAAAGTATTAATGATGTGATGAAAAGAGGCAGGCATGCGCTTTCTCCAGAAGCATTTGAAACGGCGGCCAATGAAACAGGGGCCATAGTGCTTGATACCAGAGATCCGCAAACGTTTGCAAAGGGGTTTATTCCCAATTCCATCAACATAGGTATTGATGGCAGCTTTGCACCTTGGGTGGGAGCATTGATACCCGACATTAAGCAGCAAATATTATTGGTAACTGATGAAGGCCGTGAAGAAGAAGTCATCACGCGCCTGGCCCGTGTGGGATATGATTATACCATTGGGTACCTGGAAGGTGGCTTTGAGGCCTGGAAAGCTGCCAGAAAAGATGTAGACAAGATCTCATCAATTTCTGCCGATCAATTTAGCCAAGAATACAAAGAAAAAAAAGCAGAGGTACTGGATGTTCGTAAGCCCGGAGAATATTTAAGCGAACATGTGGAAGGCGCTTTAAACTCTCCTCTTGACAATATCAATGATCACCTGGCTTCCCTTGATAAAAACCAGACTTATTATGTTCATTGTGCAGGGGGTTATCGTTCCATGATATTCAGCTCCATATTAAAAGCCAGGGGTTTTGACAAGCTAGTGGACATAAAAGGTGGCTTTAAAGCAATTAAGGAAGCGGGATCTATCCCAGTAACAGATTACGTATGTCCAACTACACTGGTTAATAAATAATTCAACAGAAGAGAAAATAAAGCATTTTCTCCTTTCATAAACAAAAACAAAATACAATGAAAAACATACTGGAAAGCGCAACCATTCTTGATGTGCGGACCCCGGAAGAATTTTCCGGAGATCATTACCCCAACGCAATCAATATTCCTCTGGATGAATTGCCGCAAAGGATCAATGAAATCAAAGAGATGAAACAACCAATTGTAGCCTATTGCCGCAGCGGCAATCGAAGTGAAATGGCTGTTTCCATCTTAAAGCAAAACAAGCTTACTGAAGTATACAACGGAGGTGGATTGAGCGATCTTTTACAACAAAAAAACAACTAATGCTTTCATTTTTTAAACGATTGTTCCAACAAAGCAATGAAGGTCTTGAAGCGGCTTTTCAAAAGGGTGCGGTAATTATTGACGTGCGTACCAAAACAGAGTATCAACAGGGACATGTGGAGGGCTCGAAAAATATACCTCTTAATGAGATCAAACTTAAATTGGATACGATACGTAAATGGAATAAGCCTGTAGTAACGGTATGCAGGAGTGGCAGCCGCAGTGCCATGGCAAAAAATTTATTGAAAACTGCAGGTATTGAAGTTTACAATGGAGGTGCCTGGACATCACTCAACAGAAAATAAAAAAGTATGAAAAGATTGCTCATTGGATGGAATGCTTTCCGAATAATCAGGCTTTTGATTGGAATAGCTGCCCTGGTACAGGGGATTATACAAAAAGAAGGTTTAGTGCTGGTAGCAGCAAGCTGGATCTTGTTTGGTGCCTTTTCCAATAAGGGTTGCTGTGGTAGTGCAGGATGCCCTGTTCCCAGGCCAATAAACAAAACAAGTGAAGTGCCAGCATATGAAGAAGTAACTGTTTCAAAATAGGATATACTTTTTTAAGAAATTGGGCAATGAAAAAAAGAGGTAAAATTATTGTATCACTATTCCTATATATTTTTTTACATGTGCAGGCTTTCGGGCAGGAGGATAGTACCAATAAGGATACTGTTATTTTAGTACAACAAAATGAAATTTCCGGTCACGTACGCTATTTTTTTATGGCAACAAATAACCAGGATCCTTACAGTGATTATTATGCCCATGCTATCAGTGCACAGGCAAAATACCAGAAAGGATTAGGGAGGTATTTCCGGGTGGCAGCAGGTGCTTCAGCTACCTATAATATATCGTCTTCGGATTTAGCAAGTATTGATTCAATTGCCAAACGACCCAATCGCTATGAAGTGCAATTATTTGACCTGCGTTATCCTAATAGAAAATCAAGCTATAGACTGGAAGAATTTTATGTTCACGCTGCACTGAAAAATGGGATGATCCGGCTGGGAAGTCAATCGATCACTACACCATTTATTAATCCACAGGATGGACGTATGCGCCCGACATTTGTTAGCGGAATATACACTATACTGTCGTTTAACTCAACCGAGGTGCAGGGAGGATGGATTGGCGCTATACTGCCCCGGAGCATCAGTGATTGGCACAGCACTGGTTCGTCCATCGGTCTAAATCCTCAAGGTATTCATACAGATGGAACTGCATCCAATTACGGTGGCCATTTGTCTTCGAATGGAATTTTCATTGCAGGAGTAACACGATCTTTTTCTCAAAGTATTAAAATCAAATTTTGGGAGCAGTATGTCGATAAGATTTTCAATACTGCCATGTTGCAGATGGACCTGGAAAGTAAATCAGGAGACAAAGCCAAACTCCTTGGTGGCATTCAATATATTAACCAGGTAAGAATTGGCAATGGGGGCGCCAGCGAACTATCAAAAGGTTACTTCACATCTGAAAAGCCTGCCCAGGTTATAAGCATTATGACCGGTATTGAAACCAAAAGGTTTGACGCTTCTGTCAATTATACACTGATATTTAAGCAAGCCCGTTTCCTTATGCCGAGAGAATGGGGACGTGAGCCATTTTTCACTTTTATGCCCCGGGAAAGAAATGAAGGTTTTGGTGATGTTCAATCCATTGTTATCAAAACAGTTTACAACTTTCCGAAAACGGGAATAAAATTGTCTTTGCAAGCAGGCCATTTTCAATTGCCCGATGTAAAAAATGTTGCATTGAACAAGTACGGGATGCCTTCCTTTAACCAGTTAAATGCAGAAGTGCGATACACGCCTACAATAGCCCGGAAACTCGATCTGCAGTTCCTATATGTGTACAAAGACAATAGAGGAAATACCTTTCAAAACCCTGGTTATGTTTTTAATAAAGTGAACATGAGTTTGTACAACCTCGTGGTCAATTATAACTGGTGATGCTGATCTCCATCAGTAAGAGAGCAAACGGCTGTCACCATTGAATATTAAAAAAAATATAAGCTTTAATCTGCAAATACATTTGCCATGCTGAAAATGTTGAGATCAAATTGGATTGTTGTGGTATTGCTACTAATTGTTGCAGTTGTAATGCTGCAGGAGTTTATAAGCTATAAAAGAAATAAAACGGAGATCGCCCAGGTAACCGTAGACAGCACCTGGGATGCCCCAAGTTTATTTACGGACCAGGTAACAAAAGGAAAAGAGCGGGAGTTGGTTATTTATGGGGAAGAGCTTATTGCTCATACAGCCAAATACCTTGGCCCGAAAGGATCTGTTATGCAGATTACCAATGGTATGAATTGCCAGAATTGCCACCTGGATGCAGGTACAAGGGCATGGGGTAATAATTTTGGTGCCGTATATGCAACGTATCCTAAGTTCAGGGATCGCAGCGGTAAGGTTGAAGATATATATAAGCGTGTGGATGATTGTTTCGAGCGTAGCCTGAATGGTAAAGCCATTGAAAAGAACAGTAATGAAATGCAGGCTATTTACACATACATTAACTGGGTTGGAAAAGGGGTGCCGAAAAACAAAAAGCCTTATGGGTCGGGATTGGAAAAATTACCATTTTTAAATCGTGCAGCCCGCCCTGAAGCTGGCAGGTTGGTGTATAATAACAAATGCCAGTCATGTCATAGTGCCAATGGTGAGGGCCAGCCAGACCTGGATGGAAAGTCATTTGCGATACCTCCACTTTGGGGTAATAAAAGTTACAATGATGGTGCAGGCCTGTATCGCTTATCCAACTTTGCCGCATTCGTTAAAAATAATATGCCATTTGGCCAGGCCAATCATGGAAACCCGGTGCTTTCTTTAGAAGAAGCCTGGGATGTTGCCGCCTTTGTTAATTCACAGCCTCGACCGCATATTGATCAAAGTAATGACTGGCATGATATTACTAAAAAACCAGTGGATTTTCCTTTTGGGCCCTATGCCGATACATATACAGAACAGCAACATAAATTCGGACCCTTTGGGCCCATGGTTGCAGGAAAAGATAAACCACAAAAATCCTCGTTAAAATAAGTCATTCCTGAGAAAATGTGATGGAAGTCACGGCTACCCCTTTTTACATAGTGCAGCTTTGCTCCTGAAATTAAAAATCTATGATAGAACTCTTAAGACAACCATGGCCATGGTATGTGGCCGGCGCACTTGTTGGCCTGACCGTACCAATTCTTTTGTTCCTGGGAAATAAACACTTTGGTATATCAGCAAACCTGCGACATGCCTGTGCAGCTTGTTTGCCTTCAAACATTAAGTTTTTCAAATACGATTGGAAAAAGGAGATATGGAATATGTTTTTCGTTGTTGGCATCCTGGTTGGAGCATTCCTGGCTACCCAGTTACTTACCAATCCAGAACCGATAAAGGTGGCGCCAGCGCTGCTTGCTGAATTGAAGGGTTATGGTATAACAGATCATTCCAGTGTTTTACCTAAGGAATTATTCAGCCTTAAAGGTTTGTTTTCCCTCCGTGGATTGATCATGCTGGTGGGAGGTGGCTTCCTGGTAGGTTTTGGCGCCCGTTACGCAGGCGGTTGCACAAGCGGTCATGCTATCATGGGTATCAGCGATCTGCAAGTGCCATCCATGATTGCCACTGCTTCTTTTATGGCTGGAGGCTTTTTGATGGCCAATGTTATTCTTCCTATTATTTTAAACCTGTAAAACAATTGAAATTATGCCTGAAGTTTTAAATAAAATACCTCTTAGTGATACAATAAATCAACCGGTTGATGCCGATTACGAAACCAGGGCACTTGATACGATGTGTGTAAATGAATCGCATTTACAGCATAAATGGTATCATAACCTAAAATATGCTGTAGTGGGTATCCTCTTTGGCATTGTCTTTACAAAGGCTGAGATCATATCCTGGTTTCGCATACAGGAGATGTTCCGACTTCAAAGCTTTCATATGTATGGTGTCATTGGCACTGCTATAGTTGTGGGTATGATCTCTGTGTGGCTGATCAAGAAATTTAAAGCGAAAACCATCTATGGGGAAGATATAGAATTCCATCCAAAGAAGTTTAACAAAGGACAGATCCTCGGTGGGATAATCTTTGGATTAGGCTGGGCTATGACTGGCGCATGTCCAGGGCCTTTATTTGCTCAAATCGGCGCCGGATTCCTGGTAATAGTAGTAGTATTATTAAGCGCTATTGCGGGGACATGGGTATATGGATACTTCCGCGAAAGACTGCCACATTAAATCGCTGTATATGTTATAAGTGGGTGTAAGTTTTTATAAACTTTAAGGACATATTATTTAATAGATACCTCAAAAAACCAGTATTGGTTTTTTGAGGTTTTTTATATTATAAAAGTCTACACTCCAAATTGGCTAGTACTGTAATATATAGGATTGCTTAATACAGAGAAAGAGCACAAGGTTTCATACATATATTTTCAATAGAGACTAGTGATGACACTATTTCAACCTTTTCTACCGGACTTCCTGTTTTGATTCATTTGGTTTCTTTGATTATTCATGTTTTGGTTTTTCCTCATTTGTCCTTGATTCATCATTTTACCTTTACCAAACATTCTTTGATTTAGATAAATATTACCATCCATGTCCAGGCATTCACCATTGTGCAATTGCATTTGCCTGGCGTTTTTTAATTGATAAGAGCCATCAGGATTGATCACACCACCATTACGTAGCTGAACCTGGGTTGACACCTGCGTACGTATACCGTTTTGCATTTTATAGAGTTTACCATCTAATAACATCAAGTGTTCTTCCTGGTGAATCCTGTCACGTCTTTGAAGTTGTACCTGGTTCTTCGGCCGGGCAATGGTATCCTGGGCATTAACCAAGGTAATTGAAATAAAAAAAGACATTAGGATTAATAAAAGCTTGTTCATAATGGTTAAGTTTTTGGATATTAAATGTGAAAAAACTTACATTAACAGACAATGATGGTCATCATCAATTCTTTTGATGAATATCATTGATAAAAGGACTTTACCCTATTGTAAGCAAATGGAATGTAGCCTTATGTGGTTTGGGGATCTGGTTCTTAACAATTGATTACATCAGAAGCTCCGTGTATTTGAACCAGCTTCTGTTTCTTTGCAGGGAATGAATATTGGAAGTAACAATAAAGTAATCATGCCAATGAAGGGGAAATCTGCCTTCTTGTTTTTGATTGCCATATTGATGCTGGTAGTTTCATGCCCCTTCAAACGCCTTTTGCAAGCTGAAAATAATATCCAGGCATTTGCACAACAGTCCACCAAATGGAATAATACAATTAGCCAGGGTATAACCAGCAATAGCAGTTCCTGTTGTTCGCAAAAACTAAAAACCACCCTGGTCAATCCGGATAAAACCAAACAACAACTTACAGGTCCAGATATTGTTTCGACCAGAAATCTACAAACAGGTTTTACCATTCATTATTTTTTGAGCGGAGCAGAAAGGTTATATAAGCCTTTTCCCAGTTCTTCAGTTTCCTCTCTTCCACTTTTCCTGCAGCATTGCCGTCTGCTCATATAATCACATTTTCTTTTTGCATTAGAATTTCACCACCTGCGGTAATTCACCGTTAGGTTTCTTGTTTTACTTATCCTGAAGAAAATGATAAAAAAAATAATTGTTCCGGCAATGGGTTTCCTGTTGCTGAACACACCAGCTGTTTTTGCACAATCCAAAACCTATTCCCTGCAAGATGTATGGCAGGATGTATTGCAACACTATCCTTCCCTGGCGGCCAGAAAAAAAGCCATTGAGGAACAGGAACTCAAAAAGGAATTAATCAAAGAAAGTTTTTTGCCTGATATCAATATACAGGCCCAGCAGAGCTATGGCTCCATTCAAAATATCCCGGGTTCTTTTTTTCCCCTGCCGGGCATTTACACAACGAGTGGAAGCAATAAAACTGCAGACAATATACCTGGTTCCAATATTTATTCTTCGGCACTCCTGCAATGGAATTTTATGCAATTTGGGCGTCAACAAAAAAAGCTGACCGCTGCCAGTGCTGCGATTCGTGTTAGTAATACCCAGCTAAAGCAAGAAGAATGGAATCTATTATCTAATGCTTCCCGGTTTTATTTTTCCGCACTCACTGCTCATGCAGCATTACGTGTGGCCAAAGCAGATACAAGGCGCCTTGCGGAATTACTTGAATTGCTGCAATCCCAAGCCAATGCCGGTTTGCGCCCTGGTGCCGATACTTTATTGTTGAAATCATCGCTGCTTCAGTCGAAAGCCAAAGAACATGACTTTAGCGCAACACTTAAAAGAAGCATGATACGGCTTGGTGCACTTATGGGCAATGTCAAAAGTGATTTCTCCATTGATACTACAATCTTCAACCGATTTCAACCAACTTTAGTAGGTGCGAAGGATGTGCAACAGGAACATCCTTACCTGGAACAAATGAATGCCCGTATCCAGGCTGCTGAAGCTGACAAAGAAGTAGTGAAAAAAGAGATATACCCATCAGTTGGCCTTTTGGCGGGTGTTGGTGTTAAAGGTTCCGGTATCAGTACAGATGGTACTATGGATAAAGGCCTGGCTGGTTCCTGGCAGAATGCCTCAGGGACCTACCTGGCAGGTATAGGGCTCACGTGGAATTTTGCTTCATTATATCAAAATAAAACTAAACGTGCTGTGGCTGACCGTGTAATTGCAACTGCCAAAGCGGATAAGGAGGCGGTGCAAATACAGTTACAGGCGCAGTATGCTTCTTCCCTGGCAGGATGGGATGAACAAAGACAAAAATTGTTGGCTACCCAGGCCTCCCTGAATGCATCTGAAGAAGCCTATGCCCTTTACAAAGTAAGGTATGAATCTGGCTTGCTTAATTTGATAGAGCTGCTGCAACTGCAAAAGAATCTCCAGGAAGCTGAGAGCAATTATGTGACTGCGGTTTCAGCATACTGGAACGAGCTTCTGAACCAGTCTGAAACACTGGGCGATCCATCTTTGATCCTAACTGTTATCAAACCCTAAACCATTGTTTATGAATCTTATTCGCGTAGCGTTGCGTAAGCCTGTCGCCATTATGGTATTGGTAATAGCTGTAGGCTATTTCTCTTTTTTTGTAGTCCGGAAAATAAATATTGACATCTTCCCTAAAATTGAAAGCCCAGCCATTTACATTGCTATGCCATATGGCGGCTTAACGCCCTCGTACATGGATGGTTTTATGGCCAACGAGTTTCAAAAAGTGCTGGTTTTTGTGAGTGGCGTCAAGGATATAGAATTTAAAAGCATCCAGGGTTTTACACTGATGAAATTGTCATTTTATGCAGGCACAGACATGGCGCAGGCGGCAGCCGAGGTATCCACCCAGGTTTCCCGGGCCATGGGATTTTTGCCGCCGGGATCTGTACCTCCCCAAGTAGTGCGTTTTGATGGCAGTGCACTGCCCATTGGGCAACTTGTTTTTGAAAGTGAAAAACGCTCAATAAGTGAGATACAAAACCTGGTAATGACAAGGATACGGCCACAATTTGTATCTATACCTGGGATCACAGCTCCCGCGCCATTTGGTGGCAATGTTCGTTCCATTGTAGTCAAGGTTAATCCCGACCTGATGCAATCCTATGGACTTTCTGAAGAACAGGTGATGGCTGCGATTGCCAAGAACAACCTGCCTACTCCAGCGGGTAATATTCGCATAGGTGATAAGAATTACATGAGTCCTGTGAACTCTATGGTAAAAGGACCGGAGGAATTTTTAAACCTGCCGGTGCGAACTGATGGTGCCACTGCGGTTTACATAAAAGACATTGCATCGGTGGAAGATGGGGCGGATGTTACCACAGGCTATGCAGTCATTAATGGCAAACGTTCGGTTTATTTGCCTGTTATCAAAAAAGCCGATGCATCTACTTTGAAAGTAGTTGATAATTTAAAACAGGCGTTACCGATGTTAAAGGAGAGCCTGCCTGATGATGTGAATGTGGATTATGTATTTGACCAATCAGTTTATATAGAACGTTCTATTTCAAACCTGATTCACGAGGGTATTTTAGGTGCCATTCTCACTGGCCTGATGGTGTTGCTGTTTTTAGGTGATAAGCGTGGATCCCTGATCGTTGTACTCACTATTCCAATTTCAATATTAACGGCAGTGCTTCTGCTGTATGCTTTTGGTCAAACCATCAACATTATGACCCTGAGTGGTCTTGCCCTGGCTATTGGTATACTGGTAGATGAAGCTACGGTGACCATTGAAAACATTCACCAGCATTTTGAAAAAGGCAAACCTAAGGGAAGAGCGATCCTTGATGCGCTGCTGGAGATATCTATCCCTAAATTACTTATTCTGCTTTGCATCCTATCAGTATTACTGCCTTCATTCATCATGTCAGGCATTCCAAAGGATATGTTTTTGCCCTTGTCCCTGGCCGTTGGCTTTTCCATGATCGCTTCATTTATTTACTCGCAAACTTTTGTACCTGTGTTGGCCAACTGGTTAATGAAGATCAAACCTCATATGCACCATGCGGACAAAAACGGTAAGATGAAATTAACCCGTTTTGAAAAGTTTAAGAAGCGTTACCTCGCCCTGACCCGTTCCTTTCAGCAGCGTAAAAAAACGGTGGTGATCGTCTATGCGGTTGTTGTTGCCGGATTGGTAATGATAGGTTTTTTGGTTATCGGAACAGACATTATGCCCTCCAGCGGAACGGGCGACCTTCAGCTTCGCATTGTAGCGCCTGCCGGAACGCGGATCGAAAAAACGGAAGCGTACCTACACAAGGTCACCGATGTCATTGCCATGGAATCAGGCAATCATGCTATCAAAATATCTTCTGCCTTTGTGGGCACACAACCATCGGGAACAGCCATTAACCCAATATTCCTTTTTACCAGCGGCCCGCAGGAAGCAGTGTTGCAGGTATCCATTAACAAGGATTCCTTGCCTATTTCCCCGGAAAGCTTCAAAGAAAAAATACGACAACGGGTGAAGCAGGAATTTCCTGAGCTGCAACTCTCCTTTGAACCTATCGAACTGGTGGAGAAGATCATGAGCCAGGGAACCAATACGCCGGTACAGATCAGGGTAGCTGCGGGGCCACTGGCGCAGGCAGAGGGTTATGCTAAAAAGATAGAAGCTGAATTACAACAAGTTCCATTTTTCAGGGATGTGCGCATTGAAGAAGTGCTGCATTATCCAAGTGTGCAGATCTATGTAGACAGGGAACGGGCAGCACAATTCGGATTAACGATGCAGGATGTTACACAAGTGATCACTATGGC
>Ga0157371_10003802_pt1 | contig 13512 bp, 5 predicted proteins | sample C45metaG_FD_113462 | JGI IMG/M metagenome (GOLD analysis project Ga0157371, IMG submission 113462) | Corn rhizosphere microbial communities from Kellogg Biological Station, Michigan, USA - C4-5 metaG | ecosystem: Host-associated > Plants > Roots > Rhizosphere > Soil | place: USA: Michigan...
AGCGAATCCCCGGGAGCATACACAAGTATGTGACCGGGGTGAGCGAACGCAGCCAACGCATCCACAGCTCAAAATATGAAGAAAAAAAAGCCAGCGCTTAAGGCTGGCTAAGTAATACTGGAAGCAATGTGAGCAATGTCGTGCATTCATGGGGACCCGTTTGGCCTTGGTGTGAGGCCATCCCCGGAACGCATGGCAATAATAATCATTATCATTCGCACTTGTAAAGCATTTTTTTTCACCAAACATTCAATTGACAGTTTTCCTATTCCTGATAAATGTAGAGGATATTCAAACAGTAAACACAAAAAGAGGAGTGTCGCCATGAGCGAAATAGTCATTCGTCACGCTGAAGCCGCAGATGCAGAGGCGCTTCAGCACCTATACGCTCAGGTTCCTGTTTACAGCGACACACTACAACTTCCTTATCCGCCCGCCACGCTATGGGAAGACCGGCTTGCTAACGCCGCGCCCGGCCGGTTCGCGCTGGTGGCGTGCATCGACGGCAAACTGGTCGGCAATCTGACCTTAATGGTCGAGCAGCCGTGGCGACGCCGCCATGTGGCAACGTTCGGGATTGGTGTGGATACGCAATTTCAGGGGCGAGGCGTCGGCAGCAAGCTTATCGAAGCTGCCCTTGAGTTATGCGACAAATGGCTGCACGTGACCCGCGTTGAACTGACGGTGTATGCCGATAACGAGGCTGCTATCGGGCTGTACAAAAAGTTCGGTTTCAGCGTTGAAGGCCTCAGCCCGTGCTACGCCATGCGTGACGGCAAGCTGGTGGATACGCTGCATATGGGGCGCATCCGTGGCCTCCGGCAGGCGATTTAATCGGTACTGACAGAGGCGCTGGTTTCCGGCGAGGGCTGACGTAACAGCAACCGCAGACCCAGCGCCATCGCGATACATACCAGCAAGGCCGAGCCGGGATAGATCGCATCAATCCCGGCCTGCGCCATCAGCACACCGGCCAGCGGGCCGGTAATTCCCAGAGATAAATCCAGAAACGCCGAATAGGTCGCCGGCGCGCTGCCCTGATTTTCCTGCGGCAATTTCTTCACCGCCACCACGCCCAGCGCCGGATACACCAGCGAGAATCCTACGCCGGTAATAAACGCACCGGCCATCGCTGCCCATGCGGTCGGGGCGAAAAAAACCATCATCAGCCCGGCGATTTCCACCACAAAACAGGCCAGCGCCACCTGCAATCCGCCAAAACGCGTAATGCTGTTGGGCAGTAACAGCCGCATGCCGACAAATGCCACGCTGAAGAAAGTCAGCGAGAACGCCGCGCCCGACCAGCCTTTGGCGGCGTAAAACAGGGTGATGAAGGTGGCGATCACACCAAAGCCGGTGGACGCCAGCGCCAGCATCATGCCGTACGGCATGATCTTGCCCAGCACCTGACGGAACGGAATTTGCGTGGACGCCGTGCCGGTTACCGGCGGTTTGCGCCATGCGGTGATTAACGCCGCCAGCGCCACCAGAATGATGCAGGCCGACAGCAGCATCAGTCCGCCGAGACTAAAAATCAGCACGCCGAGCGGTGCGCCAATGGCCATCGCGCCATAGGTCACCACGCCGCTCCACGAAATCACTTTGCCGATATGCAGCGAACCTACCATGCTGATCCCCCACAGCGTCGAGCCGGTTCCGGCAAAACTTTGCCCTGCGCCCAGTAATATCCGTCCGGCGCACAACAACGCCAGGCTGACCGCCGGTGACGCATCAAATCCCAGCGCCAGCAGATAAAACACGCCGCTGAGCAGACAACCGCTCAGCCCGAACATCACCACCCTCTTCGGCCCGATTTTATCGGCATAACGCCCGGCATACGGACGGCTCAGCAGCGTGGCGAAATATTGCAGGCTGATCACCAGCCCGGCCCAGAACGCGCTGTAACCAAGATGTTCGTGGACGTAACCCGGCAAAATCGCCAGCGGCAGGCCAATGGTCAGATAGTTGGCAAAGTTGAACACCAGAATGGAGAGAATTCGCAGCGTGGTCTTAGACGGGCTGACCGCAGCAAGGTCGGGCGAAGCAGGTTCAGGCATGGAAATTCGTGTCTCACGAAGAAGGTTCAGGCATGTTGCGAAGCCGTAAATGAGTCTTTGACTTTATTAGCAATTGATGACTTTCGCAACAAATTGAACCGCTGTTTTATTCAGGCTTCCCCGTACTGCCATCAAAGTGACACATCACTGTCATGCGCCCTGATTATGGTCGGGAGACTTCAACCGGAGGACATCCTATGTTCAGCATGGATACCCTGTTTCAGGATCTCGACCCGCAGCACAAAACCCCTTCCTGGCAACGCCGTCTGTTAAAAATCTTATTCCGCGAAAAAGAATTTCACCGCTTTGCCAGTCAGTATCAGCACCTGAAAGGGATTGATATGGCCGAGCAGGTGCTGGAGCATTTTACTATTCGCTGTGAACTGACGGAACGTGACCGCGAGCAAATCCCGAGTTACGGGCCGGTGGTGATTGTCGCCAACCATCCGATTGGTACGCTGGACGGTCTGGCGCTGCTGCACGCGGTGGCGTCGGTGCGTCCGGATGTCAAAGTGGTGGCGAACCAGTTGTTGTCGCTGGTGTCCTCGCTGGGCAGTTTGATGATCCCGGTGGACAATATGGGCAACCGCACGCGGCGCAATCAGGTGACACAGATGCAGGAACATCTGGAGAATCAGGGCGTGCTGATTGTGTTCCCGGCGGGTGAAGTCTCCCGCATGAGTTCCAAAGGCGTGCGCGACGGCAAATGGCACACCGGTTTTCTGCGTCTGGCGGCCAAAGCCCGTGCGCCGGTGGTGCCGGTACATATCAGCGGCAGCAACAGCGCGCTGTTTTATCTCACGTCGATGATTTACCGCCCGCTCAGCACGCTATTGCTGGTGCATGAAATGTTCGGCCAGCGCGGCAACAGCCTGACGCTGAAAATTGGCGCACGCATTCCGTACTCCAGCTGGCACGACGGACAAATGCAGGCAGGCGATCTGGCGGCGCGTTTTCGTAAACATCTTTACCGCCTCGGCGCAGGTAAACCGGGGCTGTTCCACACTGAAACCTCGATTGCCCGTGCGGAAGATCGCGCCGTACTGAAACATGCACTGGAAGCCAGTGAAGTGCTGGGCAAAACGCCGGACGGCAAAATGATTTATCTCTATCGTCGTCACGGCGAGGATTACGTTCCTGTTCTGCGCGAGCTGGGGCGTCTGCGGGAAATTGCGTTCCGCGCCGTCGGTGAAGGCAGCGGTCGCCGCCGTGATCTCGATGGCTACGACGACGATTATTATCATCTGGTGTTATGGGATCCGCAGGCGCTGGAAATCGTCGGCGCTTACCGGTTTATCCCGACCGCCGATCAGGTCGCCAGCAAAGGACTGAACGGAATTTACAGTCAGAGTCTGTTCCAGTACGGCCATCAGATGGACCCGATTCTGGCGCAGGGCATCGAACTCGGACGCAGCTTTATTCAGCCCGCTTACTGGGGCAAACGCGGGCTGGATTACCTGTGGCTGGGCATTGGCGCGTATCTGGCGAAATATCCGCAGACGCGTTATCTGTTTGGTCCGGTGTCGATTTCCGGCGGAATGCCGCTGCCCGCCCGCGATTTGCTGGTAGCGTTTTATCGCCTGTATTTTGCGCCGGCGTTACCGCTGGCGACCTCGCGCCGCCCGTATCCGGCTTCGCTGCCCGATGTGCTGGCACAGTTTTGCGGCGACGATTATCAGGAAGATTTGCTACGTCTGAAGCGCTTACTGACCAATCTCGGATGCAGTATTCCGGCGCTGTATAAGCAGTATTCAGAACTATGTGAAAGCGGCGGCGTGCAGTTCATTGATTTCGGCAGCGACCCCGAATTCAACAACTGTATTGATGGTCTGGTGCTGGTGGATCTCAGCCAGCTAAAACCGGCAAAGTACGAACGGTATATTGCTGTGCATCACTGATTCAGCTGGCTGAACACCGGTAATAAAAAAAACTGCAGCACTCAGGCTGCAGTTTTTCAGAGGGCGGGAAGGAAGATTAACGCTCCCTGAGCGCTTCGTTCATTTTGTTGAGCGGCTTCAGCAGATAATCAAGAATGCTTTTGTTGCCGGTTTTGATATCCACCGTCGCGATCATGCCGGGGAAAATATAAAACTTCTCGTGGTGTTTATTTTCCAGATAATTGGCGCTGGTTTTGATATTCACCCGGTAATAGTAAACATCACGGCGCACTTCATCCTGGATCGTGTCCGGAGAAATGGTGGTCACTTCGCCGTCGAAACTGCCGTAGATGGAATAGTCATAGGCGGTAATCTTCACTTTGGCTTTTTGCCCCGGATGAATAAACGCCACATCCCGCGGAGAAATCTGCGCTTCCACCAGCATCTGATCCTCGATCGGAACCAGCGTCATCAGCTTGCCATTCGGCGGGATCACGCCGCCGACGGTATTGACGTCGATATTCTTCACGATCCCTTTGACCGGCGAGAAGAATTCCAGACGATTCAGTGAGTCTTTACGCCCTAAAATCACCGAGCGCTGCGCTTCAATCTCGGCGTTGGCTTTTGCCAGCTCTTCACCGGCGCGCACGTGATACTGCGTTTCGAGATCGGTCGCCTTGCTTTCCATTTCATTAATCTGGCGTTGCAGACGCAGCACTTCCACGTCACTGGCCGCGCCCTGTTTGACCAGCGGCACGGTCATCGACAGCTCACGACGGATCAGCGTCACGCCCTGTTTCAGGCCAGTTAACTGCTTTTCCAGACTGTTGCGGCTGGAGTTGTACAGTTCAGTTTCTGATTTCACCAGCTCCGGCTCGTCATCCAGCTCTTGCGGAAACACCAGCGGCGTGTTGTTGATCTGCGCCGTCAAACGCGCCGCCGTCGCCAGCGCGGCATGTAAACGCGCCACGCTTTCCTGGACGCCGGATTCGGTTTTGGTCCGGTCGAGCTGCGCCAGACGCTGCCCGCGTTCCACCACTTCGCCTTCCTGCACGTCGATGCTGTGAACAATTCCGCCTTCCAGCGACTGCACGATCTGCTCGTGAGAAGAAGGAATGACTTTACCGGTGCCGGTGGTGACTTCATCCAGGGTGTAGAAATTCGCCCACAGGAAAAAACACAGCAGCATCAGCGATAAGGCCCACACCAGAAGGGTGGAGCGTGGCAGCGCTTTTTCTGCCTGCTGGCGCTGGAATGATGTGCGTCCGTTCATCATGATGCCTCCTGTTTAACCGGCGGTTTCAAGGGCTGTTGCGCCGCTGCCGGTGCCTGTCCTTTTTGCCTGAAATGCTTGTTGAGGATTTCGTCTTTGTTACCGTCGAGAGAAATCCGTCCGTTATCCATGACGATGATGCGATCCACCAGCTGTAACAGCGCCAGACGGTGCGTGGCGACGACCAGCGTTTTGTCTTTTGTCCAGCCGGAGAGCTGATTGATCAGATTCCATTCAGAAATCTCATCCAGCCATGCGGTCGGTTCATCGAGCAACAAAACCCGCGGCTGGGTGATGATATTACGCGCCAGCAACAGTGCCTGACGCTGACCGCCGGAAAGTCCGACACCGCCTTCATGAATGAGGAAATTCAGACCGTTCTCTTTTTGCTGCACAAACGTCAGCGCACCGCTGATGACCAGCGCCTGATGAATTTCTTCGTCAGTGGCCTGCGGGCGTCCCATAGTGATGTTGTCGCGCACCGACCCGAAGAACAGGCTGGCATTCTGGTTATGCAGCGCGACGTCACGGCGTAAATCCGCCGGATCAATCTGTTTAATATTGACGTTATCGAGCACCACCTGCCCTTGCTGAACCTGCTGCATACCCGCCAGCACCTGCAACAGCGTCGATTTGCCCGCACCGTTTTTGCCCAGCACAGCGATTTTCTCACCCGGTTTGATGTGCAGTTTTGCAATGGTCAGATTGGCGACTTTCTCTTCCTCATCGTAATAAAACACCGCGTCATGCAGCGCGTAATCACCGGTGATTTGCGCCTTGTGGACCATCTTCTGACCGTCTTCCTGATCAATCGGGCGCTGCATCAGTTCATCCAGCCCTTTACGCGCGACTTTCGCCTGCTGCCAGCGGGAAAGTACGCCGGAAATCTGCGCCAGCGGCGCAATGGTACGTGAGGCCAGAATCGTGGTGCCGACCAGCGCACCGGTAGTCATATCGCCGCTCATCACCAGATAACACCCGACCAGCAGCACCACGGCGTAGACGATGGACTGCACTTCCTGCGTCCAGGTCATCAGCATGCTGGTCAGAAAACGCTGACGCATACTGATATCCGCCGACACTTCATTGCAGTGATTCCACTGGTTCTGAAAACGTTGTTCGGCGCGCATGAGTTTGATGTCTTCCAGAGATTCCACCGCTTCCACCAGCGACGCATTACGCACCGCCGATTCGCGCATCCCTTCACTGGCCAGTTTCGCCAGCGGTTTCTGGATCAGTAATCCGGGGATCAGCAACAGCGGCAGCGCCAGTAACACGACAAACACCAGCGGACCGCCAATCATCCACAAAATCACCGTGAACAGCAGGAAGAACGGCAGGTCGGCCATCACGCTGATGGTGGTCGAGGTGATCAGTTCACGTACCGATTCCAGCTCGCGGATTTGCGAAATAAAGGAGCCGGTGGATTTGGAACGGGCACCGTTTTTAATGCGCAGTGCGCGGCCAAAAACGCGGTCGGAAATACGCAAATCGGCGCGCTTACCCACTACGTCCGAAATATGGACGCGCACCATGCGCATCACGAATTCAAAGGTGATCGCCAGCATCACACCGGCAAATAACACCCACAGTGTCGGGATAGATTGCGACGGCACCACGCGGCCATACACCTGCATGGAAAACAGCATGCCCGCCAGCGCCAGCACGTTGGCAATCATCGACGCCAGCATGATGTCGCTGTAACGGCGCCAGTCTTTCAGTGCCAGATCCCAGAACCAATTTTTCTTGTACGGTTTGATGTAGTTATCAACGCGCGCATCAGGAATGGTATGCAGCGGTCGCAGCAGCGTGATGCTCTGCGCCCGCTCAGAAAGTTGTTCAGACGTCAGGGTGGTTTCCAGCCCGTTATCTTCAGTAAATTGCACGGCGCACTGGCCGCTGGCGTCCAGATGTGTCACCACACCCAGCCGGCCGTTATCGAGCGTGACCACAAACGGCACACTGACCGGATCCAAATCACGCGGATGCAAATCACGGGTCACGCGCCCCAGCCCGAGCTTTTTTGCCATTTCATCAAGCACGACGTCAGCCGGTGAACCCATTTCCCACGCGATAGTGGCTTTAACGTGTTCTTCTGAATAATCCAGACGGTAGTGTTTCGCGATATCGAGCATGGCTTTCAGCCAGGCGGTGTAGCCTTTATCTAACATGGTCTCTTTTTTCATCTTCATTCTTCCCTAATTCATTCTTCCTTCACGCTCATTCCGGAACATGAACAGGCCATCCGCAGAAGCGGAACAGGGTATTTCCCCTGCTCCGCTCTGCGACTGATTAACCGACAATCAGCTGATGGTTCGCCAGCAACGTCGCCAGATCGGTATGCACGTTATTCAGCGTGGCGATGGTCGTCATCGACTGCGCTGAACCACTGCCATCCATATCCACCTTGATGACGGTATTGTTGCCTTCTGTGGTCACCGACAGGTAATCGGTGATGTTGCCCGCCGAGGCATCGAGCGTCGCCACGCCATTGACGTAGCTGGCCGAGCCCGTGCCGGTGTAACCGCCGGACTGCAACAACTCGCTCAGATCCAGACGGTCTGAGTTCGCCGTGCCTTCCCATGTGCCGACCGTAAAGCCGTTGATGGTATCCGAGCCGTTACCGCCGGTGGCGTCGGCGCTGTCCAGCAACTTGTACAGCAGCGTATCGTGCCCGCCGTTGCCTAAGTTGAAGGTATCGTTGCCGCCGCGTCCTTCGAACACGTTATCGCCCGCACTGCCGGTGAACACATCGTCATAGTTCGATCCGGCAATTCCCTCGATATCCTTGAAGGTTGACGTGTTGAACCCGGTGTTCTGCGCGTTACTGCTGCTCAGATCCACCGTGACGCCGCTGGTGGCATTACGGAAATCGACGATGTCCTGACCGCCGGTGGCGCTCCATGTCGCATGGTCTGACGTGGTGCTCCAGCCGCCGGAGCCGTTGTACACATAGGTGCCGCTTTCCGCGATAAACGTGTCGTTGTAGCCGGTACCGGTGATCGTGCCGCTGTTACCGCCGGTTGCCGCATCTGCGGTTAACGAGTAGCTGCTGGTGCCATCGCCTGCGGTCAGGTCATTCCAGGTCGCATTGGATGACACGCCGTTGATGTTGCGTACCAGCACTGCCGAATAGGTTTCATTCGGATCCAGCCCGTAGAAATTCACCAGCGCCGAGGCATCGTTAATACCGATACCTGACTGGGCGTTGATGATCTGCGAGGCCACCAGTTCACCGGCAGAGTTATAAAGCTGCACGGTGTTGCCGTAGAACACGTTCATCCCTTCGCCGTCGAGAATGCGCAGGTGGATCGCCGTGCCGTCAGCAATAGTGCTGTTGTTAGCGATGTACACCACTTTGCCGTTGGCCTGCGATACCAGCAGATCCTGCGTCCCGTTCCAGTCGTAATCGAGGGTCGCAATCCCCGTTACGTTGACCAGCGATGACGCCAGCGCGCTGTTTGTCCAGCCTTTGCCGGTGCCGTCGTTCAGATACAACGTGGCGGTCTGGCTGCCGGAATAGGTGCTGAACTTGATGATGTCCATATCACCGTCACCGTCCCAGTCCACGGCGGCTGACAGATAACCGGCTGACGCTGCGTTCGTGGTCGATGTTTCCACCGCCGTTGGCGTAGTCAGCAACGTTCCCTGCCCGCTGTTGTAGTAAATCGCGCCACCATAGTTGTACGTTCCGTTCGGATTCAGGCCGGAGGAAATGTACAAGTCCATCAGACCGTCGCCGTTGAAATCCGCCCAGGTCATAGACACGGCAGTGGTGGTGTTCGCGGCATTAGGCACAAACACGTTGGCGATGCTCTGCGTTTCCGACAATGTGCCGGTCCCGTTATTGTTCACCACCGTCAGGGCGTACGCGCCGTTGCGGTTGGTGTGCTGAACGATATCCACGGTACCGTCGTTATTGATATCCACACCGGAGATTTCGCGATAAGAAACTCCGGCAAGGCCCGCCGCACCGTTGGTGCCGTCTGGGGTCACCACGCCATTGTTGTTGACCAGATAAGTACGGGAGTCACCACCGGCATCGCCGTAAGCCAGATCAACCCAGCCGTCACCGGTTTTGTCGTAAGCAATCACGCCGCCGTACCAGATCAGCGTGCCGATCGCCTGCTGCCCGTAGGTATAAGTGCCGTCCGTGTTCGCCGTCCATTTGCCCTGAATATAGCCACCGTAGTTGGTTTCCGTCGCATAAATGTCTGACGTGCCGTTACGGTCGGTATCGGCCAGCGTGTAGCTCACCACGATATTGCCGCGTGAGTTGGTCAGCGTGGTGCCGGTATAACTGTTCAGGCCAGAACTGGTGTAATCGGAAATACCGGTGACAATGTTCCACAAACCGCCGCTGTTCAGGCTGAAAGCCATGGCATTGGTCGATGTGGCACCCGCAGTGGTTGCCCAGCTGGTGTCCACCGCCGTTTCTGCATAAATCACTATCGCGCTGGTGCTGATGCCGGCATCGTTACCGTTACCTGCGCTGCTTCTGACCTGCGCGGTCACGTCATAACTTGCCAGTCCGAGCGCGCCCGGCACCTGCAGATACCAGGTGTTGTTCAGCGGATCGACCACCACGGCGCCGCCGGTTTCCGACGTGTAGGTCACGCCGTTGACCACCACCTGCACATACATCCCTTCGCCCAGCGCTTCGGACAAGGTACCGCTGATGATCGGCGTCGTATCCTGCGTGGATTCTGGCGTCACGGTGGCAATCGTGGTCGGAATCGACGTATCTACCGTCAGGGTGAAATCAGTGGACGACGTGGTGTTCCCCGCCAGATCCTGCGATTTCGCCACATAGATATACGTGCCGTCCGCCAGCGCTGAATCGGAGAAGGTCCACGCCAGACCGACTACCGTAGCGACGCCGACATACACGCCGTTACGGTAGATTTTCAGCACTTCGCCATCGGCCAGCGCCTTGCTCAGCGTGCCGCTCAGCGTCGGTGCAGTTTCATCGGTGTACGTGCCGGAACCGAACGAACCCGTGCGATCGCCTTCGTCATCGGAATACTGAACGATGGTCGCCACGGCTTCAGGGTTCAGCGTGTCGATAACCACGGTCTGGCTGCCGATGGTGCCGATGTTGCCCGCCTGATCGATAACCCGAACCTGCACGTTGTAATTACCGTCCGCCAGCACGGTGCCGGTCGCGTCATAACTCCAGCCCAGACCGTTGACCACCACGTCAGACCAGGTTTTACCGCCGTCGAGGCTAATTTGCGCCCTTTCATCGGTGGCGAGTGCCGCGCTCAGTGAACCGGTCATCGTCAGCGTATTGTCGCTGGTGATGAAGTCACTGGCGGAATCGCCGGTATCATTGCTGATCGCTTCAATGGTGATGATTTGCGTCGGCGCGGTGGTGTCAATCGTCACCACCTGCTGCGCGGTCTGACCGACGTTCCCGGCCTGATCCACCACGCGAACCTGATACAGCGTCTGCCCGTCCGTCAGCGTGCGGCCATCAACGTAAGTCCAGGTGCTGCCCTGCAGCGTCACGGTGGTCCAGGTTGCGCCGTTATCAACGCTGATCTGCACCACTTCACCCGGACTCAGTTCCGCGCCAATTGACCCTTTGACCGTCAGCGAGGTATCGCTGGTGACAAAATCGCTGGCAGAAGAACCGGTGTCCGTCGTGATGCTGTCGATGGTCACGGTTTTGCTGCTGTCCGGCGCAATGGTATCGACGGTAACCACTTTCGAGGTCACGTTACCGACGTTACCCGCCGCATCGACCACGCGGACGTTGTAGGTGTAATCACCGTCGGTAAGCGTGCGGCCATCGGTAAATGTCCAGCCGGTGCCGATCGTCGTCGCGTTCGCCCACGTCAGACCGCCGTCGACACTCACCTGCACCACTTCGTCGGCAGCCAGCGTTGCGCCAAGCGAACCGGTGACGGTCAGCGAGGTGTCACTGGTTACGAAGTCAGTGCTGCTCAGACCGGTATCCGTGCTGATGGCATCAACGCTGACCGTTTTGCTGCTGTCCGGTGCGGTAGTATCAATCGTGACCACCTGACTGGCGGTCGCGCCGACGTTACCGGCCAGATCCACCACCCGCATCTGGTAGTTGTAATCCCCGTCGGTCAGCGTGCGCCCGTCGATGTACGTCCAGGTCAGGCCGCTGATACTGACGTCATTCCAGGTCGTGCCACCGTCGAGGCTGATTTGTGCGTACTCATCCGCCCCCAGCGCCGCACCGAGCGTGCCGCGCAGGTTGATGGTGGTGTTGCTGGTGATAAAGTCGCTGCTGCTCAGGCCGGTATCCTGCGAAATCGCATCGATACTGATGGTCTGGCTGGCGTCCGGTGCCACGGTGTCAATCACCACCGTCTGCGACGCCGTTGATCCGACGTTACCCGCCGCGTCAATCACCCGCACGTTATAGGTGTAACTGCCATCCGCCAGCGCGCTTCCCTGCGCGTAGCTCCAGGTGGTTCCGGTCACGGTCAGCGTGGTCCAGGTCACCCCGCCATCCAGGCTGATTTGCGCGGACTCGTTGTTACCCAGAGCCGCAGACAACGCGCCTTTGAGCGTGATGGTGTTATCGCTGGTCACGAAATCGCTGGTGCTGCGACCGGTGTCATCGCTGACCGAATCAATGCTGATGGTCATTGATGGCGCGGTGGTATCGACCGCAATGTCGTGGCTGGCAGAACCGCTGTTACCGATGCTGTTGGTGACCGACGCGGTGATGCTGTAATTCTCACCATCCGCCAGCGCGTTCACGGCATTGGCGCTCAGGTTCAGCGTCCAGCTCTGATCGTTTGCCACCTGCGTGGTGTACGTCACGCCGTTCAGGGTCACGGTCACGGTCGAACCGGCCGCTGCGGTTGAGGTACCGGTGATCGCCAGCGGACCACTGTGTTCCGCCGCGCTGACCACATCGTCCTGCGCGAAGGTATTGATGGTAATTTCAGGTACGGCACCGCTGAGGCTGACAGAAGAATCTGTCGCCGCCGGATTACCCGCCACATCTTTCACGGATGCAGTGACGGTATAACTGCCGTCTGCCGCGCCGTTGAAATCCGCCGCAGGCACATTCACGCTCCACGTGCCGCCGGTTGTGACGGTGGCGTGGTATTCGCGATTGTTAAAGGTCACGGTGACAATCTGTCCCGCTTCCGCCGACGTGGTGCCGCTGATGGTCTGACCCGCCAGCTGCTCGGTTGTGTTGATGATGTCATCACCGGCGATGGTGCTGATGGTCAGCGTTGGCGCAACCGTATCGACAATCACTGAGGTATTGGCAGATGCCGGATTCCCCGCCACGTCGGTAGTGCTGGCGGTGACCGTCAGCGCGCCGTCTTTGAGGGCTGCCACGTCGTCCGCCGGAACATTCACCGACCAGGTGCCGTTGGTATTCACGGTGGTGGTGTAAGTTTCATTGTTGAGCGTCACGCTGACCGTCTGACCCGGCTGCGCGGTAGACGTGCCGCTGAGCGTCAGCGGCTGGCCAAGTTCGGCGGCATTCAGCATGCCATCGGCGGTGACCGGATTGATCAGCAGCGCAGGCGCGGTAGCATCAACCGCCACGTTGTGCGTTGTGCTGGCCGTATTGCCCGCCGCATCGCTGGCACTGGCGCTCACGGTGTAATTACCGTCCGCAATCGCCGCCAGATCGTTTGACGGAACGCTCAGCGTCCATGCGCCGTTCGCGCCGACTTCTGCGGTATAACTTTTTCCGTTCAGCACCACGGTCACTTCAGTGCCCGTCGCCAGCATGTCGCTGCCGCCAGAAATCGTCAGGCTGGTGCCCTTTTCCGCCGCATTGATAATGTCGTCCTGCGCAATCGTGTCGATGCTCAGGCTGACCGCACTGGCATTCACGGTGATCAGGTGATCGCTGCTGCCGGTGTTGCCCGCGCTGTCGGTAATGCTGACAGAAATCGTGTTCTCGCCGGAGGCTAGCCCCTTAATCACGCCAGCCGGAACGCCGACACTCCAGTTGCCGCTGGCATCCACCACCGTGGAATAAGTGACTCCGCCAATCACCAGCGTGACCAGATTGCCCGGCTGGGTGCCGGTGCTGCCGCCGCTAATGACCTGTGCCTGCGAGTGTTCCGTCGCGTTCAGCACATCGTCGCCCGCCACTGTATTCACGCTGACGACCGGCGCAGTGATATCCACCAGAACTGAACCGCTGACAGAAGAGCTGTTGCCCGCCACGTCTTTCACCGTCGCGTTCACAGCGTAGGTACCGTCGGTCAGCGCCGAGGCGTCCGCCGCCGGAACCGACGTGCTCCAGGTGCCGTCGGTGCCGACGGTCGCGGTGTAATCGTTGCCGTTCAGG
>Ga0157371_10003804_pt1 | contig 13505 bp, 11 predicted proteins | sample C45metaG_FD_113462 | JGI IMG/M metagenome (GOLD analysis project Ga0157371, IMG submission 113462) | Corn rhizosphere microbial communities from Kellogg Biological Station, Michigan, USA - C4-5 metaG | ecosystem: Host-associated > Plants > Roots > Rhizosphere > Soil | place: USA: Michigan...
TCTTCCCCTGTCCTGTAATTTATCAATTGAATATCCTGTTGTTTTATCCTGGTTCTTTGAAATGAGAACACCATTGTTTCGTCCCGGAATAAATCCTTTCCACGGCTTGTATTCAAGGAAACGATGGGCCATTACGGCTTCACCGGCAGTGTTGGTCAACATCGTAGAACGCAATCCAATCAAACCTCTTGAAGGAATTTCAAACTCAAGATGCTGCATTTCACCTTTGTTTTCCATGATGGTCATTTCACCTTTTCTTTGGGTAACAAGGTCGATCACTCTTCCACTATATTCTGAAGGCACATCTACCACAAGATTTTCGTAAGGTTCGCAAGTTTGGCCATTTATTTCTTTAGTAATTACCTGCGGCTGGCCTACCGTAATTTCATAACCTTCACGTCTCATCGTTTCTACCAAAATACTTAAATGCAGGATTCCACGGCCATAAACCATGAAGCTATCTGCACTGTCAGTTTCTGCTACACGAAGCGCCAGGTTTTTTTCCAATTCTTTTTCCAACCTGTCTTTTAAATGCCGGGATGTTACAAACTTTCCGTCTTTACCAAAAAACGGAGAATTGTTAATGCTGAATTGCATGTTCATGGTTGGCTCATCAACACTTATAACCGGCAACGCTTCAGGGTTTTCAAAGTCCGCCAAAGTTTCGCCAATATTAAAACCATCAATTCCTACCACCGCACAGATATCGCCGGCTTTCACCTCAGTCACTTTTTTCTTGCCTAATCCTTCAAAAACATACAATTCTTTTACGCGTGTTTTTTGGACCGTTCCATCCAATTTTACCAGAGATAACGGCTGTGAATCTTTTATAACTCCTCTTGCGACTTTTCCAATCGCGATTCTTCCTAAAAATGAAGAATAATCAAGCGAAGTGATTTGCATTTGCAAGGTTCCTTCTGCCGCAGACGGCTCAGGAACTTTTTCAAGAATGGTATCTAATAAAGGGAAAATATTATCAGTTGGTTCAAGAGTTGTGTTCATCCAACCTTGCTTGCTTGAACCATAAACGGTTGAAAAATCAAGTTGTTCTTCTGTGGCATCAAGATTAAAAAACAATTCAAAAACAGCGTCATGAACTTCATCAGGACGACAGTTCGGTTTGTCCACTTTATTAATTACCACAATCGGGCGAAGGCCTAACTGCAATGCTTTTTGCAACACAAATCTTGTTTGCGGCATCGGGCCTTCAAAAGCGTCAACCAATAAAAGTACGCCGTCAGCCATTTTCAATACACGTTCTACTTCACCACCAAAATCACTGTGGCCCGGAGTATCAATTACATTTATTTTTACTCCTTTATATGTAACAGAAATATTTTTACTAAAGATTGTGATGCCACGCTCTCTTTCGAGGTCGTTGTTATCCATGATCAACTCACCTGATTCCTGGTTTTCACGAAAGATATTCGTGCTGTGTAAAATCTTATCAACCAAAGTCGTTTTTCCATGATCAACGTGAGCAATGATTGCGATGTTTCTAATGTCCATAATATTGTTTGTCCTTGCGGGCATAATGCCCTAAATTTTTTAAGGCTGCAAAGGTACGTCAATTAAGGTTCTTAGCAAGAAGAAAACATAAACTTAACAGTTAAGAAATTAAATTTGCAAGAGCGCTGTTTAGTTCATTTTAAACCGCCTTTTTTTGAAAAAATAAATAAAGCAAAATAATGCTGAAAAGGAAATTTCTGCCGTCGGTTTATCTCTGTATTTTTCTCGATATTCTCGGGCTTGTGAGCTATTTGTTGCCTCTTGTGGGCGAAGCCGAAGACATTGTTTGGGCACCTGTTTCTGCTGTATTATTTTATTTTTTATTTGGGAAAAAGAAGTTTGGAATCTTGGGAGGTCTATTTTCTTTCCTCGAACAGATATCACCCGGCCTCGATTTTATCCCTGCATTTACAATTGCCTGGTTTTTAAAAAAGCGCGAAATTGAAAAGACACGGTTGGCAGTAAACCAATAAAAAAGATGAATTTTTATTTTGACTGATAAGAGCATTTCTTCCTGAAATAAAAAAATAAGTAGTTTTAGAATATTTTCAATTAACTCTTTTGATAAAATTCTACACTTAAACTACAGAAGTTATGTCCAAACTTTTCCTTTCATTTTTGTCGTTGTTTATGCTGCAATTGGCGATCGCACAAACCAATCAAATCCATGGTTTTTTTCAAAAGAATGTAGATAATCAATTGAAGCTTGAATCGTCTTTTGATAATAATTTAAGTGCAGAAAATGTTGGCGAAAGGATGAAAAAACTGTCAGCCCAGCCACATCATCTTGGCTCTCCCGGCAGTAAAGCCAATGCAGAATATATTTTGAATCAGTTTAAAAACTGGGGTTGGGATGCACAAATTGAAACTTTTCATGTATTGTTTCCAACACCCAAAACTAGGTTATTGGAAATGACTTCTCCCACTATTTACAAAGCTGGTTTAAAGGAACCAGCGTTGAAAGAGGATCCTACAAGCGGCCAGCAAGGGCAGTTGCCAACTTACAACGCTTACAGCGCGGATGGGGATGTGATAGGCAAATTGGTTTTTGTAAATTATGGTTTACCGGATGATTACAAGATTTTGGATCAAATGGGAATTTCTGTAAAAGGGAAAATCGTTATTGCAAAATATGGTCACAGCTGGCGCGGAACCAAACCAAAAGTAGCGCAGGAACATGGCGCAATTGGCTGCATTATTTATAGTGATCCGGCAGATGACGGCTATTTTGCGGGAGATGTATATCCGAAAGGTCCTTTCAAAAATGAGTACGGAGTGCAGCGAGGTTCTGTAATGGACATGGTAATTTATCCCGGAGATCCTCTTACGCCCGGTATTGGTGCAACAGAAGGTGCGAAGAGATTGGACCGGTTAAAAGCGCCTAATCTTTTAAAAATTCCGGTTCTTCCTATCAGTTATCACGATGCAACGCCTTTGCTTCAATCGTTGCAAGGACCTTTGGCGCCGGGAAGCTGGCACGGCGGTTTGCCTTTCGCTTATCATATTGGCGGTGAAAAAACTACCGTTCATTTAAAAGTGGCATTTAACTGGGATTTGGTTCCTTGTTATGATGTCATAGCAAAAATGAAAGGTGCGAAATATCCTGATGAATGGGTGGTTAGAGGCAATCACCAGGATGCCTGGGTAAATGGCGCGGATGACCCGGTGAGCGGTTTGTCGGCTTTGATGGAAGAAGCAAAATCAATTGGGGAAATGAGAAAGAACGGCTGGCAGCCGGATCGGACTTTGGTTTATTGTGCATGGGATGGCGAAGAACCTGCATTGCTCGGATCAACTGAATGGGTGGAAGAGCATGAAAAAGAGTTGCAGCAGAAAGCAGTAGTTTATATTAATTCTGATAATCATGCGCGTGGTTTTTTATTTGCTGAAGGATCGCATGCGTTGGAACCAATGATGGACCAAATAGCCAAATCGGTAACCGATCCGCAAACGGGCGTAAGTGTTTTTGAACGTGCGAAAGCTCATCAAGCCATTTCAACAAACAACACAGAACAAAGAGAAAAAATATTAGCACAAGATCAACTCAAATTATATGCGATGGGTTCAGGGTCAGACTATTCTGCTTTTATTCAACACGCGGGCATTCCGGCTTTGAATATTGGCTATGGCGGCGAAGGAAGCGGCGGCGAGTATCATTCTATTTACGATTCTTATTATGATTTTTCAACTTTTAAAGATCCCGGTTTTCACTATGAAGTGGCTTTGGCAAAGACTGCGGGTCACGCCGTTTTGCGGATGGCCGACGCAGATGTTTTGCCTTTTGATTTTACCCATTTATACAAAACCATAAATGGTTATGCAGATGAATTGACAACACTTTTAAAGAATGAAAGGCAGTCGACTGAAGTGCAAAACGAATTGATTAAATCGGGTGATTATAAAGTGGGAGAAGATCCTAAAAAGCATTTGTTGGAGCCTGAAATAAAAGAGGACGTTCCTTACCTTGATTTTTCGCCTCTTGAAAATGCTTTATCTAATTTGAAGAAAAGCGCCGATACTTTGAAAAAGGTTTATGAAGAGAAAATAAAAACAAATTCTGTAACTCCTGATTTTAATCAGTCACTGTACAAAGCTGAGCAGCAACTGCTTACTGAAAATGGTTTGCCGCGTCGTTCTTGGTACAAACACACGATTTATGCACCCGGTTTTTATACCGGTTATGGCGTAAAAACTATGCCGGGCATCCGCGAAGCAATAGAGCAAAGGAATTGGAAAGAAGCGCAGGAGCAAATTGCGGTGGACGCAAAAACGATCCAGGATTTGGCTGATTATTTAAAGAATGTCGAATCAGAATAATACAATAGTAAACAAACAAATAATCAGGATTTTTATTTTATTATCAACCGAAAAATATGGAACATATAAGAATACTTTCCGGCAAAAAAAGAATTGCGCTTGTTGCCCACGATAATAAAAAGAAAGATCTGATAGAATGGGCGATCTACAATAAAACCGTTTTATCAGAACATGAACTGATCGCAACAGGAACTACCGGCAGGTTGCTGGAAGAAAAATTGGGAAGGCCTGTAAAAAAATTATTGAGCGGTCCGCTTGGCGGCGATCAGCAAATGGGTGCAATGGTGGCTGAAGAAAAACTCGACATGATGGTTTTCTTTTGGGATCCGATGGAAGCGCAACCTCATGATAGTGATGTAAAAGCTTTACTGCGGCTTGCGGTTGCATGGAATATTTTAATGGCGTGTAATCGTACCACCGCTGATTTTATTCTTACTTCTGTGTTGATGCAGCAAGATTATCCGGCAGTTGTTCCGGATTATTCGGGTTATTTAACGAGGAAATTGATTGAATAAAATTTAAGAACTTCTCAATTTTTGTTTCCCGGTTTCAATCGTAAATTGCATATCCCTTATGCGTTTCCAACTCAATTCATCATATAAACCAGCCGGTGATCAGCCGGAAGCAATCGAACAACTGACCAAAGGAATTTTGGAAGGTGAGAAGTACCAGACGTTGCTGGGTGTAACTGGTAGCGGAAAAACTTTCACGATGGCCAATGTGATTCAAAATGTGCAGCGGCCAACGTTGGTTCTTACTCACAACAAAACGCTTGTAGCTCAGTTGTACGGCGAGTTTCGTCAATTTTTTCCTGATAATTCCGTTGGTTATTTTGTTTCTTATTACGATTATTACCAGCCGGAAGCGTATATGCCTGTCAGTGATACTTACATTGAAAAAGATTTAAGCATTAATGAAGAATTAGATAAACTTCGTCTTGCTGCAACGTCGCAATTGTTGACCGGAAGAAGAGACATTATCGTTGTCGCGAGCGTGAGTTGCATTTATGGAATCGGTAATCCAAAAGATTTTGCCGAAGGTGTGGTTAGAATTCAAGAAGGACAAACAATAAGCCGCCAGGGATTTTTGCATTCTTTGGTCAACAGTCTGTATTCAAGAACGCAGGGCGATTTTGCCCGCGGAACTTTTCGGGTAAAAGGCGATACGGTTGATATTAATCTTCCTTACATGGATAATGGCTACCGGATCACTTTTTTTGGAGACGAAATTGAAAGCATCGAAACGCTTGAACTGAGTTCGGGAAAAAGAATTTCAAAAGTGGATAACGCGGCAATCTTTCCTGCGAATCTTTACATTGCTCCAAAAGATAAACTCCAACAAATCCTGTATGAAATTCAGGACGAAGCCGCAAGACAAACAGAATATTTTAAAGAAACAGGAAAATATATTGAAGCGCAAAGAATTTCTGAAAGAGTGAATTATGATGTGGAAATGATTCGTGAATTAGGTTATTGCAATGGCGTCGAAAATTATTCAAGATTCTTTGACAGGCGCGAACCCGGCACACGGCCCTTCTGTCTGCTTGATTATTTCCCAAATGATTTTTTATGCATTATTGACGAAAGTCACCAGACAATTCCACAGGTGAGTGGAATGTATGGTGGTGACCGTTCAAGAAAATTAATTTTGGTGGATTACGGTTTTCGTTTGCCTTCGGCTTTGGATAATCGTCCATTGAATTTTAATGAATTTGAATCAATGCTGAATCAGACAATTTACGTAAGCGCCACTCCGGGCGAGTACGAATTGGAAAAATGCGGAGGTGTTGTGGTGGAACAGGTTGTGCGGCCGACAGGATTGCTTGACCCTCCGATTGAAATCCGTCCGTCCGTAAACCAGATTGATGATTTGCTCGATGAAATTGATAAGCGGGTTAACAAGGGCGATCGGGTGTTGGTGACAACATTAACCAAGCGGATGGCCGAAGAGATGGATAAATATTTGCATCGCATCAATATCAAATCAAAATACATTCACAGTGAAGTGCATACGCTTGACAGGATAGAAATCCTTCGCCAATTACGCCTGGGAGAAATAGATGTTTTGGTAGGTGTCAATCTTTTGCGCGAAGGTTTGGATTTGCCGGAAGTATCACTGGTAGCCATTTTGGACGCTGACAAAGAAGGCTTTTTGCGTAATGAAAGATCACTTACCCAAACTGCGGGTAGGGCTGCCCGTAATGTGGAAGGGCTGGTAATTTTTTATGCCGATCAGATTACAGAAAGCATGCAAAAAACAATCGATGAAACGAATCGCCGGCGTGAAAAACAAATTCAGTATAACATTGAACATAACATTACTCCGAAAACGATTAAAAAATCTATCGAACAAATAATGGGACAAACATCAGTTCTCGATATTAAAGGAACGACGGAATCTCCTTACGCAATTGATGATAATTTAAATACCATCGCTGCCGAAGAGCAGGTAGAATATAAAACCATTCCGCAATTGGAAAAAGCAATCTCGCAAATAAAACGCATGATGGAAAAAGCGGCTAAGGATATGGATTTTATGGAAGCTGCACGACTTCGCGATGAAATGTTTAGGATGCAGGGGGAATTGAAGGAGATGAAAAAGTAAAATAAAAATCGCCGGTAAAACTTCGTTTACTGCTAACCGTTAATTCATAAACGCAGGTTTTGTTCTCAACACCTTTTTATAAACAGGGCAACTTTCAATATGCGCTCCAGGCAAATAACCGGTGCTCATCAAAAATTCATTTACAATTTCTCCGCCCGTGAATTTGAAAGTTTTTTTAAAAATCTTTACCCATTCTTCTTTTGTTTTTGGATGATGATGTTCTATCCATTTTTTAAAAGAACCAAATTCTTTTTGAAGTCCCAAAATCGTTTTAGCATTCTCAATCGCTGCGTTTATTTTTAACCGATTCCGGATGATTCCCGCATCATTCATCAATCGTTCAAAATCTTTTTCTTGAAAAGAAGCCACTTTTTTAATATTGAAATCTTTGTAAGCTTTTTTAAAATTTTGTTGCTTGTTTAAGATCGTCGTCCAACTCAATCCAGCCTGGTTTATCTCCAAAATGAATCTTTCAAAAAGTTCGTTGTCATCATCTATTGGAAATCCATAAAAGTTGTCATGATAAATCCGATGAATATTTTCCTTATCCATCATAACGATCGCTTCGCAATATGATTTTGGTTTTTCCATTCAATGAGTTTTTTAAAAGAATTGAAATTAAGTAAAATCGAAAAGACGTGATTATCTTTATTTAGCATAAGCAGTAAACAAATAATTTCAATCGATTTTTATTCTATGCCTGTTGAATTTGATACAACCCAGGAATATGTGTTAGAAGATGATCGCGTTTTGCTTCGTCCTTTAAAATTGGACGATTATGAGAGCCTTTTGCCTTTTGCATTGAACGAACCGGAACTTTGGAAATATTCATTGATCACTGCAGCAGGAGAAGAAGGGCTCGCCAATTACCTGGAAGTGGCACTGGAAGCGAGAACTGCGCGCAAGGAATATCCGTTTATTGTTTTTGATAAACGAACCAACAGATATGCTGGTAGCACAAGATTTTACGATATTAATCCTGCTTTTAAAACTTTGCAATTGGGCTACACGTGGTATGGAAAAAACTTTCAACGGACGGGCCTCAACAGGCATTGCAAACTTCTCCTTTTGTCTTTTGCCTTCGAAGATTTGCAAATGGAAAGAGTTGAATTTAGAGCCGACAACAAAAATGAAAGAAGCATTGCGGCGATGAAGTCAATTGGCTGTAAAGTGGAAGGGGTTTTAAGAAGCAACATGCCCACGAGAGATTCAAATGTAAGAAGAGACAGCATTATTTTGAGTATTTTAAAAGAGGAGTGGTTTGGGGCAGTAAAAGAAAGGCTCATCAAAAGTTTACATTAAAGCTTACTTTAAAAAAAAATTCCTACTTTCAATTGCTAAAGAATGTTATGGCAACGACAATAAAAATTCCGAAAAATCCTTCGAGGAAAGAACTTGACAAAATCAAGGAAACAATTGAAAAATTTCCTCGGAAAAACGCATCAAAGCATTTTGGCAAGTTGAAATGGCCAATGGACGGTTTGGAGTACCAAAAAATGGTGCGTAATGAATGGAATTAATCTTGCCAATGTTGTTTTTGATACCAACGCTTTCATATATTTTGCAGGTGGCGATCAAAGATTGCTTCCTTATAAAGATTCCACCATCTATTTATCAGAGTTCACAGAAATTGAATTAAAAGGTAGGTTTGGAATTACTGAAAAAGAAATAAGAAAGCTAGAAGAAATTCTTCGCGATTTTATCATCCTTCCGTTCAACAACGAAATAAAAGAAAGGACAATCGCTCTGAGACATAAGAATAAATTAAAATTACCCGATGCACTGATCGTTTCTACTGCTTTGTGGATAGATCTTCCATTTATTACAGCAGATAAAGATTTTAGGAAAGTTCCTGCTCTAAATTTAATCTTGTTATAACTCTGCCATGAAAAGAGAGCTCACTTCCTGGTACAGCCCTTCCGTAAATAAGGATATGCCTATAGTTACGTATGGCGATTATGGTTTTGGGCTATTGCTGATACCTACTGCAGCTGCTGATTACCTGGAATACGAAAGATTTCAATTAATTGATTCTATAGCCTCTTTTATCGATTCCGGAAAAGTAAAAGTCTTTTCCATCAACAGCCTTAACAATGAAAGTTGGATGCATCCTACAATCTGGGGCGAGCATAAAGCGATCCGCCACAACCAGTTTAATCAATATGTGTTTAACGAAGTAATTCCTTTTATAAAAAACAGCACTTCTTTAGAAACGCCGATCATTACTTGTGGTGCCAGTTTTGGCGCTTTGCATAGCATGAATTTGTTTTTGAAAAGACCGGATATTATCAACGGAGTAATTGCGATGAGCGGCGTTTATGATTTGCATGAATACACAAAAGGCTATGATGATGAGCAGGTCTATTATAATTCACCGATGAATTACATGCCCAATCTTACTGACAATTGGTATCTGGAAAATATTCGTAAAAGCAATCACATTCATATTTTATCAGGAAGCGGCGATCATGAAGATCCGGGCGCTGCCGGAAGATTTGCAAGAATTTTGTACGATAAAGGAATCAATTATGAGCTGGATATTTGGGGCACTGATATGCGGCATGACTGGCCTACGTGGCGGGATATGTTGCCTCATTACCTGGGAACGAGATTCTAAAACTTAACCACTCCTTTACAAACAGCGGCATTTATACTGTTGGCTAATCGTTATTTTTGTCAGATGGAAAAAAAGTTATTTCTCCTTGATGCAATGGCATTGATCTATCGTGCGTACTATGCGTTGATCCGCAGCCCGATCATTACCACAAAAGGAAAAAATACCAATGCACAATACGGTTTCACCAATACTTTATTTGACCTTCTAAGCAGAGAAAATCCAACACATCTTGCGGTAGCGTTTGACACCTATGCACCTACTGAACGCCATACTGATTTTGCAGCATACAAAGCCCAAAGACAGGATGCCCCGGAAGATTTATTGGCGGCGATTCCTGATATAAAAAAAATAATTGAAGGTTTTAATCTTCCCGTTGTGGAGTGCGATGGATATGAAGCGGACGATATTATAGGCGGTCTTGCACAGCAGGCAGAAAAGGAACGTTACGAAGTTTTTATGGTTACGCCTGATAAAGATTTCGGCCAATTGGTTACGAAAAATATCAAGATATATAAGCCTGGATACCAGGGTGGAAAAGTTGAAATTTTAGGCGAGAAAGAAGTTTGTGAAAAATGGGGAATTGAAAACGTAAAACAGGTAATAGATATTCTCGGTTTAATGGGCGATGCGAGCGACAACATTCCCGGTATTGCAGGAGTTGGAGAGAAAACGGCTGCTAAATTATTGGCGCAATATGGATCGGTGGAAAATGTATTGGAAGATGCAGATAACATAAAAGGTGCTTTGGGAGAAAAGATAAGAGCGGGAAAAGAAATGGCGATTCTGAGTAAAAAGCTCGCAACTATAATTACCGATGTTCCTTGCAAATTTCATGAAGAAGATTTCAGGGTGAAAGCATACAACACAGAAGCCTTAAGAGATCTTTTTACCGAACTCGAATTTAAATCTTTGGGCAGAAGAATTTTGGGTGATGAATACAGTGTGTTTGTTGTAGAAAAACAAGTTATTCAAACGGACCTCTTCGGTAATGCGATGGAAACGACGGTTACAGAAGCGAAAGTTGAAAAAGTAGAGAAGGAAGCGCCTGGTCTTCTTGCCGAAAAAAATATTTCAAATACTGAACACAATTACCAGCTCGTTGAAGGCGAAGACGCAATAAGGGAGTTAGTAAACGAACTTTTAAAGCAAAAAGAAATTTCGTTTGATATTGAAACAACTAATGTTGAAGCAAACGACGCCGATTTGGTAGGATTAAGTTTTTCATTCAAACCCGGCGAAGGGTATTATGTTCCATGTTCTGATGATGAAGAACAGGTTGTGAAACTTTTGAAACATTTTGAACCTGTATTTAGTGATGAAACTAAAATTTGGATCGGTCAAAATATAAAATACGATCTTCTGGTTTTAAAATGGTATGGTGTCGAGTTCAAAGGAAAGTTATTTGATACGATGCTTGCGCATTATGTAATCGAAAGTGAAGGGCGAAGAAATATGGATTTGTTGAGTGCGCAATATCTTGGTTATGTTCCAATTTCCATTGAAGAGTTGATTGGAAAAAAAGGGAAGAACCAGGGAAATATGCGCGATGTGGAAGTTGAAAAAGCAAAAGAATATGCGGTAGAAGATGCTGACATTACGCTGCAATTGAAACACGTTTTTACGCCATTCCTTAAAGAGAAAGAAGTTGAAAAAGTTTTTGAAGAAGTTGAATCTCCTTTGATAAAAGTCTTGCTAGATATGGAGTTTGAAGGAGTGAACATCGACGTTGAATTTTTAAACGTCTATTCAAAAGAATTGGAAACAGAAGCAAAGCGCTCAGAAGAAAGTGTGTATGAACAGGCCGGCATCAAATTCAATCTTGCTTCTCCGAAACAGTTGGGCGAAGTTCTATTTGAAAAAATGCAGTTGGGCGATAAGGTGAAAAAAACGAAAGGAGGTCAGTATTCAACGGGCGAAGATGTGTTGTTGAAATTGGCAAAAGACAATCCCATCGTGGAAAATATTTTAAATTTTCGCGAGCTTACAAAATTAAAATCAACATACGTTGATGCGCTCCCGCAATTGATCAATAAAAAATCCTGCAGGGTTCATACCTGTTACGGACAGGCAATTGCAGTGACAGGACGATTGAGCAGTAACAATCCGAATCTTCAAAACATTCCTGTTCGCACTGAAAGAGGACGTGAAATAAGAAAAGCATTTATCCCGCGAAACAGTGATCATCTTATTATTTCTGCAGATTATTCACAAATTGAATTAAGAATTGTTGCGGCTATAAGTGGCGATCCTGCAATGTCAGAGGCATTCAGGCAGGAGAAAGATATTCATACGGCAACGGCGGCAAAAGTTTTTAATGTAGAAGAAGATGACGTAACGAAAGAAATGCGCTATAAAGCCAAGAGTGTAAACTTTGGAATTATCTACGGACAAGGAGCTTTTGGACTTTCACAGAATTTGAATATCAGCAGAACAGAAGCGAAAGAAATCATTGACAATTACAAGAAACAATTCTCCCATATAGAAAAATATATGGAAGAGATGAAAGACTTTTGTAAACGTAACGGTTATGTACAAACGCTAATGGGAAGAAAGCGTTGGTTGAAAGACATTAACTCTTCCAACTTTACCGTGCGCAGTTATGCAGAACGAAATGCGATCAATTCGCCAATCCAGGGAACTGCAGCGGATATGATAAAACTCGCGATGATCAATATTCATAAAGAATTTCAGAAACGTAAATTCAAATCAAAAATGATCATGCAGGTGCATGATGAATTGGTTTTTGATGCTCACAAATCTGAAGTTGAACTTATTAAACCGATTATAATTGATGGAATGAAGAATGCACTTCCTCTTCCGAACAATGTTCCAGTTGAGGCTGAAATTGGTGTTGGCGAAAACTGGCTTGAGGCGCATTAAGTTTTCCAGTCAACCGTAACTTTCGTCGTTTATTTTCATTCACGTATTTTTATAAAAAAAAGTTTTTGAACCAAACAATTTTTGCAAAAGATCTGACTAAAAAATACGGTAAGCGTACCGTAAATAATAAGGTTTCCTTCCAGGTGAGCCAGGGAGAAATTGTGGGCTTGCTTGGCCCGAATGGTGCGGGAAAAACCACTTCATTTTACCAGGTGGTTGGGTTGGTGAAACCTGATGATGGCGATGTTTATTTGAATGATCTTAATATCACCAAACTTCCAATGTATAAAAGAGCACAAATGGGGCTTGGCTATTTGCCGCAGGAAGCAAGTGTGTTCAGAAAACTAACGGTAGAAGACAATATTGCTGCCGTTCTTGAGATGACAAAGCTTTCAAAAAAAGAGCAAAAGGAAAAACTGGAAACGCTGATTGGAGAATTTAATCTTGACCATGTGCGCAAAAGTAATGGCGATGTACTAAGCGGCGGCGAAAGAAGAAGAACAGAAATTGCCCGGGCTTTGGCTGTTGATCCAAAATTTATTTTGCTTGACGAACCTTTTGCCGGCATTGATCCGATCGCAGTTGAAGACATTCAATCGATTGTTACCAAGCTCAGGTATAAAAATATCGGCATTTTAATCACTGATCATAACGTAAACGAAACGCTTTCTATTTGTGATCGCGCCTATCTGCTTATTGAAGGGAAAATTTTTATCGAAGGCTCGGCCGAAGAGTTGGCGAAAGACGAACAGGTGCGCAGGTTGTATCTCGGAAGAAACTTTGAACTGAAAAGAAAAGATTATTTACATTCAGATGTTTTTAAGTGATTGGATGTTGATTCTAAGCCATTCTAAACTCTAAACTCTAAACTATCCCAAACCCTATCCAAACTGGTTATCTGTTTCTAAATTGTAAACATCTAAACCATTCTACATTTTGAAACTCCTGAGTCCTGTCATATCGCATTTAGCGCGAATGCGTTTGTGGGGTGTCGAAAATTGGATCGCGTATCCAATTTTGGCACAACGGAATGTTCTGCAGCATTTGGTTACACAGGCACAATACACTGAATTTGGAA
>Ga0157371_10003805_pt1 | contig 13503 bp, 12 predicted proteins | sample C45metaG_FD_113462 | JGI IMG/M metagenome (GOLD analysis project Ga0157371, IMG submission 113462) | Corn rhizosphere microbial communities from Kellogg Biological Station, Michigan, USA - C4-5 metaG | ecosystem: Host-associated > Plants > Roots > Rhizosphere > Soil | place: USA: Michigan...
ACGAACGTATGATAACTGCCGCGCAGTGGGGCGCTATTGGTGTCATAAGGGAATTAATCCATCAGGGTGCTGATGTGAACACCCATAACAAGGATGGCATGACACCGCTGATTGTCGCCGTTTATAATCACCAGCATGACGCTGTTAAGCTCTTGTTAGCTCTTGGCGCTGATGTAAATATCGCCGATGCAAGCGGAAGCAGCGCGCTCATGGGGGCTGCTATTAAGGGTTACACAGACATTGCCGGATATTTGATCGTTGCAGGTGCCGGATTTAACACCCAAAACCGAAATGGCAGCACTGCCTTAATGCTTGCGGTCATGTATGAACGTGATAACGTGCTCGAACTACTCCTCGAAAAAGGCGCTGATCCACACTTGAGCGATCGCGACGGTCGGACAGCCGCTGATATCGCCAGCCAGCAGGGCAATCAGCAGGCGCTCACGCTAATATGTCAATCCACCTTATAGAAAGAAGCTCTTCAATTTGTTGCGACTGTCGAAAAGAGGTCTGATATCCTGCTACAGATCTTAAAGCCGCTAAAGATGACGCTTTGATAGCTTACGACCTTGGCCTATATACCTATTGGAACCAAGTAAATAAGGTTGCGGCCTACGCTAATTACGCGAAAATCATGGGATAAGTCACAAAAAATCATTTGCGTAAACCAAAACTGATCACGAACGTACATCTTTGATGTGAGAATTATCGTGGTGGATGATCATCCTTCCGTCAATTGTGGCCTGTGCCGGTATTTGGATCGCCAGGACGATATAAAGTCTTGGATACGGTCACGCCGCGCTCGCCTTGTTAAAGGGCAGGATAGCGGCCAATATGGTGCTCAACCTTCAAGGCTATGTTCATATTTCATATAATTCAATATTTATAAAACTTCACTGATATAGCAATTCGATTATAGTTGAAGTCGTCCAATCGGTAACCTTCGAGGAATTTTTTCTGCCTTCGATTGTTTTTGCCCCTTTACGATTTTTCTTCCCAGATAGTATTTACGGCCTGTTCGCTTGCTTATACCAGATTTACCGGTAAATCGAGCGCCTCGTGCTTTAAAAGTTAGTTTTAATATTTTGTTACTAACGGCTAAAATGCTTCCCCAAGGTTTAGCACCAGCGCTTTATAGCCTTTGCTGAAGGCGTAATCAATACCGATATTGGTGTTGGAACCCTTATTGAATTTTATCCGAAGGCCCGTACCGGCGGCCGGGTGCCAGGATTTGAACAAAGTGCCCGAACCACTGACGGTATTAACGTCGGCGAATAGCACGAACCCCAACAAGCCATTAGCGGTCAGATCACGCCGGTATTCACTTTCGAAGTAAAATAATGATTTGCCGCGGTAGCGGTTCTGATCAATACCCTCGCCGGAACGGTTATAAGGATCCCAGCCGAGGCTTGGCAGGTCGAGATAAGGCGCATTACTGTTGAACACGGTCCAGAAATAAGACCAGAAAGCCAGCGTATTCTGCTGATTTTTATTGGCCTTATTCAGCGGTACATATTTTCGGTAGTCTACATACAGGGAGTTCCAGCTGTTGTTGCTGCCCATAAAAGCCGGATTTAACCGGTAAACAATATTTAAATAGGAACCGGGGAGCGGATTGATCGAATTGTTACGCGTATCGTACAGCAAAGACAGGTTGATGCCCGAAGATACCGAGCTGCTGCCGGTGCCGTAAGCATAGCCGGTATATTGCTTCAGATCAACCCCGGGATCGTCGCTTTTAACGCTACTGTGATAATCGAGGTTATACCCGCCACCGGCAAAGAAATATGGTGTGATCCGTTTGAGCGCGCTTTGATAAAAGCGGATATAGTTGTTATTTACCAGGGATCTATCGCTGTAGGTATGGCTGCTGCCTAACCCCCAGGTATATTGCGGATAGACCAGGAAGCGGATATCGCCCTGTATGTTCCAGGTATTATCCTTCAGCCAGATGCTTGAACGCAGCGGCAGGCCAAATCTACCCTTCAAGTTCCAGTAAGGCGCGAATGTTGCGCTCGATAAGTTGGTCGTGCTCTGCGGTCCAAGGTAAGTTCCGGCCGTAGTGCTGGTGATCAGGGCCCTGCCCGTACCGCCAGGTACCGCACCGGGAATGGGCAGAATAGAAAAATAGATCTTCTTCTCCTGCTGTGTCCTGGGTTTTTGCGGATTGATTTTAAATAGCTCTTTGGCTATGTCGATCAGGTCGGTTTGCCTGGCGGTATCCTTGACAGCGCTTTGTTTTGGGATCATATTCGAGGCATCCTGGGCCAGCAAGAGCGTAGGGAAACAGCAAAACAGGAACACCACCCATTTGAATAATATTTTCATCTTCGATTGTTTGCTTAGCGCCTTAGCCTTTTAGGGCTATAGGCCACCAGGTATTGTAAATTTTGCCTCCGGATTGCTGTGGCGTCCCAGGTTTTTTCCACTCCGGACGGCTTTTGAGCTAATTTGAACCTAACGGAACTGAGTACCTCAGCCAACATCTCTGGCAGCATATTGACAGAAAGTGTCGGGGAATACTGGTTTTCGATAGCTGCTTTTTCCACGCTGCTGGCCATGCCGAGCTCCCAGTTCTCATCGGCTTTGAAGCCGAATTCGCGGGCACAGTTCTTCTGGTCATAGAAATATATCTTTGCCTGGAATTCAATAGTTTGATCACTCATTTATTTCTTTTTATTAATAGCTGCGTCGTCTTTCGACACTGTTTTCTTCCCGGCCTGGTAATCGGAGGTGGCTTTTTTGCCTTCTGTGGACGGTGCCTTTTTGACGTTTTTACCACCTTTGTCTTTGCTCATGATATGATGTTTTAATAATTTGAATTAATAAGTTTTTCTCAGTTTAATGATCCGTAGCCAGTGCATGGCCTTCATAACAGGATAAACCGGGTCGATCTCAAACCAACGGTTGCCGAAGTTGGCGCTGTTAGGGTGTTTATGGTGATTATTCTGAAAGAGTTCACCCAGCATCAGAAAGTCGAACGGCGTAGTGTTTTTAGATTTGTCTTTATTATCGAAATTGGTATAGCCGTATTTGTGGCCGCACCAGTTGACGATAGCGCCATGGATGGGGCCCATCATGAAGTGGATAGGCAGCAATAAAAACAACCACCAATAAGGAGCAAAGAAAATATAGAATGCAGTATAAGCCGCACCGAATAAAATCCGCGACAGCAATGAAGAACCCATACGGTCGACCAGCGGCCATTCGGGATAGTGACCGGGAAACTGTGCTTCCGGATCTTTCGTCCGTTTAAGGTAATCGCTGAAGGTATTGATCGTTGCTTTCATCATCTGAAAGACATCAACGAAGAAATGCGGTGAATGCGGATCTTGTTCTGTATCACTGAAGGCGTGATGCGCACGGTGCATGAGCGCATAGGCGCGTGGATTTAAAAACGAAGCGCCCTCAAAAAGATAGGCCAATAAATAAAATATCCGCTCCCAAAACTTATTGGTCGTAAACATGCGATGTGAAGCATAACGGTGCTGAAAGAAAGTTTGAAAAAACAGGGACAGGAACCAGTGGGCAATAAAAAAGGAGAGAATGATTAGCATATATTCAGTTAATAGCAATGGAAAGTTCGACAACCGGGAAATAACCAGGTATGGATTGGTGATTTTAGAAAACAGAGAGGGCTTTTTTCACTGTGGCCTGGACTTAGAAAGGAAAGGCAGCGCGGAATGATTAAGTGCGCTGACCGGCCAAAAAACAGCAGGTTCTTTAAAGACTACAATATTAAACGTCTTTTGTTTCTTTTTATTTGCCTGGCATATAATATTTGTCGTTGCAACATCTGGATCGGCGATAAATTGATCTACATGCTGTAAGAAATGGTCGATATTAAATGGCTTGACTATAAAGTCATTTCAGCAAACTGTGGCCTCGACATCCTGCTTAGCCTGATGTGCCGACATGATTAGCACCGGGACCCCGGCTGTTTGCTCGTTTTTACGTAGTTGCCGGCAATTGTCCAATCCATTACCGTCGGGAAGCAGGATATCCGGTATGAACATGTCCGGCAAACGATGACCAACCACTTCGTTGAAATGGTTCACGGTGCCGCACGGCCCGACATCTAGCCTGCGTTATAAGATGTAGCCATATGGCAACCTCGTTTTAGGAGTTTAGCGAGAGCAAAGCGCGGGTAATATATCTATAACTTTTTTACTTTAATCGCGTTAAGTCCTTTAGCTCCCTGCCCGGTTTCGAAGGTTACTTTATCATTCTCCCGGATGGCTTGTGTCAAACCATTGGCGTGTACAAAAATACTTTCCTGGCTGGCGAGGTCTTTGATAAAGCCATAACCTTTGGATTCGTTATAAAAGGCGACGATGCCATTTCGCACGGGATCAGCAAATGCAAGGTTTTCCTGCTTAGGTACGCCAATCTGGATATCTTCGGCATTCATTATTTTCCTTTTATTCGGATCAGGAGGGCTTGAGGTGATATTGCCGTTCTCATCAATATAAGCCATCATGTCTTCCAGGCTTTTTCCTTTGTTTGAATTTGCTTTCCTTTCTTCTGCCTTGTCTTTCTTATCAAGTTGCTTTTTAAACTTTTTCTTTTCCCGTTCCTTTTTACTGAAGGTTTCTATTAGTTTGCCCATAGGAACATAATGTACGAAAAAAACAGATGAAAAACGACGATTTAGAACTTTATTTTAAATAACGATGATCTTTACACCAATTCATAAGCGAATATAATTTTCTGAAAACCAATAATTTGTATTATTTGATATTAAATTCATTACATTTGATATACTACTATAGACTGGCCGTATAGCCAATTAAACAATCAGCGGTGCTAAACGGTAAACTATAACGGCATCCCCAATTATGATGAAAAAGGACGAGCAAATCTTTATCCTCGAAGCAGCCGGATTAAATGGGGTTTGTACTAATCATCGCCTGACAGTAACTAAAGCATTTGGCGATACAACTGCCTACCTGAAAGACGAAAATTTTGTATATGAACTCGGGGAATTGTTGCCTGATAAAGTTTCTGTGATCGTTAAAGCCGCGGCCTGCCAGGCCCTGGCATCCAATCAACCGGTCACACTACGTGGGCTGGAATTCCCGAACGCGCAATCCGTCGACATAGCTATTTACCCCTTCGTTACCGGGGCATCGGTAGCTCGTCAATTGCTTCTGCTGTTCACGCCCCCTATAAGAAAAGTCACGGACCATTCAATATTTAAGCCGGAGGATTTTCAGCTACTTACCCGGCAGCACCAAGCCGGTTTGGAAGAAAAACTTGCAAAAGCCGAGCATAAGCTGGAGCTGGCCTATGCATCAATGAAGTCGGCTGATGAAAACGCGCAATCTGTTAACGAGGAGCTGCAGTCGGCCAATGAAGAAATGCTCAGCGCTAATGAGGAACTGCAATCGGTCAATGAAGAATTACAAACGGTTAACCGGCAACAGCAACAGATCAATACCGAACTGTCCGAGTCAAACGACGACCTGAATAATTATTTTCGCAGCAATATCAATGGGCAGTTATTTGTGGATCACAACCTGCTGCTGAAAAGATTTTCACCGGCAACGGTAAAGCATATCAATCTCCGGGAAACTGATATTGGCCGGCCATTGACACATATCACGACCAATATCAGGTTACAGTCGCTCGTTTCGGACATTCAAAAGGTTATGCTGAACGGCCAGACCATTATCCGGGAAGCGGAATCAACTGACGGTAAAATCTATCAGGTCATGACCATGCCCTATATTCATCAGAACACCGATAACATAGACGGTGCCATCGTCAGCTTTTATGACATCACCGAACTAAAGGCCTTGCTTGCGGCACTGGATATCAGCAACAAGTGCCTGACCGAATCGGTTGCAGCTATGGAAGTAAGCCAGGAGAAAGTAAGCCGCTTACTGGAGAAAGAGAAATTGCTGAATAGTTTGAAGAGCCGCTTTGTATCCATGGCTTCGCACGAGTTCAAAACTCCGCTTACGTCCATCCAGCTTGCTGCCGAACTGATCGGTAGTGTCGCGCTTAAACTGGACCACCCGATCGTAAAGAAGTACACCGATACGATTAGGAGCGCGGTAAATAACCTGACTAATATCTTGAACGATTTCCTTTCGCTGGAGTTGTTGGAGACCGGCCGGGTCGATCCAATACTGAGTGAGTTCGATGTGGTCAAATTCGCGACCGATATTACCGACGATATGCAGTCCCTCGCAAAAAGGGGGCAACAAATCAGCTATCGCCATTTCGGCAATGACCGGTTTGTAACACTCAACCCCTCACTGCTTAAAAATTGTATCATCAACCTGATCAGCAATGCGATCAAATATTCCGGCACGGATTCGCTGATTAGTTTTTCTACACGTATAACCGCCGGCAAGCTGACCATCATTATCAGCGATAATGGCATTGGCATACCCGAGGAAGATCAAAAACATCTTTTTGAAGCCTTTTTTCGCGCGCGTAATACCGAAAATATACCCGGCACCGGGTTGGGCCTCAATATCGTCACACGTTATACCGCCTTGATGAACGGTAAGATCCGGTTCAAGAGCCAACTTGGTTCAGGGACAGCTTTTACGATCACCTTTCCGGTTAAAGTTAAACAATGAAACAATAAGCTCATTTAACAGCTTACTATATAATATACACCTCTTTTAATAAACCTGTCAGCCATGGCTAAAATTGTTGATCAACAGTATGTCATAGCCATCGGCGCATCTGCCGGCGGCCTGGAAGCAATATCTGCATTCTTTGACTACACGCCGCTGGATTCGGTATCCTATATCCTGATACAGCATCTTTCGGCTGATTTCAAAAGCCAAATGGTACAGATCCTGGCCCAGCATAGCAAATTACAGGTGGTTGAGGCCATTGAGAATGTGGATATCAAATCAAATACGGTGTACCTGATCCCGAGCACCAAATTCATGATCGTGAAAAATGGCCGTTTGATCCTTTCTGATAAAAAGGACCAGCCCCGCCCGCATATGACAATCGATTATTTTTTCAGTTCCCTGGCCAAGGAACGCGGGAACAAAGCAATCGGTATCATATTATCGGGCACCGGCGACGATGGTTCAAAAGGCATTGTGGCGATCAAAAAAAATGGTGGTATCGTCCTCATACAGGATCCCGCTACCGCAAACTTTAAAGGCATGCCCGAGGCCGGTATCGCAACGGGTTCCGCCGACCGTATCCTGTCACCTGAAGCCATGCCCCAGATCATAGAAGATTATGTCCGGGACGGTATGCTTGAACTGCTGACCGATCAGCCGTCGGCCCAGATCAGCGAAGCAGAACTCGCGCAGATCCTGACGTTGATCAAAGGTAATCTTCCACTGGATTTCACCGACTATAAACGCGCGACTATCATCAGGCGGATCAAGCGGCGGATGGTCGCGCTTAACTTCAGCAAGGTTGAAAAATATTATCAATATTTAAATGGAAATGCAGCAGAGATCACTTTGCTGGCCAACGATTTTCTGATCAGCGTAACCTCTTTTTTCCGCGACCCGGAAGCCTTTAAGATCATCGAAGAGAAGGTCATCCCGGAAATCATCAAAAAAAACCAGACAGAGGTACTGAAAATATGGGTAGCCGGTTGTGCAACCGGCGAGGAAGCCTACTCATTGGCGATACTTATCAAAGAGTATTTAAACAAGCATCCTAAAAATATAGAGATCAAGATCTTCGCCTCGGATATTAGCAAGGCGGCGTTAGATACCGCTTCGAAAGGTATTTATCCGGAGAGTATTATCAAAACCGTATCGAAAGAGCGGTTGCAGCAGTTTTTTACGAGAGAAGGCGCGGGTTTTAAAGTTAAACATGAGCTACGCAAAATGCTGATCTTTGCCCAACACGACGTGACCAAGAATCCGCCTTATTGTAATATCGACCTGATCAGCTGCCGCAACCTGCTTATCTACCTGAATGTGACCTTGCAGCAAAAGGTATTCGCCATGCTGCATTTCGGCTTAAAACAAGGTGGTTACCTGGTTTTAGGCCCCAGCGAGAGTGCGTCGGTCATCAAAGATGGTTTTAACGAGATCAGCAGCAAATGGAATATTCTGAAAAGCAATAAATCGGGCCGGGCTATACGTTTTGATGCATTTGCTTCTCATTATATTGGCGAAGTGAAAACAACGCGCATGGAAATACCTCCCAAATACATTGCCCCGGTATCAAAAAACGAGCTATTGGACCAGGTCAGCTCCGCGCTGTTAAGAGAGGCTGCTTTCAACGGAGTATGTACGGATCAAAACCTGTCTGTCATTCAGTCCTTCGGCAATACCCGACCCTATTTAAAGAACATCAACTTTAACCACAACCTCACCGACTTGTTGCCGGAGCATCTGACCGTTATCTTTAAAGCAGCAGCCCACAAAGCCATGAAGCTAGACGAAAAGGTGGTGCTTGACCAGGTCAACCTTAACAAAGATCAACTGATCAATATTACCCTTAGCCCATTTACCGTGACCGGGTCAGGTGAAAAGTTGCTGCTGGTATTGTTTACTGAAAGCGCGAACGCGGTCACTGAAAAGCATATGATCCAAATGGGCGATATCAACGAAGTAACCCGGGAGCATGTGATCAGCCTGGAGCAAGAAGTGGCGCAATTGAAACATGCCGTAGCAGTAGCGGAGGACCGGATCGCCTCTTCCAATGAGAATATGCAATCATTTAATGAAGAGCTCCAGTCTGCTAACGAGGAGATGCAATCTGCCAACGAGGAAATGCAAAGTACGAACGAAGAGCTGCAATCGGTCAACGAGGAACTTCAAACCGTCAACAAGAATCATCAGCTGACCATTGATGAGTTAACGGACCTGAATGACGATCTGAATAATTACTTCCGCAGCAATACCAACGGCCAGTTGTTTGTTGACCGCGAATTGCTGCTAAAAAGATATTCTCCGGGAGCGGTAAAACATATCAACATACGCGAAGGCGACATTGGCCGGCCGCTCAGTAATATTACTACCAATATTAAATTTGAGACCCTAATTGATGATATCCGGGCCGTTATACATGACGAAGAACCCATTACCCGGGAAGCAGAGTCAACCAACGGTAAGGTTTACCAGGTAATGACGATGCCATACCTGAAGAAGAACAGTAAAAAAGCCGATGGTGCTATTATCAGTTTTTATGATATCACTGAACTGAAAAAACTATTGCAGGAACTGGATATCAGCAATAAAAATCTGGACATTAGTAACCGCAGTCTTGATAACCGCAATAAAAGCCTGCTGAGAATTAATGCTGACCTGAACAACTTTGTTTTCGGCGCATCACATGACCTGAATGCGCCAATTGTGAATATTGAAATGCTGCTGGAGATACTCAATGATAAACTGGATACCAAAGACCCTGAAGTAGTAGAGTTATCCGGCATGATGAACAAAGCTGTCTCCAATTTTAAGGCGATCATCCGTGACCTCGCCGGCGTAGGCTATATGGAGTCAGAAGATACCGGAGACATCCTGGAAAGCTTTCCAGCACTTTTTAAAGAGATTACGGAGACCTTATCAGAAAAAATCAAGACTACAAAAGCGGTATTCTATACGGATTTTCAGACAAAAGAGGTCCGGTTCGCCAAAAAGAACCTGAGAAGCGTTATGCTGAACCTGATCACCAATGCACTGAAGTTCCACGCTGCCGATCGTTTACCGGAGATTCACATCAAGACTGAAAAAGATGGTGGATTTATCGTGTTAACCATCAGCGATAACGGCATAGGGATCACTAATGAAGAAATCGATAAAATTTTTAAAAAATATAAACGGTTAAGCAATGAGACAGAAGGTACGGGAATCGGGCTTTATCTCATCCGGAAGATCGTCAATGCGTCCGGTGGTAAAGTCGAAGTGAAATGCAAGCCAGGTAATGGTTGTGCTTTCAAGATATTTTTTAAAATATAGCCTAATAGAACTAAGGCTAAGAAGTAAGATCAAACCAATAGTATTAATTATTCTCGGTGATCTTTTTAAATTTTACCCCTAATTGCATAACGAAATACTTTAAAGTGTTTCTCTTCCTACTCAGAAACACTTATTTTTGAATAAACCCGCTATCAAATGAGCGTAACATATTTCAAACCATGTGATCGTTTCGATTTTGCGAGGGATACCTTGGACATTGGCAATCCATTACAATGGGACAGGTCTCATTTTCTAAAACACTTTTTTAAAAGAGTGTTTGCCATTCCAGAAGACCGAATCGATGAATTTTACCAACGCCACTTGGCTTATTATTTATCCAGGCATACTGATGGTACAGAAGAGATATTCTTTAAATATTTTTGGTCGCTCATTGAACGGCAATTGAAAGTGTTGTTGGGCAAGGACGTTTATGATAAAAATCATTTGAGGAATGAGCGGGAAATAATACGATTGCAAAAGTTTACGACAATGTTAATCGCGCTTGACCGCTGGAATATACACAAGTCCAATGATGCAGTTATAGCGCAGCAGGAATCGGAGATAATTGCACTTAAACATGAGGTGACCCAATTGAAAGCCGATCTCAAGAAATCGACCGCGCTTGAAACTGAGGGTTACATCAATATCCCAGAGGGCTACCGAAATACCGTTTTACACCTGCATTTACAAATGCAGGAACTTACAACACCTGAAGGGAGGGAACTCATGTTTTCGCAAACACAAAGCGTTTGGATGAAGATGATCTGCAAGTATTTCCGCGAGGGCGATAAAGAGATTAATTATGAAACGATACGCCGTTATTTTCCAGGTGACAAGCGGGACCCGGGAGATAAACATGCCGATATTCCTGCAAAAGCAAAGCTATTTACGATCAATCCCGCAAAAAAAAGGAGTTGATTTTTTCATTTGCCGGCAAAGTAATCAGTTATTTACCAGTATATCAGCAAGCTGTTAGTCAGAATTTTATAAGCTATTAATCCTTTCTTCAAACATCTCCATTTTAACCATGCATTTCTGCATGGTCAAGAAATCTGTTCTGTACACCACACATTTGTTCCAAAACAAATGCTATGCAGATAATCAATCAAGAAGCTCTTAGCCTGTGCATACGGCAGGCGGTGAGAGCAGCATTACAGGAACATTTTAAAACGGATGGCAGTCAGCTACCTGATTCAGACAAACTTTTATCCAACAGGAACTCGCCGCCGAACTGGGCGTGTCTCTCGTTACGCTTACCGACTGGATGAAAAAAGGCTTACCCTTTTTGCGCCTGTATAAAAGGGTGTACTTCAGAAAAAGTGAAGTACTTAATGCCATGCAACAAACCATTAACGATTAAAACAAGGAGGAACGGATGAATGTGGAGCTAATCACCAAAGGGGATTTACTGGAATTTAAAAGCGATCTGCTTAACGAGATCAAACGGATCATACAGCCAGGACAAGCCAGTACCAAAACATGGCTGAAGAGTGTGGAGGTAAGAAAGCTGTTGGGGATATCACCAGGAACGCTTCAAAACTTGCGGATTAACGGCACGCTGCGTTTTACCAAAGTAGGTAGCATCATGTACTATAAGCTGGAAGATATCAATAAGATCCTGGAAGGAGAAGGTAAATGAAGCCGCAAAAGGCAATCGTCAAAGAGCTGGCTGGTTATAGTAAGCTGCTTAAACGCATGGAGAAAGATAGCCGCTTGCTGCCAACGCATCTTAGCCTGTTTACCGGTTTGTTTGTCTGTTGGCAGCGAAATGGTTTTGTGAGTCCTTTCAGTGTGACCCGGAAAACGCTCATGGCGTTTTCCAAAATCGCTTCTGTTGCCACTTATCATAAATGTATCAGGGAGCTGGATGAGTACGATTATATCCGGTATCAGCCGTCCTATCATCCCAAGGAGGGTAGCCTGGTTTACTGGCCGGATGGACAAGCAGTGACGAAAAAGCATGGTGTCTGAATCCGCGCAAAACCTCGTTTTGCAAAATTGGAGAAGGGTACCGCAAGCGGTATGCGGCGCTTATATAGATAGCGGGATATCTGGCGGAGAAAATTACGACCCGAAAGGAGCGAGTTAATGTTTTTGCTTCACAAAAACCCGGAAACACCCCGCCGGGGTGATCCGTTAACTCGCTCCCGTTGGTCGGTTTGGGAAGAAGGTTTAAGAATGTGATTTTATGACAGGATTCACTGAAAAAGAGAAAACACAGAAAAAAAGGTTGCCCGGCAGACCGAAGAAAACAGTAAGCCGAAGCGATTTCCTGATGGTGCGGTTAACGCCGACGGAACGTGTCCTGATCGATGGCCGGGCAAAGAAAGCCGGATTGAGGTCCAGCGAATGGTTCCGCAGGGCTGCAAAAAGCGCTAAAGTTTTCCCTCGATTTACTGTCGAAGAAACCGGTTGGTTCAGGATGCTGGCTGGACTCGCCAACAACCTTAATCAGCTGACGCACCTTGCCCATGTTGCCGGGCTTTTTTCACTTGCTTTGAAATGCCAGGCTTTGCTGAAACAGATTGAGGACTTATTAACAAAGATCGCCACCCATGATAGGTAAACCGATAACCGGAAAAAGCTTTGCCGGCTGTGTCCGTTATGTGGTGAACAAGCAGGATGCCAAGATCATTGCTGCCGAAGGCTTGAGGATGCAAAATGCAAGTACGATCACCCATGATTTTAATCTGCAACGAAACATGAGGCCGGAATTAGGTAAAGCAGTGGGACATCTGGTTTTAAGCTGGAGCAGGGAAGATTTGTCTAAACTAAGTGATCAGATCATGGTGGATCGGGCAAAAGAATATATGGATAAAGTAGGTATCCGTAATACGCAGTTTGTTATCGTCCGTCACCATGACAGGGAACACCCGCATTTACATGTGATCTATAACAGGGTAGATAATAACGGGAATGCCATTACCGATAAAAACAATTTTGCGAAGAATGTGAAAGCCTGTAAGGAGATCACACTAAAGTATGGCTATCATTTAGGTGAAGGTAAGGAACAGGTAAACAGGCAGGCATTAAAAGGTACGGAGAAAACCCGGTACGAACTTTTTGATGTCATTAAAGCAGCCCTTAAACAATCAACAGACTGGAAAAAACTGGAAGGGAATCTACAAAAGCGGGGTATCGGCATCGCTTATAAATTTCGTAGCGGCAGCAACGACGTGCAGGGTGTCTCTTTTGAAAAGGGCGATATTAAAATGAAAGGATCTGCTATTGATCGGAGTTTGAGCTATTCACGGATCGATGAACAGCTAAACCGCAACCAGCAGGCGCAGCGGCAGCATGTATTGAGAAATGTAGATTCACCTTCATTAGCCGAGCAGTTACGGGATGCGATCAGGCAGCGAGGCCAGGCTGATCAGGTACACCTTCAAACTGGCGGTAAAGGTATGCTAGAAACGTTGCTGGAGCCGCAGTTTGTTGCCGGTCCGCCCGATCCGATGGGGGATGCGGATATAGCCAAAAGGAAACGAAAGAAACATGAAGCGGAGCATTCTCAGTCACAAGGGATAAGCAGGTAGCGTGATAACAAAAAAGATTATTTAATTATTAAAACTAAGTTTTATGCAACAGGAAGAACTGG